>Ga0070765_100001107_pt1 | contig 16171 bp, 13 predicted proteins | sample HubBroMetageWFT5_FD_71516 | JGI IMG/M metagenome (GOLD analysis project Ga0070765, IMG submission 71516) | Warmed and freeze-thawed soil microbial communities from the Hubbard Brook experimental Forest, New Hampshire - Hubbard Brook CCASE Soil... | ecosystem: Environmental > Terrestrial > Soil... | reverse complement strand
CCCGGACCGAGAAGTCGATGTCGATGTCCGGCATCGACACGCGCTCGGGGTTGAGGAATCGCTCGAACAGCAGGCCGTAGCGGAGTGGATCGACGTCGGTGATCTGCAGCGAGTAGGCCACCAGCGACCCGGCGGCCGACCCGCGGCCTGGCCCGACCGCGATCCCGGAGTCCTTGGCGTACTTGACGAAGTCCCACACGATCAGGAAGTAGCCGCTGAAGCCCATCCGCTCGATCACCTCGAGCTCGTAGTCGGCGCGCTCGAGCGCATCCGCCGGCGTGGGGTCGCCGTAGCGCTCTCGCAGCCCATGCTGGACCAGCTCGCGCAGGTAGGCGGCCTCGCTCTCGCCGTCCGGCGTCGGGTAGCGCGGGATCAGCTGCCGCCCGAGCTCGAGCTCGACATCGCAGCGCTCGGCGATCTCGAGCGTGGTGGCGATCGCCTCGGGCCACTCCGCGAAGGCCCGCGCCATCTCGTCGCTCGAGCGCAGGTAGAACTCGTTGGCGTCGAAACTGATCTTCGGCTGATCGAGCGTCGACTTGGTCTGCACGCATAGGAGGGCTGCGTGGTGGCTGTAGTCCTCACGGCGCAGGTAGTGAACGTCGCCCGTGCCCACGAGCGGCCGCCTGAGGTCGCGCGCGATCTTGACGATGCCCTCGTTCGCCTGGTCCTGAGCGGCGACGCCGTTCTTCTGCACCTCGAAGTACACGTTGTCGGCGCCGAACGCCTGGACCAGCTCGTCGGCGTGCGCCCGCGCCTGCTCGGGCCGGCCTTCGAGCAGGAGCTGGCAGAAGCGGGACTGCAGGCACCCCGTGAGGACGATCACGCCCTCGGCGTGGCCGGCGATCTGCGTCATGTCGACCGACGGCTTGCCGCGCTGGTAGCCCTCGAGGAATCCGGCCGAGCACAGCTTGACCAGATTGCGGTACCCGGTCGGCGTCGCCGCCAGCAGCGTCAGGTGGAAGCGGTCAAGCCGGCCGGGGGCGCGTCGCTCGTGATCGTCGACGACGTACGCCTCACAGCCCAGAATCGGCTTGATGTTGTGCTTGCGGGCGGCGGTGAACAGCTCGACCGCGCCGTTCATCACGCCGTGGTCGGTGAGCCCCACTGCCGGCTGATCGAACGAGGCCGCCCGCTCGACCAGGGCTTCGATCTTGCACGCCCCGTCGAGTAGCGAGTACTCGGAGTGGACATGCAGGTGGGCGCAGGAAGCTGTCATACGGGGCTCGGGAACGCGGGATCAGCCCGCTCTCTGAGCATAGGCATCGGCCCGGACGATTTTCGCCCTCGGCGAAGATCGCTTCGCGCTGTCAGCCGCACTGTGCGCGATCCAGCCACTGCCGGATCAGAGCGACCGGGCGCTCGTCGCCGGAGATCGCAACCGATGCCACGTGTTCGCCGGCGAGGGCGACGATCAGATCGTCCGGCCGGCACTCGATCGTCGTCGCCACCGGCCCGCGAGGCGGCTCTTCGGCGGCCAGCGGAGCCCGACCGTCCCGGATGTGGAGATAGGCGTCCGGCGCCGGCGCACCCGGCTCCCGGTGCGCGATCGTGAACCGCTCGCCGGCGGTCCAGGCTGGCTCGATCATCAGAGCCGCGACCGTCATCGCCAGCAACGGATCGACCCTGACGCCGGCGGCGTGGAGCCGGCCCAAGGTCAGCGGGGCGTCGATCAGACTCTCGAGGGCCCCGAGGCGGTCGCGGTCTCCCCGGACGCGCGCCAGCCGATGGCGGAACAGGAGGCGCCCGATCCGGCGCGCCACCGGACCAGCGGCCAGCAGGCGGGCGATGCTCGCCAGGTCGCCCACGAGCTGGAAGTCGACCTCCGCCGGCGGCCGCGGCGCGTCGCCCAGATCGATCTGGGCCCCGGTCCTCGACACGGTCACGCGCGCGCAGGCAAGGTCGCCGAGCACGAGGTCGTACGCCACCGGCTGCGGGTCGGCGACCCGCTGCGCCGGCAACAGCGCCAGCAGCAGCCGGCCGGCCTGAGAGGGATCGCGCGCGGCGAGCGTCCGGAACGCCTTGCCGAGCCAGGGCTTGGCGGGCCGCTCGGGTGGTTCGGTCGCCTCGGGCTCGAGGCTGACAGGGCCCTCCGTGACGGGCTCCTCCGGCGCCGGCGGGGTGGTCTGGCGAAGCCGACTGAGGGCAGCGCTCAGCTGGTCGGCCTGGATCGGACCGGGGGTCGGCGCAGTTGTCGGCGCAGTGGTCGGCGCCGTTGTCGGCGCCGTTGTCGGCGCAGTGGTCGGCGCAGTTGTCGGCGCAGTTGTCGGCGCAGGAGACGTGGGCGCCGGCGCCGGCGGCTCGGGCGTGCCGGCGCGGACCTGCGCCAGCTCCCGTCGCACATACTCGATCGCCTCGTAGGCGCGGACGTTCCGGCGCCGTTGCTCCTCGAGCTCCCGGCGCATCTCCTCGAGGTCCCGCCGGGCATCCGCGAGCTCGCGCCGGGCGCCAGCGAGCTCGCGCTCGAGGCCGCCGGACCGGCGCTCGGCCATCGCCCCTTCCATCCGCAGCGCCGCCTGGTCGCCGGGCCGCGCCGGGGCGCGCGGCGGCGACGTCGTCGGGGCGGCCGCCGGCGTCGCCCGGGCGCGGTCGAACTCGGCCGCGATCAGGCGCGTGGGGACCCGGTCGATTTCCGGAGCGGGCGCGGACTCGACCGGCTCAGGCGCCGGCGGTGCGGGCGGTGGCGACGTGAGCGCCGGCGGCGCGGGCGCTGGCGACGTGAGCGCCGGCGGCACGGGCGCCGGCGCCACCACCTCGGGTGGCGCCGGCGGGGGGCGCTCGGCCAGCCTCCGCTCGGCCTCCGTGCGCGCGGCCTCGGCGGCGGCGGCCAGATGCTCGGCCTCGTCCACCGCCCGTCGCATGCGGGTCAGATCGCGCTCGAGGTCGGCGACGTGCTCGTGGAGGACCCGGAGGTCGTGCGCCGTCGCCCGGGTCTTCTCGCCGAGCGTCTGCTCGACCTCGACCCGGAGTGCGCGTTCGGCGTGGATGTGCTGCTCCGCGCCCCGTAGATCGCGCTCTCGCTCCGAGATTACGTCGTGTAGCCGCTCAGACTCTGCGCGGGCGCCGGCGAGATCGTCCTCGATCTCGCCGATGCGGACCCGGAGCCGCGCCACCGTGGCCTCGGCCGCGGCCGCGCGTCGGCGGGCGCTCTCGGCGGCGAGCTCGGAGGTACGCAGCTGACGGGCCTCGAGCAGGTCCGGCGGCGGACCCTCCCCTACCTCCTCGGCCGTCGACGGCACCTCGCCGACGGGGAGCCGCACCATCACCCCCCCGAGCTGCAGGAACGTCCCGCCTGCGAGCTGCGGCGCGAGCTCGGCGGGGACGGTGAAGCTCATCCGCCAGGTGCCAGGCGCGGCTCCGATGAGCGACGGCGGCTCGGGCATTGCCGGGAAACGCTGGCGGCCGGTCTCGGTCTCGATCACCAGCGTCGCTTGGCCGCGCATCTCAGGGCGCCGGCGCCGCCACCGTCCGGTCACGCGAACGGTGACGCTGCGTCCGCCTTCGGACACGAGCTCGACCGCCTCGATCCCCAGGGCGGACGGCAGGTCGGTCATCGGCTCCGACGTTACGGCCGCAAGCGGACGGCACGGAGGTACCTGCAAAACATGACAACGGAGCGCTCCGGCCGGGACCGTGTCAGTCCGCGCATGTGGGGCATGCGCGCTCTGCCACCGTCCGCCCGAACGGCGTCGATTGTCAGGCTTTGCAGGTCCCCGCGGGACTCAGTGAGAGGCGGACCGGCGCTGGACGGCGACGAGCACGCCACCGGCGAGCACCACGCCGGCGACCCCGGCCACCAGCGGGGCCTTCGAAGGCGCCGAGGGCACACGCCGGCGCATATACCACTTGGCGCCCTGCCAGACCATGTATCCAAGAAGCTTGTAACCCATCGGGGAGAGGCTTCCCCCGACCTCGTCGGCTCAATCCTCCGCTCAGGGCTCAATCCTCCGCTCGTGGGCTCAACCCTCCGGCGAGCCCTCCGCCCCGTCCTCTCCGCCGTGGCGCAACCGCCACGCCATCCGCGACTGGAGTGACCACAGCTCGATGAACCCCGGCGACGCCGCCTGGGCGAACAGCCCGCCGGACTGGGCGAACGACGCCAGCTGCTCGTCGTAGACGGCGTGCGGCGAGGAGCGCGTGACCGCCCGGGCCGATCCCTTGTACAGCTTGATGCCGATCGTCCCGGTCACGAACGCGTTGGCGGCGTCCATGTAGGCGTCGAGATCGGCGCGCAACGGGTCCCACCACAATCCGGCGTAGACGAGATACGCCCACCGCTGGTCGAGCATCGGCTTGAGCTGGTTCTGGTGGATCGTGCCCACGAGCTTCTCGAGCTCCTGATGGGCGAGGAGCAGGATCGCCGCCGCCGGCACCTCGTAGATGTCGCGGACCTTAAGGCCCACGATCCGGTCCTCGATGTGATCGACGATCCCGACCCCGTGCCGGGCCCCGATCTCCCCCGCGCGCTCGAGCAGCTCCACCAGCGGCAACCGCGAGCCGTTCAGCGCCACCGGGACCCCCGTCTCGAACTCGACGGTGACGATCTCGGCCTCATCCGGAGCCTCCTCCGGCCGGGTCACGAGCTGGAACACGTCGTCCTCGGGCGCGTGATCGAGCTCCTCGATCCAGCGGCCCTCGCTCGAGCGCCCCCACAGGTTGTCGTCGATCGAGTACGGCGCGACCTCGGTACCGCCTTTGACCGGGATCCCATGCTCGCGCGCGTACGCCACCTCCTGCTCGCGGCCCATGCGCCAGCCTCTCACAGGCGCGATCACGCGAAGCTCGGGGCCGAGCGTGGCCACGGTGGCGTCGATCCGAACCTGATCGTTGCCCTTGCCGGTGCACCCGTGCGCGATCGTGTCGCATCCGCTCAACCGCGCGTACTTCACCGCGAGCTTGGCGATCAGCGGCCGTCCCAGCGCTGTGAACAGCGGATAGCCGAGCCCGTAGATGCCGTTGGCCTTGATCGCGGGGACCACGTACTCGCGCGCGAACTCCTCACGCGCGTCGACGACGTGACAGTCGAGCGCGCCGAGCCGCAGGGCCTTGCCGCGGATCACCTCGTAGTCCTCGCCCGGCTGGCCGAGGTTCACGGTCAGCGCCACTACCTCGGCGTCGTACTGCTCCTGAATCCACTTGAGCATCACGCTCGTGTCGAGGCCGCCGCTGTAGAGCAGCAGCACGCGGTGGACGTGGGACGGGTCGGCCTCGTAGGTGGTCGTTGGCAGGTGACCGAAGTCGGGCGAGCTCAAGCGAAAGTCTCCTTGACTAGGTGTCGCTGTTCTTTGGAAGCAAACTCGGCGAAGCTGCCGGCGAATTCGTTTCGGGCCGCCCGCTCATCCTCGGCCAGCCGTGCGATCAGCGCCCCCAGCGACATGAGCGCCTCCGCGCCGCGGTCCGCCTTCGCGACCTCCGGCGCGAGTGAGCGCAGCAGCGCCACCTGGACCTCGCGATCCTGATGGCGACCGAGCACGTCCTGCAGACCCTTGAGCGTCCGGATCATCGGCTTGACCACCTCGGCGTCGAACAGCGACGCACCGAACAGCTCGAGCAGGTATCGGAGCTCCTTGCCCTTCTTGCGCAGCTCGTGGTAATCCTCGGCCGGACTGGCGTCGTCGATCGCATCGCCCATCCGGACCATCTGCCGGTACACCTTGCGGATCCGCTCTCCTGCGACCTCGGCGAGCGGCCGCGCGGCGTCCGGTCGTTCGCGCTCGTCGGCATCCTGCAGCCCGTCCAGGAACGCGCGCCACCCAGAAAACAGCCGGGTCGCGCGCTCCGAGCGGAGATCGCCGACCAGCCGGAGGTGAGCGTGCGTCCTCCGCGCGCGCAGCACGCCGAGCAGCGGCTCGAGGTCGTTCCGCATGAATTCAGATCCCGGCCCACCCACGAGCGCGCGCATGTCTTCGAAGTCGAGCACGTGGACGTCGAGGTCCCGGGCGTCGCCGGTGGCCTGTTGCAGCCAGCGGAACTCGGCGCGGAACTTCTCGAGCTCGGCCGGCGGGAACACCAGCCGGAGCTCGCGCTGCACCGCCCGCGAACGCCGAACCGAGACTCTGAGGTCGTGCAGGAACTCGCTGTCGAGATCTTCGATCGTCCCTTCGAGGTTGGCCTCGATCACCCCGAGGAGCGCCCGCAGGACCGCCGCCGCGCCGCTGTCCGCGCGCTGGTCGGGGCGAAGCGGAACCGCGATCTTGGCGGGGAAGCCGCCGGGCAGTCCGCCTGACACCCTGACCGCCTCGTCCACCAGCGGCTCGTCTGCGGGCTTGAACCCGAGGTCTTGCTCGAGCGTGGACTGGACGGTGCGCCGCTCCTCGTCGTAGCCCCGGACCGGCGTGACCCTGAGTCGGGGTCGGAGCGGCGAGGCGGCTCCGGCCGCCGCGGCCAGCGTCGTCGCCTCGAGCGCGAGACGGACCACGGTCTTCCGCTCGCCGTCGAGCACCGACAAGCGCCGCTCGCGCGCTTGGACCTGGACGAGCGGGAGCAGCGCTCGGAGATCCGTCAGTTCCCGGAGCGCGTCCCGCAGCAGGCCCGCCTCCAGGTCCACCGCGAACACCGGCATCGACGGCGGCGGCGTCGCCAGCGACGTTCGCACGAGCCCGGTCTCCCGCTCGACCAGAGAGAGCATGCCGTCCTCGTGGACAAGCGACAGCCCGGCGGCGTACAGCAGCCCATCGAACGTGTCGTAGTAGTTGCGCAGGTGCTCACCCTGCGCGCCGTTCTCGATCGCCAGGGCACCGGCGAGTGCCTCCTCGGCGCCCCGCAACGTCATCTGGTCGGGTAACAGAAGGTCGGACACGTTCACGGCGCGAGAGCTACCAACCGCGCCACCGCCTCGTCAAGCTCGTCGTCGGAGACGATCAGCGGCGGCTCCAGACGGATCGTCGCCGGCCCGGTGGCGTTGACCACGAGCCGCTGCTCGAGCAGCGCGCGTCGCGCCAGTTCCGCGGCATCGAGTCGGTGGCCGGGATCCTGGTCGATATCGATGGCCAGCATCAGCCCGCGCCCGCGGACCGCCGCGACGTACGGCAGCGAAGCGAGTCCCGCGGCGAGCCGCGCGCCGGCGACGCGCACCCGGGCCAGCAGCTCCTGATCGGAACACAGCTCGAGCGCCACCAGCGCCGCGGATGCGACCACAGGGCCGCCGGCGAACGTCGAGCCGTGGTCGCCGGGGTGCAGCGCGTCCGCCAGCCGCTGGCCCGTGATCAGCGCGCCAATCGGCAGGCCGCCGCCGAGCGCCTTGGCGCTGGTGATCGCATCCGGAACGACCTCGGTCTGCTCGTACGCCCACAGCGTCCCGGTGCGGCCCATCCCGGTCTGGATCTCGTCGAAGATCAGCGCCGCTCCCGTCCGATCGCACGCCTCGCGCGCCGCCACCAACAACTCGTCGGACAGGACGTGGATCCCGGTCTCGCCCTGGATCGGCTCGAGCAGCACCGCCGCGGTCCCCGGTTCGACCGCATCAAAAAGCGCGCCCGGATCCTTTGGGACGACGACGAACCCCGGCACGAGCGGCGCGAACGGTGCCTGCTTGGTTTCCTGCGGAGTGGCCGACAGCGCACCGTAGGTACGTCCGTGGAAGGCGCCTTCTAGAACGACGATGTTGCCTCCCGGGCGCGCCCGCCGCGCGAGCTTGATCGCGGCCTCGTTCGCCTCCGCGCCCGAGTTGCACAGGAATACCTTGCCGCCGAGCGAGCTCTCAGACAGCGCCGCCGACAGCTTCATCGCCGGCTCGGTGTAGTAGAGGTTGCTCACGTGCGAAAGCCGGCCGACCTGTTCGCGCACGGCCTCGACCACCCGAGGGTGACAGTGCCCGACGTTCAGCACCGAGATTCCGGCGAGGAAGTCGAGGTACTCGTTCCCGTCGGCGTCCCACAGACGTGCACCCGAGCCGCGGACGAACTGCACCGGGTTGCGGACGTACGTCGGCATCGCGTAGTCGCGCTCGAGGGTCTTGAGCTCGGCAACGCTCACAACGCGGCCCTCACGTTCACACCGCCGGCCTGATCTTCGTGCCCTGACCGGCGTCCGTGAACAGCTCGAGCAGCAGCGAGTGGGGTACGCGTCCGTCGACGATGTGCGCGAACGAGACGCCGCCCTGAATCGCGTCGACGCACGCCTGGAGCTTCGGGCGCATCCCGCCGCCGACGCCGGCGAGCGCCTCCTCCACCGCATCCACACCCGCCTCGGACACGACGCTCTCCGGATCCGACGGCTCGCGGAGCCAGCCGGGGACATCGGTGAGAAACATCAGCTTGTACGCGCGGAGCGCGCGGGCGACGGCGCCGGCGGCCTCGTCGGCGTTGATGTTGTACGAGTTGCCGTCGCGATCGGCGCCGACGCTCGCCACCACCGGGATGTAGTCCTGGGCGACGTGGGTGAGCACGTCGACGTCGACGCGCTCGATCGCGCCCACGAACCCGATGTCCTGGCCGCTCGGCGCGGTCCGACGCTTGGCGCGGAACAGCAACCCGTCGTCTCCGCACAGGCCGATCGCCGGCTGGCCGTGGCGGTTGATCAGCAGCACGATGTCCTTGTTGACCTTGCCGACGAGCACCATCTTCGCGACCTCGACGGTCGCGGCGTCCGACACCCGCAGGCCATCGACGAATTGCACGGGCAGGTTGAGACGCTCCATGTAGGTGGTGATCTCGGGGCCACCGCCGTGCACGATCACCGGGTTCATGCCGACGTACTTGAGCAACACCACGTCGCGCGCGAACTCCTCCTTGAGCGACGCGTCGGTCATCGCCGCGCCGCCGTACTTGATCACGACCGTCCTGCCGTGGAACTCCCGGATGTACGGCAGCGCCTCGAGCAGCGTGGTGACGTCACGCAGCGGGCGCTCGGGCTGCGTCGCAACGGCGTGGCTAGGTGGTGTACTCGGCATTCAGCGTCACGTATTCATGGCCCAAGTCGGAGAAATACAACTCGGTCTCGGCGCCTTCACCGGGGAGGTCGATCTCGTATTCGATCTCGTCGCGCTGCACCGCGGCCTTCAGGGCGTCCTCGTCGTGCGGCGTGTACTGGCCCCGGGTGCATACCGGCACCCCCTCGATCGTCACCCCGACCGCGAGCGGCGCGGTCCCGGGCATCGCCATCCCGACGGCCTGGACGATCCGCCCCCAGTTCGGGTCACCTCCGTACAGCGCGGTCTTGACGAGTGGCGAATCCGCCACCGCGCGCGCGACGCGGTGCACGATCTCGTCTCCTCCGCCGCGCACGATCACGCGGCCGACCCGTCGCGCGCCCTCGCCGTCGCGCACGATATTCAGCGCCAGCTGCCGCAGCACCGCATCCATCGCCTCTCCGAACCGGACCTCGTCCTCGGTCTCGGGTTCGATCACGACGCCGGACCCACCGCTCGCCTGAAGGATCACGGTGTCGCTGGTCGACAGCTGGCCGTCGACGCTGATGCGCTCGAATGAGCGCCGCACCGTCACGCCGAGCAGCAGGTCGCATGTCTCGACCGACATCGCGGCGTCGGTCTGCACGAAGCAGAGGAGCGTTGCGAAGTTCGGCGAGATCATCCCGGCGCCCTTGGCCTGGGCGGTCAGGCGGACGGTGCCGGCATCGAGCGCGACGTCGATGCAGGCGTGCTTGTCGAGCGCGTCAGTCGTGCGGATCGCGTGCGCGAAGTCGACCTCGCCTTCGGGGCGGAGCGCGTGGGTCGCACGGACGATCCCGGTCATCACCGAGCTGACCGGGAGCGGCACACCGATGACCCCCGTCGACGCTACGGCGACCGCGCCGGGCGTGCCGACCCCGGTCGCGATCGCCGCCGCGCCCTGCAGCTTGGCGGCGTTCTCGTACCCCGGGCGCCCAGTGGCGGCGTTCGCGTTGCCCGAATTGACGAGCACAACACGGATGCCGCCGAGCGTGACCCGCTCGCGGCACAGGAGCACGGGTGCGGACTGCGTCCCGGAGCGTGTGAATCGCGCCGCGCTCGTGGTGGCCGGCGCGCTCGAGACGAGCAGGCCGAGGTCGAGGCCGCCGCTCGGCTTGATCCCGCAGGCCACGCCCGCCGCCTGGAATCCGCGCGGAAGGCCGCCGGGCAACTCGGTCACATTTACCGGTCCCTCGATCCAGCGCGAGCGGAAGAACGAGTGCATGGTCGTCACGGCACGGCCTCGCGGGCGGGAGTGGCGATCACGCCGATCCCCTCGTCCTCGGGCAGTCCGAGCATCAAGTTGAGGTTCTGCACCGCCTGGGAGGCGGCCCCCTTCCACAGGTTGTCGATCGCGGCGAACACGATCACGCGTCCGGTGCGCTCGTCGGTGTGCACCGAGATGCGGCAGATGTTCGTCTCGCGGACGTCACGCACGCCAGGAGGCCTCGACGACAGCTCGACGAACGGCTCGCCGTCGTAGGCGTCGGCATACAGGCCCTCGAGGTCCAACCCACCGACCCCGCCGGCCACGGTCACGTAACAGCTGACGAGCTCACCCTGGTCGAGCGGCACGAGGTGCGGGATGAACGTGATCCGCACGTCGGCGTGAGCGGGATCCAATATCGCGAGCTCCTGCTCGATCTCGGGAATGTGGCGGTGGCGCGGCACGCCGTATGCGCTCAGGTTCTCGTCGACGGCGACGAAATGGGTCTTGTCCGTCGCCGCCCGTCCCGCCCCCGACACGCCAGACTTGGCGTCGATGATCACGTCCTCAATCAGACCGGCGCGCGCGAGCGGCGCGAGCGCCAGCAGCGACGCAGTCGGATAACAGCCCGGGTTCGCGACCAGCTCGGCGCCGCGGACCTGCTCGCGGTACAGCTCTGGCAGGCCGTACACCGCCTCGTCGAGGAGCTCGGTGGCCTCGTGCTCCCGGTACCACTCTCCGTACACGTCCGGATCGTGCAGACGGAAGTCGGCGCTCAGGTCGACCACGCGCACGCCGCGCTCGCGCAGTTGCGCCACCAGCGGCGCGGCGGCGCCGTGGGGGTAGGCGACCACGGCCGCGTCGACATCGGCGTGGCGGTCGAGATCGAGCTCCTCGAGCTCGAGCGGGACGCGGTGATGCGGGTAGAGATCGTCGAGCCTCCGTCCGACGTCGCTGCGTGCGGTGACCGCCCGCAGCTCGAGCGACGGATGGCGCAGGACCAGGCGAGCGGCGAGTGCGCCGGTGAATCCGGCGCTTCCGAATACCGAAACGCTATGCGGCACGGATCCTCCCGCCCAGCTCTCGCTCGATTGCGGCGGCGATCGCCCGCCGGCGTTCGGCGACCTCCTCGTCGGTCAGTGTCCGGTCTGTGGCGCGGAAGGTCAGACGGAGCGCCATCGAAACGTTGCCTTCGCCGAGCCTCTCCGGGTCGCGGTAGACATCGAACACCTCGACGTCTACCAGCAGTGGGCGGCCGGGCCCGCGCACGGCATCGACGAGCTCGGCGGCACTCACCTTCTCGGACACGACGACGGCCAGATCCTCGCGAACGTCCGGGAACCCGCTCACCGGCCGGTACAGCGTCGTCGGCCGAACCGCCACCGCATCGAGGTTCAGCTCGAACGCCGCCACGGTCTCGTCGAAATCCCATTCGGCGGCCACGAGCGGATGGATCTCACCGATCCAGCCGGCGGCTTCGCCGTCGGCGAGGATGTTCGCCGCCCGGCCCGGGTGCAGGAATGGCGCGCCGGCGGGCACGAGGGTCCATGGCACTCGCAGCGCGTCGAGCAGCCCCGCGAGGACACCCTTGACCGCGAAGAAGTCGACAGCCGGCGGGTGGCCGTCGCGCCAGGTGGCCCGGCGCGCCGGTCCGATCAGCACGGCGCCGACGTGATAGGGCTCCCGCGGGAGCTGCCCGTCGCCGTCGGGGAGGTAGACCGCCCCGGCCTCGAACAGCCGGATCGTCCCGGCGCCGCGGGCGCGGTTGTGGCGCGCGGTGTCGAGCAGCGAGCCGAGCAGCGTGGTGCGTAGCACCGACAGGTCGCCGGAGAGTGGGTTGGCGAGCTCGAGCGCGCGGCGAAGCGGGTGATCCGGATCCAGCCGCAGCCGGTCGGCGAGCCCGGGGCCGCCGAGGCTCCACCCCACGATCTCGTCGAGCCCCTGGGCGGTGAGCGCGTCGGCGGCGTGCCGGCGCATCTTCTGGCGCGGCGTCAATTGGGCGTGCGCCCCGTGGCGCGAGGGCAGCGTCGACGGCAGCTTGTCGAGGCCGTTGATCCGCGCGACCTCCTCGATCAGGTCGGCCTCGCGCGTGACGTCATCGCGGCGGAAGGGAGGGACGGTCACCTCAAGGCCGTCGTGCGCCCACGCGGTCTTGAATTCGAGCGCGCCCAGGATCTCGGCGCTGCGCTCGCGCGGGACCTCGACGCCGAGCAGACCGGTGACGCGTGCGTCGCGGAGCGCGATCGTCCTTGGCGGCGGACCATCCCCGCCGATGTCGATCGTGCCGGGCACGAGGCGGGCGCCGGTCAGATCGAGCATCAGCCGCGTCGCGACCGCCTGTGCCTCCATTGCCTGCTCGGGCTGAAGCTGTTTTTCGAACCGGGTCGAGGCTTCGCTGCGGAGCCCGAGCTTCAGCGACGTGCGGTGGATGTTCGCGCCGATCCAGTTCGCCGCCTCCATCAGTACGCGCGTCGTCCCGTCGCCGACCTCGGAGCGTGCGCCGCCCATCACGCCCGCGATCGATGTTGGGCCGGAGGCGTCCTCGATCAGGACCATGTCGGAGTCGAGCGTGCGCATCTGGCCGTCGAGCGTCTCGATCAGTTCGCCATCGCGCGCTCGGCGGACGGTGAGCGTCGCGCCCTCGACCCGGTCGAGGTCGAATGCGTGGAGTGGTTGGCCGGTGAGCAGCATCACATAGTTGGTGATGTCGACCACGTTCGAGATCGGGCGCTGGCCGGAGGCCGTCAGTCGCGCCTTCAGCCACAGCGGGCTCGGGCCGATCTTCACGTCCTCGAACGCGCGCGCGGTGAAGCGCGGGCACAGGTCGGGAGACTGGACATCCACGGTCGCCGCGGTGAGCTCGCCGGGGGCGCCCGGGTCCTCGCGCCAGGGCGGCGGCGCGAGCGGCGCGCCGGTGGCGGCGTGAGCCTCGCGGGCGACGCCGTAGACCGCGAGGCAGTCCGGGCGGTTGGGGGTGATCTCGAGCTCGAGCACGTCGGTGGCGATCGGCAGGACCCGTTCGAGCGGCGTCCCGGGGACGAGGCCGTCGTGATCGAGGACCATGATCCCGGCGTGCTCGGTGCCGATCGCGACCTCGTCCTCGGCAAGGATCATCCCGTGTGACTCGATGCCGCGGAGTTTCGCCTTGCCGAGCCTCGTCCCGTCGGGCATCACCGCGCCGGGCTTCGCTACCGCCACCGTCTGGCCGGCGAAGACGTTGGGAGCGCCGCACACGATCTGCTGGGGCGCGCCGCCGCCGATGTCGACCAGGCACACGCGGAGGCGGTCGGCGTTCGGATGCTGGTCGGCCTCGAGCACGCGGCCGACGACGAAGTGATCGAGCGCGGACACGCCATGGTGGTGGATCGCCTCGACCTTGGTCCCGGTCATCGTGAGCCGGTCGGCGACTGCGTGCGTGTCGAGCGGCGGGTCGACGTACTCGCGGAGCCACTGGAGCGGAACGCGCATCAGCCGAACTGCTCCAGGAAGCGGACGTCGTTGTCGTACAGCAGCCGCAGGTCGGGGACGTCGTGCTTGAGCATGGCAATCCGCTCGATCCCCATTCCGAAGGCGAACCCCTGGATGCGTTCAGGGTCGTAGCCGTGGTCCCGGACGGACTCGAATACGTTCGGGTCGACCATCCCCGCGCCGAGGATCTCGATCCAGCTCTCGCCCCGGCACACCGGGCAGCGGCTCCCGTCGGGCATGTATCCCTGCCGGCAGTTGAAGCACGACACGTCGACCTCGACGCTCGGCTCGGTGAACGGGAAGAAGTGCGGGCGGAGCCGAACTTGGCGCCCTTCGCCGAAGATCGCGCGCGCGAACGCGAGCAGCGTGCCCTGGAGGTCGCCGAGCGTGATGTCGGTGTCGACCGCGAGCCCCTCGACCTGGTGGAACTGGGGCGTGTGAGTGGCGTCGTTGTCGGGCCGATACGTTCGCCCCGGGATCACGATGTACAGCGGTGGCGGGTGCTGCTCCATCGCCCGGATCTGTACCGGCGAGGTGTGCACTCGCAGGAGTCGCGCCTGCGGATCGAAGATATCCGGGGTCGGGTCGATGTAGAACGTGTCCGACATCAGCCGCGACGGGTGGGTCGAATCGAAGTTGAGCGCGTCGAAGTTGTAGTAGACGGTCTCGACCTCGGGGCCATCCGCGACGTTGAAGCCAAGCCCGATGAACACGTCCTCGATCTCGCGCCGGGTTTGGGTGATGAGATGCAGGCGTCCGATTTGCGGAGCGGGGTCGCCATCGAGGGTGATGTCGACGCGGTCTCGCTCCAGGCGCTGGTCGAGCTCCTGCGCGGCGAGCTCTTGCGCGCGGGCGTCGATCGCGGCCTCGAGTGCCTTGCGCGCCTCGTTGGCGGCCTTACCGGTCGCGGCGCGCTCCTCGGGCGGCAGCTCGGCAACGTTCCGCAGCAGGTTCGGCAGCTCGGCCTTGCGCCCGAGATAGCGGATCCGGACGTCGTCGAGCGCCTGCGTGTCGGTCGCCCCCGTAATCGCTTGCTCGGCTTCCGCCCGGATCTCCATGATGCGGTCGTTCATTTCGGCGCCATGCTACGGCTCAATTCGTACAGAGCGACGGTGGCGGCCATCGCCGCGTTGAGGGAGTCGGTGGCGATCGGGATGTGCGCCACGCGATCGGCCGCGCGCACGACCTCGTCCGGCAGGCCGTCACGCTCTCCGCCGACCAGGATCGTCGCGCCGATGGCGCTGGAGGTGGCATATGTGCACCCTGAGCGCCATCCGCCGTCAAGGGGCGACCCGGCGCGGGCCACGAGAGCGATCTTGGTGCCCGGGAGCTGCTCGACACTCGCCCGCGCAAGCGGGACCGCGAACACCGCGCCCATCGATGCCCGCACCGCCTTCGGGCTGTACGGGTCCGCGGTTCCCGGTCCGAGCGCGACGCAGGACCCCCCGAACGCCTGGGCGCTTCGCAGCACCGCCCCGACGTTCCCCGGGTCGTGCACGCCGTGCAGGTACACGCACAGCGGCCCGACCGGCGCCGGGGCCCACCGCTCCTCGTACACCGCGAGCGTCCGCGTGCCCGAGCCGAGTCCCGACGCGGACGCCAGCAGATCCGGCGCGACCTCGACCCCGGGTAGACCGCTGCCCGTCGCGGCATACCGCTCGATGGCGATCCACCCTTGCCCATCGGCCACTGACAACAAATCCTCACCCTCGGCCACGAACAACCCGGACCGTTCGCGCCAACGGCGCCGCTGGCGGAGCTTGCGGATCTCTTTGAGCTTGGCGTTGTGGGGGCTCGTGATCATCAAAAAAGGCGCCCTCCTGGTGGAGCGGCGCCCGGGTGGCGGTGCTGGTGTGGTCGGCGTTTCGTCAGCCGGCCGCCAGCGCCTCGCGGGCGCGGTCGGCAAAGCGTCGGAAGGTCTCGGCGTCGCGGACGGCGATGTCCGCAAGAATCTTTCGGTCAAGCTCCACGCCGGCGAGCTGGAGCCCGTGCATGAACTGCGAATATGACATGTCGTGCTGGCGGGCGGCGGCATTGATGCGCGTGATCCACAGCCGTCGGAAGTCGCGCTTGCGGTTGCGCCGGTCGCGGTAGCGGTACTGGTCGGCCTTGAGCAGCGCCTCCTTGGCGACCCGGTAGTGGCGGCTGGCGTCGCCCCGGAACCCCTTGGTCAGCGCAAGCGTCGACCGGCGCTTCTTGCGCGCGTGAACTGAGCGCTTCACCCTCGTCATCCGCGCTCCCTCCGCTCGACTCCGAGCAGCTTCTTCACCCGCGGCTGATCGTGCGGGCTGATCCACGACGGCTTCGCCTGGCGGCGCTTGCGCTTGGGCGACTTCTTCTCGAGGATGTGGGTCGAGAACGCACGGCGGCCGCGCACCTTGCCGGTGGCGGTCACCTTGAAGCGCTTCTTGGCGCCCGAATGAGTCTTCATCTTCGGCATCAGAAGTGCCGCTTAGTAAAGCAGAGCGGCGGTGGAGGGCCTCAGGCGGCGGTGGAGCTCTCGGCCTGGACCGGCTCGGGCGCGCGCTCGGTGCCGGCGGCGCCGTTAGGCGGGGGCTCGGCGGCGTTCGACTCGTTCGGCTGCGACTCGGCGGCGTTCGACTCGTTCGCCT
>Ga0070765_100001106_pt1 | contig 16179 bp, 15 predicted proteins | sample HubBroMetageWFT5_FD_71516 | JGI IMG/M metagenome (GOLD analysis project Ga0070765, IMG submission 71516) | Warmed and freeze-thawed soil microbial communities from the Hubbard Brook experimental Forest, New Hampshire - Hubbard Brook CCASE Soil... | ecosystem: Environmental > Terrestrial > Soil... | reverse complement strand
GTCGACTGTCGGAGGGCAACTCGGTTTGTGTCTCCACCGGAGGCTTGGAAAAACGCTCCATATCTTCCTGGGCCGGAGCGGTAAAAGGAGTTGGGATCGCCGGCACAACTTCTTCCGGCTCTTGGTCTGGCCGCGGACGTAGAAGGTCGTGAGGATAATCTTGCAGGATCTCCTTAATCGGGATCGGGACTTCCGCAGTTGGGTCTGCTTGCGGGAAATGGGCCCTCGCTTCTTGAGGTAAAGAGGATAAGAAGGTCGAAAACGGAATTGTAACCTTCCCGGTAGCCAGTTGTGGGCTAATCAAATCCACTGGGAGCTCGACAGTGGCGCCAGGTACATTTGCCAGAGCTGCGGGTTCGGAGGGTTGTAATTCGGGTGGCAGACTTTTGAGGATCGGCGCGAGCGCTATACGCACAGCTCGCGGAGATTCGGCGCCGTTCCGCTCCGCATTAGCCGGTGAGGCTTCCGGTTTGGCGGAGTCTGAACTCGGACGTTCTTCTCCCGACAACTGTCCCTCTGAGGACGAGGTGAATCGATCGGAAACTGCGCCCGTGCGGGTACTTTCAAAGCGAGTTGTTGTTGGCGTATCAGTTTTCTCGTGGCCTGCGCTTGCCGGTGTGAGGCCCGTGGATGCCGCTTCTGGCACTACGGTTGCGGCTCCGGATTTTTCGCCCGGATCCGTTAACCGGGAGCGCTCCCAAGCGGGTAGATTAAACTCGAGTGTTCGCTGATCTAGAGGAGCTATTGGTACGGAGAAAATGTCTGGGCAGGAGGCAAAAAGCGTGGCGAATGTTACCTTGGCTGTCTGGTGCGCTTCATCGATTTGTAGCGTTTTACGCGGAATTTGCACCCGGCGTTTCGGGTCGATATCAATATTAGATTTGGTTACTTCCGTCGGTAGCTGCAGCAGCAAAACTTGCAACGGCACGTCCACGGTTGCTCGCAGCGGGCGCCGGAAGCCTTCTTTAGGTGAAGCAGTTGAATCTGCGGGCGACGCGGGTTTCGGCCGGCTTCCAGGAACCGTTTCCCTTAACCGCGGCGGTGGTACGCGCGATGAAGGAAGTGGAGGTTGCTCGGGGTCAGCATGCGTTTCTGGAGCTTCATTCAAACCTTTAAGCTCCAATTCATCTTGCTCTGACTTTTCCGATTTGGACCTGAACCAAGAGAAAAAAGACATGATACAATCGCGTTTATAATAACATGCCTAAACGGGATGGCGTTATACTTTTATCTTGCTTTTCCCGATTTTTCTAACTGAAAGAGCGAGGAGTTTCTGTAACCACCAAAAAAGGACGAATGGGCGATGCGGCGAATGGGCGAAACGGCGAATTAAACACAAAGCGCTGGTCCATTAAGGCCTGAGTGATAGCAGCCAAGCTTTTCATTGTCTGAGATGTTCCGAGGAACGCGCTCGATGCGGCTGTGGCGATATAATTCGGTCGCCGTAGTCGCCCATTCGCCCATTCGCCCATTCGCATATCCCGCTCGTTTACATCAACGGTGAGACATACAGCTTCATAGCCGAGACCAGACCACCATTGTAGTACCAGCTCCGATCGAAATAGAAGCTTCGGTTCGCCGCGTGATAGCGCAGGTGCACAATCTTGCTGGGCTGGTTCACGTCGCTGACAAAAAATAGCAGATCGCCGTTTCGGTCCTTCTGATAACGATAGGCCACTAAGCAATGATTGATTGGCTGAAATCGTGTGATGTAAACAGCCTCGATGTTACCGGAGTCGAGTCGTTGCCGTAACCATTGCGCAAACTGTTCTTGGCCAGAGCGCGGGGCTGGAAATACGATGCGCCAGTTGCCGACTCGCCAATACGATGGCCACCAGACGCCAAGGTTCTTCTGCAACATCAGCGAGTGATCGGCCGAGAACTTGTAGAGATTCGCGTACCCAGGGAACACGATTCTCTGACTCGGTCCGGAGCTCCAGGGCGGGTACTTGATCAGTTGTAAGACACGTTTCCGATACTCGTCTTCACTAACCCTCGGCAGTTTCGGGTCGAACACAGCGAATCGATGAAACTGTAAGACGGACCGAACCAGGGAAAAACAGTGGCGAGAATAGTCAGGGATGTTACCCGGGTTCCGCGGATGGGCAGTGATGTGACCGGATGCATCCGGGCGATAATCGAAATAGAGATTATTCGAGAAAGAGAACGTGTCCTGAGGAAAACGAAATTGGGCTTCCTTGGCAAACGAAGTGGTTAATGCCCCGATCCATAAAGAAACGATGAGAATTCGCACCTAAAACTGTTTTCGCAGGTTGCTGGGAAGGATGTTTAACTCGGCTCTATACTTAGCGACGGTCCGACGCGCTATTGGGATACCTCGTTCTGACAGGATTTCCACAATTTCTTTATCACTGAGCGGCATCCGATTATTTTCATTGCGCACAAGGTCAGCGATTGTCTCTTTAACGCTCGTGTTGCTTAATGAGACGCCATCATCGGTTTGATAGCCTGGTGTAAAGAAGAACTTCATCTCCACCACACCCTGAGGTGTGGCGATGTACTTACCGGAGATCGCCCGGCTGACGGTGGTCTCATGTACACCGACCGCGTCGGCGATCTGCACCATCGTCATCGGTTTAAGAAAGGCTGTGCCTTCATCCAGAAAATCGCGCTGCCGTTTAACAATCTCGGTAGCGATGTTCAGAATGGTTTGTTGCCGCTGATGGATGCTTTTTATCAGAAACTTACCACTCCTGATTTTTTCTCGGATGTAATCTCTGACTTCACCGCCGTTGCGGCTCTGCGTCATTAAATCTCGGTAGGTTTTGTTGATCCTTAGATGCGGGATCTGATCGCCGGTGAGCGATACTACGTAGTCATCGCCGACCTTTTCGACCAGAACATCCGGTAACACATAGCTATTTGGTTGTGGGGAAAAGATCTGTCCGGGTTTTGGATCGAGAGTGGCAATGAAATTAGCTGCCTTTTGGATCTGGTCGACCGTCATGCCGAGGCGTCTGGCAATGTCCGGATACCGTTTACGGCCAAGGTCGTCGAGGTATTGATCGACGATCTGGTATTCAATGCTCTGGGCTTTCCCGACTCGTCGGAGCTGAATGAGCAGGCAATCTTTCAGATCTCGAGCTCCGACTCCGACTGGATGGAACGTTTGCACGAGGTCGAGCCCTTCCTGCAGATCTTCGATCGGCGTGCCGGATTGGTTCGCGACTTCTTCGATTGGAGCAGACAGAAACCCAAGATCATCGATGTTTCCGATCAGAAGCTCAGCGGCCTTTCGTTTCCGAGCATTGACGTCTGCCGTGTTCAGCTGTTCTAAGAGATGTTGCTGAAGCGTTTCTTGGTTCGCAAGCGAATCGAGGAAAAACTGGCGCCGCTCTTCGTCTTCCTGGCTTCGCGCCGAGTAAGAGACGCTCTGAGCCATGTAATCTCGCCATTCCTCATCCAGCTTAGCGAGCTTCTCGAACTCTTCCTGGAATTCCGCTTCGTCTGAAGAAGAACGGTCTTCGGCTTCGGGCGCGTTTAGCTCTTCCTCAAGGACAGGATTGGTCTGCAGTTCCTGTTGAACGATGTTTCTAAGTTCCAGCGTCGGCGCCTGAAGAATCTGCAAACTTTGCTGCAGCTGCGGAGCAAGAACTTGCTGCAGTCCCATCCCTTGTATTTGTTGCATTCCTGGGCCCGGCATAAATTGAACGTGCCTTGAATAGTAGGAGAGTGGCACAGAAACTGCAAGGGGTCGCTGGAAGAACCGTAGAATGTTGATTTTGAGAGGGTTAGGAAGCGAGACGGCGAATGGGTCCGGCAGCTGCCGGAGCGAAATGGGCGAATGGGCGAGTGAAAGCCCTCGACCGGTGGGGCGAAAAACTCGGCGCGTCCAGGATATGGCTAACCGCTGAAACTGTTCCGCGCCGGTTTTGAGCCGCTCGGTGGATGTACTACATCGCCGGGTTTGGAGAGGCCGGAGAACTATAACATCCTGGGACGATGCAACCCGCACGCATGGCTCAAATCCGGCGCGATCCAAGCGAGCGAGATAGCATCCGTTTTCCCCGCGCCGAGACCCGCCCGCCGCTACGCTTTGGCGCGGCCCTGTCCTGTGTCGTGTCACGCCTTGAGATGGGCCGCGAAGTAGGCCTTGCGAAGTCGGGTTTTCGCCCCACCGGATCCCGGGTCCCTATCGCCCTTTCGCCCCTTCGCCCACTCGCCGTCTCGCCTCACTTCCCTTCGTCCGCATTGCCCGGTTCATCGACTCGGTCGGTCGTATCGACGATGTCCTCGGCGGGACAACCGAGCTTAATGAGTCCGTAGGTCAAAAGCGTTTTGCTATCGACCCAGATCCCGGGTTTGTCGGTGTGAAGCACCACGGAGATCACTTCGTGTCCGCCTCGCAAGGCTGAGCTCACCAGCACTTGTTGAGCGGCTCGGGTGTAACCCGTTTTCAGGCCGTTACAACCGGCAAAGTGCCGGAGTAAGCGGTTATGGTTGCGCAACTCATCGACTTCGCCGTTGGGTGTCCGCCAGGTGTAATAGATGGTTGAAACGATCTGGCGGAACAGCGGTTGTTGCATGGCTGCTCGAGCAATCAGAACCAGATCATGAGCAGTTGTATAGTGGTTGGGATCATGGAGCCCGTGCGGATTAACGAAATGGCTGTTGGTGGCGCCAAGTTCAGCGGCTCGTTGGTCCATCTTTTCTGCGAACGCAGGGACGGAGCCGGCATTATCTCTGGCCAGGCACATGGCGACATCGTTTGCGCTCTTGAGAAGCATCCCAAAGAGTAGTTGGCGCCGGGTAAATTGTTGGCCTGGCTTCAGATCGAGACTGCTGGGTTCGACCTTGGTATCTTCCGGAGCCACTGTCACTAACTGATCCAGATTGCCGGCTTCGATTACGATCAGCGCGGTCAAAATCTTGGTAGAACTTGCCGGATATTGTTTTGCGTCGGGGTTCTTAGTGTAAAGAAACTCGCCGGAATAGGAATCAACTAACGCCGCGCTTTGAGCGGCTAGAGGCAGGTCCTGGCATCTGGCGTCTTGCGCTAAAAGCAGTAGCAAAGCCGCGACTACTAAGCGACCAGTTTTCCGTCGACCATCATCCATAATACGTCGTCCCGGCAATCAATGACCTCCTCATAAATGCTTTGGTAACCGCCACGGAAAGGGATGCTGATAGCGTCGGCCAGATACCCTGGGGTGATTTGACCTAGCGATCGCTCTAAGCCAATCGCGCGGGCGGGCTTTACCGTAACCATTTCTACCAGTTCCTTTGGGGTCACGAAACTATGATTTCGAGCCGCCATCCGCATTTCCGAAAATAAATTCAACGAATCGTTGCTGGCGAGGCTATCGGTGCCGAGACAGATATTATAGCCTCTCTCTCTCAATGCCTGCATGGGGAACGGCCGGTGATGAAGAAACCGGTTACTTTTCGGGCAATGGGCAATAGAAAGGGATCGCCATTCTTCCCGGTCCAGAATCTCCAGATCCGCTTCGTCCAGTTCGTTCATATGAACCAGCAAGGCGTCCTTTGGCAAAAGGCCGGATAACGCTAATGCCCGGAAAGGCGAAAGCCGGCCACAGTCCGTCATAGGGCGCCCCATCTTGCTCAGGAAATCAAAAAGATCGCCTTTGCCGGCGGCAAACATTTCGTATTCAGAAACCGACTCCGAGACATGAGTCGTGAACGGCATTTTGAAATTGTGTGCAGCCGCTAACGCTGCCGAATAGAGTTCGGCCGATGCGGTATAAGGTGCGTGCGGGCTTAGGCCGAAGCCGCCTAACCAATCGTACGATTCAAAAAATAGCCAGGAGCCAAAAGCGCTATCGTCCAGCCAGGGATGCGGCCTGATGTCGATCAGTTCGAGGAAGAACCAAGTTCGAATACGAGGCGGCGCTAACCGCGGCAAAATCTGAGGGGTGGCTACGATATTGAATACGGACGTGACTCCGGAGCGTCGTAGTTCAGCGAAGCCCAACTCCATGGCTTCGAGGTAGTTGTCATCGCTGAGGGATCGTTTCAACGCGTTGATACGGCTGATCCATTGAGGGAAATTTCGTGAGGGAAGAATAGTGCCCCGGAGCGAGCTGTAATCGAGGTGGCAATGGGCGTTGATCAAACCAGGAAGAACGATGCATTCGCCCAGATCGACGACTTCGCCGGGATGTTTTTGGAGGACTTCCTGCGCCGGTCCGGTATCGATGAATCGGTTCCCCTGCACAACAAAAACCCCGTCCTCAATCGGCTCTCTGTCCATGGTGGCGAGCCAGCGGCACCGATAACGCGTCATTTGGAGTGAACCTTGACGATTTTTCTGGCTTCAGCCACGAAGAGATTACAGGCCTCTACGCAAAGAATCGGGATTCGGTAAGGACCAGTTTCAGCGTCTCCGTCTTCAGCGTTCGCTTGCCGGTGCTCCCTGAGCTGATCCGTTTGCGGATCAAACTTGGCCCGGGGCAGATACCTCTGCGGGACTTTTCCATCGATGGTCCAGAGAATCGTTCGGAGGCACCCCGAACGAGACTGGCAAAATCGGCCCGCTAATTCCTCGGCTTGTGAACCCGAGAGCTTTTGAGTTACCCGATACATCCCGGTCTGTCGAGTCAGTGTCTGGCGAAGGTCGACCGGCGTAACCTCGCTGCGATTATATGCTAGCCAGGTGGCGAATGCGCTCGGATAAAAATAATCGATGGCTTGCCGGACCTCAGCAATCGAATCGAGGCGCAGCTCCCATCCTGCCCGCAGGTTCGGAGCACCTTTTAGCGGCCGGTAGTTCCCCTGCTCATCGTATCTAACGATGTCGAGCGCTGCGATTGCCTCGGTTTTAACCATTAGCTTTCGTTCTTGTTGATTATCTTGCCAGTGCCGGATCAGGTAGCTCGCGGGTTCAGCTTGCCGGATTACGAGCTCGCCTAGACTGATCGAACCGGTGCGCAGTCGTTCCTGAAGCAGTTCTTCAATCATGCTCTTGGTCGAAGCGTTCGACGGTATCCAGGATTATGTCTGCCATCATCGGGTCTGTCCCGACCGCGCCGGCATAATAGAGTTTCCGGTCGTGGAGTTCGTAGGGGTTGTGTCGGAAAACTTCTTGTTGGCTCGCAGGAGAGGAATTCTCGCTCTGAATTCCCAGCAATACCGGAATGTCTTGATAACTGTGCAAGCCGTCCGAAATGAAGAAGGGAACAACTACCACATAAGGCTGAGTCGTCAGATTGGCCCATTGCGAGATCTCCGGTTCCTCTTCCATGAAAGCAGCCACAACTTCCGGATAAATCCCTCGATCTCGAATCGCCGTGACTTGGCGCTTGGCGGCGACCGCGGAATTTTCATTCAGGCCGGTGCCATGAGCAACGATCACGACGCTCGTCTTTTCTGGTGGCGCATCGCCGGCAACTTCAGCTGCCCGATGCAACAATAAGTCTGTCATCCGCGGATCGTTGCCGACCGGCTCGCAATATTTGAGCGTTCGGTGATCCTTGATGGTGGTTACTCCGGCCAACTCCAACTCGCGTGGGATTACTTTGGCTGTGAAGTAACCTTCGCTGATGAAGTTAGGCACGATATACACGTCCTGTGCTTCCACCATTCTCAGCACTTCGCGCAGGCTGGGCTCTTCTTTCCAAAAAGCGCAATGAACCTCGGAAAATATGCGACGGGACCGGATTTCATTCGCGTGCACAAAAGTCGGTACGCTTGAGTCCGGGTTTATGGTCGAACCGTGGCCAACCAAGACCAGCGCGCTGTTTTCCTTCCTAAGCCGAAACACGCGTTAACGGTCTGATGTGGTGGCTGCGAGCTCAACCAGTTTTTGATCCCCGAACGCTGGTAGGGCGAGGCTCCCAAACGACCCAACGGTTTTTCGGAGAAAATGCCGGCCTGAATAAATTTTTCGCCTTGTTAGGCCGATAGACCCGCCGAGCCGTGGTTCCGCACGTGATCGCACAAACCCTTTCGAGGACGAGGACGACGACGAACCAAGATGGTGGCACATCCTGGGACCCACCGGCTCGGCGGTGCTGGGTTCTATCGAAAACGCTCGCTAGACGAGAACCTAATCGCTTCGGGACAGATTTTAGGCCTCAGGGAGCCTCGCCCCACCATCCTGGGTCCCAGACGCGTCCCCGGGGCGCCATTAGAACAAACTTGTCGCCGAGGGGTCGGGAAGGCCCCATTTTTGCCAATTCGCCAAATATTCGGCTTTGGGCAGACAGATATAGTGGGGTAGCTCGGGAGCGCGCAGCCATTTCACCAGGGTCACTAAATCCGATTCCGCCATGGTGGTGCATCCGGCGGAAGGCCGAGTTGGTCCGCGGCGAATATGAAAGAAGATTGCGCTCCCATATCCCGGTACCGGTGGGTCGGAGTTGTGCCGGATTTCGATGAGCCAATGATAGGCAAAATCGCCCAATCGCATTTTGGCCTTGCTATACCAGGGCGGTGGGTTGTTCGGATCGATCACTACGTGCTGGTTATAGTAAGGATTGGTGAGATCGTCGACCCAGGTGTCTGCGGCGGTCACCGTGTGATACGGATAGTCTGCACCGGGAGGTAAAGTGTGATCGTAAGTGTAAATCACACCGATCTTGAACACTCCGGCAGGGGCGCGGTTGTCTCGTTCCACCTTTTCCGGGCCTCCTCCCGATCCGACGATTTCACCTCGGCCCCAAGCTAAGCCGTTCTTACCAAACAGAACTCGGACCGGCGGAGAAGCTTTCGTCCAGGAGTCACCATTCTTCTGCAACAACTGCATTTCCCCATTCATGGAATTCCAGTCCTGGGCTATCCCGACAATGATTTGTCGGACGGACGGGTCCAATCGATTCGCTGCATGCACCGCCTGGCAGCACCAAAGAAAAAGTAACAACAAACTCAACCGTTTCACGTGCCCGAGACTTTTAGGAGGTATTTGGCCATCGGGCAAGCGCCAGCTCGCCTGAAGCTCGCTGGCGAATAGCCAATGGCCAATAGCCGATAGCCAATGTCTCCGCTACCCAGCGCTCGATTGCTCGACAGCCATTTGGCTATTGGCTATTCGGTGACGAGCTTCAGGCGAGTCACCGTTCGAGGCCGCAAACCAGATTGATGTACTGTTTCCCTTCCTCTGACAGAACAAACCCTGCCCCCTGGTTCCTGATGAAACGTTTGGTCAGGAGGTGCTGCGGAAAGGGTGAAGGATGAACCCAGGTCACGGTCGGCTGGGTGGGGTGTTCGTTGGAGGCGCGGACTTTCAGGGGTAGCCCGGTGCGGTCGAAACTGATTTCGCAACTGGGGGCATCGGTGTCTCCTTCTAGAAGCCAAGAATATCGTTCCGTTAAGTCCATCTTTGGTGAGACCGGAATTAAGACTCGATACCAAGGTTCTCCTCGTTGAACAAAAGCGGCGACGGTGAGCTCCGGATCTTTTTGCAGCTCCAGATAGAACCGGCCGATGTCAATCCCAGCCAGGTTGATCCCGTTGTAGATCCCGTGCCGATCAATGTCCGCGGCATGATGTCGTTGGTACCAGTCTGAAAAATGTGAGTTTAGTAGAAGGTTCAGCTCCAGATGAACATGGGCCCGTTCTCGGTCGATCCCTTCTCCCGTGTGGCCCATGATCGCAATAGGCGAACCTTGATTTACCGCGTCGCCGATGTTCGCAGTGATCGTCTTCAAATGGGCGTAAAGGCTGTAGTAAGGGAACCCGTCCAGGTGGTGCTCAATGACCACATAGCGCCCGTAGTTTGAATTCCCGGCGACCGGATTGATGTAAACGACTGTCCCAGCAGCAATTGCGTGGATGACGTCTTCGGGTTCGCCGGCCGCGTCGCGGTGCAACGGGCGGATATCGATCCCTTCGTGAAACCGGGTATAGATAACTTCCGATCCAACGCGCCTGGGATCGCGGACGAATCCGTACTGGCCGCCCTCCCAAGGCTGACCGACTTGACCTTCGAAGTCGCGCTGAACGTATTGGTAAAACTCACCAAAATTGCCGGTCAGAAGGCCATCGTTCTCGGTCGGCAATATCAGTTTAGGGGGTTCTGCCTTCGCCATTGTAAATGCTAGGAGGAGCGAGACCGGTAAACAGAGCAGCGTCGTTCTGCGGCTAATCGGAGTCCAAATCATATTGGGTTCTATGTATTCAGCTCCCTAGGAGCGACATCCTTATAGAGGATAGAATTTGCAACCGGGAAGCCCTTTCGCTAAACGGTGCTGATGCATTTCCGCCTTAGGACGTTGAGCCTTCTCCTACTCGCCTTCACTGCATGTTCTTCCCAGAAGCTTTCTCGCTGGGTCCCATTTGTAGGCCCGAAGCCCGAGCGTCCTGGAGCAGTTCCAAACGAGGCTAAGGTCGAGAAAAGTAATCCCTTCGGCCGAATTACCGGTACTCTAGCCTACGGGCTGGAAATGCGCGTCGTCTTGACGCCTGATACGATCAAACTTCCGGATACCAGATCGATCGAGGCGCGAATCGTCCTGATAAACCGATCGAAAAAGGCCGTGACCCTATTGTTCAACGACAGTCGCGAATACGACTTCGTTCTGCACGATCCGAGCGGGAAGAAGTTGGTCCAATGGACGGATGACCAGCCGGTGAACCAAAATCCTGCCTATGTCATTGTTAACCCCGGTGAGCGCTCGGAATTTGCCGGAACGATCTCGACCCGGGATATGGTCCCCGGTCGCCCCTATGTTCTGGAAGCTTCGATTCTTGGGTATCCGCAGTTGATGACGACGGTTAACCTGACGCCGCAACGGTAGGGCGAAAAACTCGACGCGCCCATTGTGTGGCTAACTGATTAGATCGTCTCGCGTCGGTTTTGAGCCGCGCCGTGGACGTGGCAGCTCCGTGATGTGCGAGTCCGCCTGTTTCCCGCGACTACGGGGACTATACGATCTCAGCAGGATGGTGCGCGCACGGAACGGCTCAAAACCGCCGTGGAGTAACCTGAAGGAACAACCGTATCGTGGGCGCGGCGAGTTTTTCGCCCTACCGGGCCTTTTTCCACACGCTTGCCTGAGCTACGCTCCACTGGAACTTCCGCGCGTGTTCGCGGATCAGGAAGGGCAGATCTTTGGTCGTGACCAGAACCAACTCGGGTTCCAGGCATTTTTGGATTCGGCTCAATGTGTTGCCGGTAGAATCAGCCAGCCAGTTTTCGCGGGGGGTAAATTCTTCGAGCCAAGTGTAAGGAGACGCAAGAATCACATGCCCATCCGCTCTCACCAGACGTTTGATTTCCCGCAACAAATTCGCGGGACTAGGTACTCGATCAATCAGGTTAGCTGCCAAAACCAGATCAAAAGTGCCGATATGGTCTGGAGTCCGAAGGGCGTCGGCCACGAGAAAGCGGCACTTCGAACGGTCGAGCTGAGGATCCAATTTGCGAGTGACGGTCGTGGAACGTTCGCCCTCTTCTAGAATCTTGATCTCGATCTGACCTGCTTCTTGGACAGCTTGAGCAGCAGAAATGAATCGGCTCGAGAGATCAATCCCCACCACTTCATCTGCCCAGCGGGCTAACTCGAAGGTTGACCGGCCGACCGCGCACCCGAGATCAAGAGCACGCGATATCTGCCCGATCGCCGGCAAAAATTCAGTGACGCAGCGGGAGGGATAAAACAACGCATCGCTAGGCCCGAAACTATACGGGTATTGATCGTAAGCTGTACCGTAGTGAAACAGCAGATATTGGTTCAGAAGAAGGTCTGTCTCGTAAATGTTCACTGCGCAACGTGGAGCGTGCCTCGCTTGCGAGGCCGTGGTAAGCAAGGAGAATTCATTAGCGAGTACTCTGCGTAATCTGCGTTCTGTAGTATTGCAATGAGGAGCTAGGACTCGCTTGGCAACCTTGTCACCAAGTCACGGGTTCATGCCAAGCAAAGGACAGTTTCGCATCGACAGTTGACAGAGCGCGGCTCACGAGAGGTCGTCCCGACGCGATCTCGCTCTGTTCACCACGGCCTCGCAAGCGAGGAGCGCTCCACGGAAGCCGCTAATTGAGTAATCCTGCCATGTACGCGGCCGGCACAAAATCCTCAATCAAGATCTCGGTTTTGCCGTTTCGAAGTATGCGCACTTGGCTGACGTTCACTTCTGGCGTCTTGTGCGGCGCAAAAAGAATATCGTCATGCGTAGCGTTTTTCTGGTTCGTGAACTTATCTGGTGTCAAATGCCCGCCGAGATGATCGCTACGACCAGTGGCAACGTGTAGCGTTCCAAGAATTTTCTCGTCTTGGATGTCGCGCCCTGAGGTTGGCAGAAGTTGAGTACCAAACCCGAGCTCTCCGAGCTCACCCGTTACTGGATCGGAGCTCAGTTTCTGTTTGTGTTCCTCAATGGTCTTAGCGTTTCCCCGAATTAATTTGGCATCGACGATTCGTCCGTCCTTGACCGTCATCAAGCCGAGCGTTCCGTCTTCATATTTTAGTGGGAACTCGCCAGAAGCTCCGGTAGGGACGAAGTAGATTTCCCCAGCCGGCAGGTTGGCCACGTCTGGGCCGCCTCGGCAAAGACCATGACTTTTTTGCGCCTCTTGCCGGCCTAAATCCAGGTGTAGCGTGGATTTCGATCCTGCAACGTCGAAGTCGATTTCCACCCAGTCCGCCTTAGTCATTCCTAACCGAAGCTTTTCGGCATTTTGGCTGACCTGGTCGTAGTCGACGGCTAAGCCGCTCTCCAGGATGATTTGATTAAGTCCGTGCAGGGTCGCGCCGCGAAAACCATATTTCTTTGCGAATGCGGTCAGGGGCGCCGTTGCGGAATAGGTCGAGATGCAGAGGATGATATTGTAATTCCGGTAAATATCTCGCTCGAGGCTGATTTCCTTCCCTTCGGTGGTGACAGCAAGATCAGGAAGATCAAGGTTGCTCCCGCCGGTGATTTTGTAAGCGAAGAGCTCACCGCCAGTTAGCCCGAGTTCTTTGAGGACACTTTTCTTCAGGCCCTCATAAAAAACCTCATACGCGTGCCTTTGTATGGTTAAATCGGGATTCTTCAGGAAAGCGAAGTCTTTCACTTGATGGGGATCCTCAAGGTCGATCAAGATAGCGACTCTCTCTCTGGAGTTAGGATTAAATACGGTCTTGAGAAGGCGAGTCAGGCTGAACGGAGGGAAGGTATCCGGAACCGTGAGAGCTGCTGCTGTTAAGGTGGACATAGTGAAGGTATTGCGTTTCTGAATTAATTTACACACGTCGCAAACCCCGCGTAGCGCAAGATCATTCTAGGCTGACGGGAGAGGTCATCTCCTGGGTCGGCTTCGCGCGTTTTCTCCGCGAGACTAGGTGTGTTCACTGTCAGCCTTATGTCAGGAGTGTTTTTGGTGTGTGTTTTATTCCTGTTCCCAATCGTGCTCGTGCTCGTCCTCGTCCTCGTGCTCGAGGCGGGGCGGTAGATAGACGCGCCTCCACGTGGCCCGGATCGGACTTATGGGACCCGCTGGCCCAGCTGTCGAGCACGAGCACAGCTTGCCGCGCCGTAGGCTTTGCGAAGGCGGGAGCACGACTAAACGGCGGCGCCTCGACCCGGCTTTGGTTTTGGGGATACCAGGGGTTGCAAGCGGGCTTCTTTACGGATTTCTTCGAGGAAAAGACTCGGCAGAATTGCCAGGGGCTCTTGCCAAAAAGCGGCCATCTTCAAACGAGGGAAATCATCGAGATCGATTGCCCGCAGGTCGGGTCCGAATTCGAGGCCCGGCGCCCGGATCGATAGTCCGATTCCATAGCCGGCGCCAGCATAGGTTTGTACCATTTCGAGGGTCGAAAGCTCGATTTTGATTTCCCAGGGCGATCCCAGCTGGCGCAAGCCGTCCTGAAAAGTGCGATAAAGCGCCGATGTCGCCGAGACCGAGATCAGTGGGAGAGGCCGTTGAGCCAAGATCTCTTTCGCTTTTTTCGGTTTGGCGTCGGCCGCGATCAGAAGGACCAGAGGGAGCTGGGCAAGCACCTCCGTTTGAATGCCGCTAGCCGGTTTGGTGTAAAGCTCGGTGACGGCCAAGTGAACTTCCTGCGCCAGAAGGTAGTCTTCAGCCATGGTTTGATCTGCCTCGCGCAAAATCAATTTTAGCTCTGGGACGTGCTGTTTTACCCGATCCAGGAGGCGCGGCCCGTATTCTCGCAGCAGCGCTGAGGATGCCGCCAGGCGTAGCTCTTTATTTTGGTGGCCTCTCAGCTCTCCGGATACCAGCTCCAGGTTTTCAAAAAATGGTTGGATAAATCGAAACAAGCGTTCGCCGGCAGGAGTCAAAGAGAACGGTCTTCGATGGAACAGTTTTTGGCCCAGATATTCTTCTAGCTGCAGAATCTGGCCGCTAACGGCCGGCTGTTGAATGCCATAAGGCATATGTCGAACTGCTGAGCTGATGCCGCCGTGCTTGGCGACGTAAAAAAAGAGCTCTAGGTGGTGGACATTCACGTGATGATCAGCCGCGGTTGTGGTGCAACTATCTGTTTCCGGCCGCTAACAGCGAGTAAAAAACGAGCGAGGTAGGGCGAAAATCTCGGCGCGCCGAGGATGTGCCACTTGTCAATGCCGGGTCCGCGCCGGATTTGAGCCGCTCCGTGGAGGTGGCAGCTACCGAATATCTTGGCGAATCCAAATTTCTGTTTAGAGCATAGCGTGCGCAAATCCAATTGCACGGCACGGCTCAAATCCAGCGCGATCTTGCAACTGGGCATAGCCACATCTCGGCGCGCCGGCATTTTCGTCCTGCGATCCCAAGGCGCTCGGTGATAGACTTGGTTTTGATAAGCGGCTATATAGAAGCCTTCGGTATAGAATCTCAGCCTTCCGTACATGTCTTCTCAGTTTGGCGTTTTGTTTCGGGTGATGACTTGGGGTGAATCCCATGGCGGTGGAGTCGGCGTGGTAATTGATGGATGCCCTCCAAAAATCGGGATCTCGGAACAAGACATTCAAGTGGAACTGGATCGACGCCGTCCTGGGCAGAGTGAGATCGTGACTCAGCGCAAGGAAGCGGACCAATGCGAGATTTTATCCGGTGTCTTCGAAGGCAAAACGTTGGGTACACCCATCTCCATCATGGTTCGCAACCAAGATGCCCGGCCGGAAGCTTATCGGGAAATGGAGACGGCGTATCGGCCTTCTCACGCGGATTTTACCTATCAGGCCAAGTTCGGGATTCGAAACTGGCAGGGCGGCGGTAGAGCTTCAGCCCGGGAAACCATCGGACGAGTGGCGGCGGCGGCGGTAGCCCGAAAGGTGTTGGCGCAAGCGATCCCGGGAATCGAGGTAGTCGCGTATGTCCGTCAGATCCATACGATCGAAGCCGAGATCGACTCGCATACGGTAAGGCTGGATGAAGTGGAAAGTTCTATCGTCAGATGTCCCCAGCCGGAGACGTCGGGGAAGATGATCGAACTTATTCAGACGATGCGCAAAGAGGGTAACTCGGTTGGCGGTGTCATCGAATGTGTGATCCGCGGTGTTCCTCCGGGTTTGGGTGAACCCGTTTTTGACAAGTTGGAGGCGGATTTAGGGAAAGCGCAATTGAGCTTGCCGGCAGCTAAGGGAATCGAGTTTGGATCGGGTTTTGCCGGCACCCGGATGACAGGCGCCGAACACAACGACCCGTTTGAAATGGAGGGTGGACGGGTGCGCACGAAATCCAATTACTCCGGTGGGATCCAAGGTGGGATTAGCAATGGGGAAGACATTGTTTTCCGAGTCGCATTCAAACCGACTGCCACTATTTTGCGGCCCCAAGCTACGGTCAATATGGAGGGTGAGCCCGTCGAGTTGGCGGCTCGCGGCCGTCATGATCCATGCGTTCTTCCCAGAGCGGTGCCGATAGTTGAAGCCATGGCGGTGCTAGTGATTTGCGATCACTGGCTGCGGCACAAGGCTCAGAGTTCGCTTTGACGAATAATCATGGCTGGCGGCGCAGTCGAGGCATCTCCGCAATGGCAAGCAGGCTTGCTGATTGTCTTTGCCCTCTGCCTATTGTACGCCGCGGTTCGAGGCTGGTTTCACGGGCTCCTTCTGCAGTTGCTGGTCCCGCTGGCTGTCGTTGCTTCGATATTGGTTGTTTATTTTTTCGCCGACCCGTTTCTGCGTCCGTTCGGGATGAGCTCAGCGACGATCTCTCCGCTGGGATTGACGGTGGCGCGCGTGCTGTTAGGCGTGCTCTGCTATTATTTGATGATGCTGGCGGGAGGCTTCCTGTTTCGCCGGACTCGACACTACGATCTCATCATTTCTCGT
>Ga0070765_100001104_pt1 | contig 16201 bp, 12 predicted proteins | sample HubBroMetageWFT5_FD_71516 | JGI IMG/M metagenome (GOLD analysis project Ga0070765, IMG submission 71516) | Warmed and freeze-thawed soil microbial communities from the Hubbard Brook experimental Forest, New Hampshire - Hubbard Brook CCASE Soil... | ecosystem: Environmental > Terrestrial > Soil... | reverse complement strand
TGAAAAAGCAATGACACTGTAAATTCCTAAAACCGCCAACAGAACCGCCGTTGAGGCAAGGCAGGCAACGACCACTGTATTGAAGCGTCGCGAAGCTTCGCTTTCAGAAAGTATTTGATCACGTCGAGCTGTTCTCGCGTCTTGACGGTCGGGCGGGGCGCGGTTACGCTTTTCACGTTGTAAGGTGTGGGAAACCTTGAGCGAAACGCCTGTCCAGATAGCTCAACAGCCTAATCACGTCGCGCAGACACTCAGCGTGTCCGAGGTCTTGCTGGATGCCGCCAAGCGATCCGTTTTCCAGGTTCAGGAATACTCGAAGCTGTGCCTGTGGTCGCTGACCAATCTGGCGTCGGCACCGCGCTATGCGCAGGACACCATTGCGCAGATGGACGATATCGGCGTCGGCTCTTTGCCCATTGTGCTGCTTTCGGGATTTTTCATCGGAGCGGTAATGGTTCTGCAGACCGGAGCCCAGTTTGAACGCTTCGGCCAGAGTTCGCTTACCGGTGACGTGGTATCTCTTGCGCTGGTACGTGAACTTGGACCCTCCATCACCGGTTTGCTGGTTGCGGGGCGTTGCGCGTCAGGAATCGCATCGGAGCTGGGTTCGATGGAAGTGACCGAGCAGGTAGACGCCATGCGCGCGATGGGGACGGATCCGGGCCGTAAGCTGGTATCACCGCGAGTGCTAGCTTCGGTGATCACCGTTCCTCTGCTGACCACAATTTCCGTCTTTGTGGGGTTGCTCGGCGGCATGGTTGCCAGCGTATTTTCTTTACGCCTGAATGCATTCACGTTCTGGCAACGGGCCATTGCCATTCTTCAGTTTTCGGACTTGATGCAAGGGTTTACGAAGTCCCTCGTCTACGGATTCATTCTTTCCACAGTCGGGTGTTACGAGGGGATGAATGTGCGGGGCGGAACGCAAGGTGTCGGCCGCGCAACAACCCAAGCGGTGGTGGTTTCTTCGGTTATGATCATTGTTGCGGATACATTTTTGACGAAACTTGCCCTTTTTCTGGCGGACAGACTTTTCTAACCTAACCATGGCCGCTGCCCCCAGCTCCTCTAGCGCAGTTCTGCAATCCTCCGATGAGGCTGTAATTCAATTTGATAACGTACACATTGGTTTCGCGGAAGGAGAAGTGCTGCGGGGTCTTTCCTTTTCCGCCCGTGCGCGGGAAACGCTCATTCTGTTGGGAGAAACCGGCACCGGCAAAACGCTGGCACTGAAACTTGCCGCCGGGCTGTTGCAGCCCGATTCGGGCAACGTGGCGGTCCTGGGCAAACAAATTTCGACCATGGAAGAACACAACCTGCTGGAATTCCGTCGCCAGGTTGGGTTTGTGTTTCAGGAGGGTGCGCTGTTCGATTCACTGACCGTAGGCGAAAACGTTGCCTATCGCCTGACGGAAGATCACGTTCCCGAAGAAGAAATTGAACCGCGCGTGCGCGAGGTGCTGAAGTTCGTGGAATTGGAACACACCCTGGAACACCTGCCGAGCGAGCTTTCCGGGGGCATGCGGCGTCGCGTGTCGATTGCCAGGGCGCTCGTCACGCATCCACCGATTGTTTTGTACGATTCGCCCACTGCGGGCCTGGACCCGATTACTTCGCAGACCATCATCTCTTTGATTCTTCGCTTGCGAGATGTTTATGGAGTGACGGCACTGTTAGCGACACACCGGTTGCAGGACGGATTTGGCTTGGCGAATTTTGTGTTCGACCCCGCTACCCGCAAAGTTCTCCGCGTAGCTGAGGGAAGCTCCGAGACCGCGGCGATGACACGCTTCCTGGTGGTGAAAGACGGGAAAGTCTATTTTGAAGGAAACCCGGAAGAACTCTTACACTCCAAGGACCCGTATCTTCAGCGATTTTTGATTTGATTCCTGTATAGTTACTGCAGTCGTTTCGGGTGTTCATCGGAGGAAATCGCGAATGGCTCAGCGCAAGCAGGTGACTTGGTCCGAGTTGCGCGTTGGTCTATTCGTAATCGTGGGATTAGCTGTTTTGGGCGCGGGAATCTTTTACGTCACCGGCCAGGGTATCTTCGGACCCAAATACCATCTGAAAACGTTTCTGCCTGAAGTTTCCGGCCTTGCTACCGGTGCGCCCGTACGCCTGGATGGCGTGGAGATTGGAAACGTAGACCAGATCCATATCGTGCCGCGTGAGAACGGTAAGCCACCCGACCGCTTGCATAACGTGGAAGTTGGGATGCGCATCGACCGTAGATTCGACGCCGACATTCTTACGGACTCCACCGCGACACTGGTGACGGAAGGTTTGCTGGGCAATCGCTATGTGAACATCGAGCGCGGCTACACAGGAGTTCCACTTAAAGAGGGCCAAGCTATTCCAGGCGGACAAGAGAAGGCCATCCAAGCGGTGATGGAGGAAAGCTCCGACGTACTGGCGAATCTGAAGGTGGTGAGCGCACAGGTGCAGGGGATACTTACCGATGTGCGCGCGGGCAAGGGCACGATTGGCAAATTGCTCGTCGATGAGCAGGCCTACAATCGCCTCAACAGCGTACTGGCGAAGAGCGACCAGATCGTAACCAATATTCAGGCTGGGAAGGGAACTGTCGGCAAGCTTTTGATGACCGACGAGCTGTACGGCAAGGTCAATACCGGCGTGGACAGCGTGAACACCATTTTGGGCGATGTGCGCGCGCAAAAGGGAACCATCGGCAAATTGTTGTACGACCCGACGCTGTACGATCAAGCCAAAGAAGCCCTTACGAACGGCAACACCATCATGGGCGACATTCGCGGCGGCAAGGGAACCCTCGGCAAACTGGCCACCGACGAAGTGTTGTACAACAAAATGCGCGAAACCAGCACCAATCTCGCCGAAGCGACTTCGAAGCTCAACAAGGACAACAACAGTATCGGCAAACTCTTCTCTGACCCATCGCTTTACGACAACTTGACCAGCGCGTCCGCCGATCTTCGCCAATTCCTGGTCGAATTCAGGAAGAACCCCAAGAAATACCTGACCCTTAAACTTACATTCTTTTAGAATTTTTAGGCGGGTTGGTACTGTCGGCGGGCTGCCCTCACGGAGTTAACGCCCGCTTCGACACATAAGCCTTCACATCAAGCCTTGGGCCTTTTGCCCGGTGGCGTCTGGTATGTTGTAATGAAACCGTAACAATGACCGACTACGCTCACAACCTGGATGTAAATCCAATCGCCGATTCCGTGGAAACTCAGGAACCTATCCTTAAGTCCCCTCGTGGAGAGGCGGGCAAGACCACCCTGCCGCAACCGGGCCGGCCCGTTCCTAGCCGTGCGTATCCTGGCGCGCTGATCGTGGTGGAAGGCACCGACGGATCGGGCAAGAGCACGCAACTTTATTTGCTGAAACGCTGGCTGGAGATTGGCGGATATCGGCTGCACTTCACGGAGTGGAATTCTTCGCCGCTGGTGAAGTCGGCGACGCGGCGCGGCAAACAGAAACGGTTGCTCACTCCCACGACATTTTCGCTCCTCCACGCTTCGGACTTTGCGGACCGTTGCGAGCGCCAGATTATGCCGCTGCTGCAGGGCGATTACCTGGTGCTTGCCGACCGCTATGTGTATACCGCATTCGCTCGAGACGCTGCACGAGGCTGCTCTCATCGTTGGTTACGCAATCTTTATAGGTTCGCGCCGGTGCCGGACATTACGTTTTATTTTCGCGCGCCGTTGGATGTTGCCGTGCATCGCATTCTCAGCGGGCGGCCCAAGCTGAAATATTACGAAGCGGGTATGGACCTGGGTTTGTCTTACGAGCGCGCAGAAAGTTTCCGATTGTTTCAGGGGCGCATTCTTGAAGAGTACGACAAGATGGTGGACTCCGATAATTTCGTGGTCCTGGACGGCACTTTGCCGGTGAACAAATTGCAAAAGCAGATGCGCGATATTGTGGCGTCGAAAATCGATCTCAAGCGCTTTGCTCCCGGCGCGCCGGAAGTCGAGTAGCCATGCCCGACCAGGAAAAAGAAAAACCGACACCGGTCCTGTTGCAAAGCGACGGTACTCCCGCGCCCAAATCCGGCATGGAAGCGGAAGAGTCGCAGCATTTCTACGGTGAACCGCTGGTTGGACTTGATCCTACCGAACTGAACGGCAACCTGATTGTGATTGAAGGGATGGACGGCTCAGGCCGCTCCACGCAGATTGCGCTTTTGCAGGAGTGGCTGGAATCCGAAGGCTTCTCCGTACAGACCAGCGGCCTGCGGAGGTCAAACCTTGTTGGACGGGATATCGACCAACTTTTGGCAAAAAATGCGGTCACGCGTTTGACGCTCGCGTTGATGTACGCCACCGACTTTTTCGACCAATTGGAACACCGCATTGTTCCCGCGCTTCGTTCCGGCGCGGTGGTGCTGGCTGATCGTTTCATTTTCACGCTGATAGCGAGAGGCGTTGTTCGCGGGATCAATCGCGACTATCTGGCGGGTTTGTATGCGATGGCGCTTCGCCCCAATCTGACGTTCTGGCTGAATGTTCGGCCGGAGACGGCTTTCGCGCGCGAATTCAAGAAAGCACAGGCCATCAGTTATTGGGAGGCCGGGCGAGATATGTCTCTTTCGCACGATCTGTACTGGTCTTTTGTGCGTTATCAGACGATGATCAAGCGCGAATTTGAGATCATGGCCAAGAAAAATAATTTCCTGGAACTCGATGGCGAGGCCAGTGTTTCCGCCGTAAATAAACAACTTCGCCAGCGCATCGGCGAACAGCTGGGTATTCGTGTGGCGAAGTACACTCCTTCCGCGGCACTCGCGCATCTCTGGCGTTAGGCGAACCCATGTCCGAGCCGGTCCACATCGCCGCCATTGACGCCGGCTCAAACGCAGTGCGCCTCTCTGTGGCGCGCGCGTTTTCCGCTCTAGATATCGAACCGTTGCTGACAGAACGCTACCCCTTGCGGCTTGGAGAAGGCGTTTTCGTTCGGCACCGCTTCAGCGAAGAGACCCTCAAGAAGTCCGACAAAGCCTTTCGGCACCTGCGCGAAATGATGGAGGAGTTCGGCGTGACGAGATACCGCGCCGTCGCGACCAGCGCCACGCGCGAAGCGCAAAATCGCAAGGCGCTGCTACGGCGCGCGCAAAAGGTCGCGGGTATTAAGCTCGAAGTGATTAGCGCGAAAGAGGAATCGCGGCTGGGCCGTGAAGCCGCCATCGCAGCAATCGGACCGGAGCATCCTCCAAAATGTATTGTTGATCTTGGCGGCGGAAGCCTCGAGGTCAGCATTCTTAAGGATCACAGCGTGTTGCACGGCGCGCAGCTTCCGGTGGGCACTGTTCGATTGATGACCACACTCGGCATTCCCGGCGTTGTTCGTCCCGCGCAGGCCGAACAGGTGCGTCGTTACGTGCGTGCGCTGCTGGAATCGCGTCTTCCCGATCGGCCGAATCTTTCCGAACAGATTGCCGTGGCGCTGGGAGGAAATGCGGAGACCCTTTCCAATGTCGCGCCCGGTCCGCGAAAAGACGGACATCCCACACTGGAACTCTCACTATTGCGCGAGCGGCTGCCGGACATTTTGCAGCGCGATGTTCGCGAAAGGATGAAGGCGTATGGAGTGCGCCGGGATCGCGCGGATGTGATGGGCATCGCCGCCATTATCCTGGTCACGCTTGGGCGGTACTTGAACCTGCGCGCTTTCGTCGTGCCCAGCGTGGGGCTTCGCGAAGGCCTCTTGCAGGAAATTGCGCATGAAGCGTTTTCCCGCAAGGAGCCGCATCGCTACAGCCCCGCGGCGAGGCAGTCGCTGCTTTCCACACGGAGCTTCGCACGGCGCATGGAATTCGATCAGCAACACGCCGAGCATGTTCGCGAGCTCAGCCTGATGCTGTTCGATCAGCTTCAGCCGCTGCATCACCTGCCGCAGCAAGCGCGCGTGCAACTGGAATCGGGCGCCTTACTGCATGATGTTGGCCATATGGTTTCGCATCGAGGGCATCACAAGCACGGCGAGTACCTTGCCCTTAATGGAGACATGCCGGGTTTAGAGGGGCGTGACCGGAACATCGTGGCGGCGGTGGTTCGTTACCACAATCGCAAATCCGAGCCCGCCAGCCATCACCTGGCGTATTCCTCGCTGATCAATGCGGACAAGCGCATCGCGCGCCGGCTGGCAGCGATTCTTCGCATCGCGGAGGGTCTTGATCATTCGCACCGCCAGCGGGTGCAGAACATTCGGACTTCGTTTCAGCGCGGCGCTGTAACCGTTCAACTGGACGCGCGCGGCGATGCAGCCGAGGATATCCGCGACGCGCAGCGCAGCGCGGATTTGTTCGAGAAGGAATTCCACGTCCAGCTGTATTTCCGCCAGATTCCCTCGGTGACCCGGTAACGGCAGGGAGCCTTTGCCGGGGCGGCTCTAGGCCACCGTCTTGGGTCACCTCCTACCGCAACCGCGATTTTACGTTTACGCACCTCTGCCTCGCACGTTCACAGTAGTTTGACGATGTTTCTGTAGAATGAACCTTGGGAGGAACGCGGATCATGCAGCTGTACATCGTGCGCCACGGCATCGCCATTGATCGCGAAGATCCCAAATGCCCGCCGGACCCCGAAAGATTCCTCACCGAAGAGGGCATCGAGAAAACCAAGCAAGTCGCAAGGGGAGTGGCGGAATTCGGAGTCGCGCCGGATTTGTTGCTGAGCAGCCCGTACGTGCGCGCGATGCAAACCGCGGAAATATTTGCATCCGCCCTGGACTACTCAAAACAGAAGATCAAAAAGACCGATCTGCTTCTGCCGGGTGCGGAACCGCTGCAACTATTCCGGGAGCTTTCGAAGGATAAGGATTTATCCGTTGTGTTGGTATTTGGACACGCGCCGCACCTGGACGATTTGCTGGCCACCGCGATCGGATCGAAGCACCACATTACCTCATTGAAAAAGGCCGGAGTTGGGTTGATAGAACTTCGGCGAATCGCCCCGCCGAACGGCGAACTGGTTTGGCTAGGCACGCCGAAGTTACTTCGCAAATTGCGGAAGTGAGTCGTCATGCTAGAGCGCATCTCTGAAAGCGCGACGTGCAACCAGAATTAGGATCGTTGCGACGGGTCGTTCCCAGTCATCTCTGACGGCTGGAGTCGCGCTTTCATATTTTCATCCTGACCGGAGCAGCGGCGCCGTTTGCCGATGCGCAGTGGAGGGATACTGGCAACATCACGACCCATCAAACAACGATGCGACCACGGCGGTGGCTCGTGGGTCCTTTCGCGTGGCACATCCAACTCTTCGTGAACTGAAATCAATTCGTCGCCGCCTAAGTGCTTACCTCCGCCCGAGGTCCGCACTCCGAACTTAAACCCATCAACTAACAACTTCTTCTTCCCCTCACCCTCTCCCCTTCAAACTCCAATGCGCCACTTCCTCCACCACGAGCAACACCAGCGTCAGCACCGCGAACGCAAACTGAATCCTCTCCGATCGCCTCTTCTTGTTCGATACTTCCTGCATTCGCCATGCCGACGCCTCTCTCTTCCGCAATCTCCACACCTGCCACAGCGCCACCAAATTCACCACCGATCCTACCAGCGCCACTACCATCATGGGCACGCGAATCGCGTCCACATGCAACCGGTCCATGAATTTCAACACGCCCAACGCTGAAGCAAACGCCACCGCGCCCACCAACAACCGCACTCCACTCAACGCAATAAACGCGCTGCAAACGCTCTGCACAATCGCCAACAAAAAACTCGACCACCCCACCCACTTCCACCGCGCCGCATCTTTCTCCGACCCCGCCGCCATCTCGGCACCTTCTTCTCCGCGCCCCCGCGTCTTCCTCCGCGTCAAGCTTTTCCCTCTTGGGTCTCTCCGCTCCGAAACTTAAAACTTAAAACCAATAACCAATAACCAATAACCAATAACTTCCTCACCCCTTCCACTTCCAAAACAACGCCGCCAACGGCGGCAACGTCAGCACCAACGAATACCGTCTCCCCTGCGCCCCAAACTCCTCTGCCGCAAACCCGCCCAGATTCCCCACATTCCCACCGCCATAAATCCCTGCATCCGTATTCAACACCTCGTCATAGTGCCCCGTGTTCGGCACTCCCAGCCGGTACCCATAACGCACAACCGGGGTCGCATTCATCGCCACCAGAATCAAATCCTCCGGGTTCTTCCCCCGCCTTATAAACGAATACACGCTATTGTCCGAATCGTTCGCGTCAATCCAATCGAATCCCCGCCAATCAAAATCCACCTGATGCAGCGCCGTCTCCTTCGCGATCAGCGCATTCAAATCCTTCACCAGTCGCTGCACCCCGCGGTGCGGCTCGTAATCCAGCAAGTTCCAGTCCAGGCTTTTCGCTTCGTTCCACTCGTTCCTCTGGGCAAATTCCTGCCCCATAAACAGCAGCTTCTTCCCTGGATGCGCATATTGATACGCATACAGCAGCCGCAAATTCGCGAACTGCTGCCACATGTCTCCAGGCATTTTATGTAGCAACGAACGCTTCCCGTGCACCACTTCGTCATGCGAAAACGGCAGCATAAAATTTTCCGTGAACGCATACAGCAGCGAAAACGTCAATTTGTTGTGCTCGTACTTCCTATGTACCGGATCCTTCGAGAAATAATTCAGCGTGTCGTTCATCCATCCCATATTCCACTTCAAGCTGAACCCCAGCCCGCCGAGATACGTCGGCCGCGAAACGCTCGGCCACGAAGTCGATTCCTCCGCGATCGTCAACGTTCCCGGAAACCGCTGGTGTACCACTTCGTTCAATCTTTTGAAAAAATCGATCGCATCCAGGTTTTCGCGTCCGCCAAATTTGTTCGGCACCCATTCGCCCCGCTTCCGCGAATAATCCAGATACAACATGGACGCCACCGCATCCACCCGCAAGCCATCAATGTGATATTTGTCCAGCCAGAACAGCGCATTCGAAATCAGGAAATTCCGCACCTCATTGCGCCCGTAGTTGTAAACCAGCGTGCCCCAGTCCGGCTGCGTGCCTTGTCGCGGGTCCGCATGTTCGAACAAATGCGTGCCATCAAAAAAAGCCAGCCCATGCGAATCTCGGGGAAAATGTGCCGGAGTCCAGTCCAACAGCACTCCCAATCCCGCCTGGTGGCAGCGATCGACGAACTCCATGAACTCCGCCGGCGAACCGAATCTGCTCGTCGCCGCAAAATAACCAAGCGTCTGATATCCCCACGATCCATCGAAGGGATGCTCCATCACCGGCAACAATTCAATGTGCGTGTATCCCAACTCCTTCACGTAGGGAATCAGCTGATCGCCCAGTTCGCGATATGTCAGCCATCGGTCGCTCTGTTCTGGCACCCGCCGCCATGATGCCAAATGCACTTCGTACACCGTAATCGCCTGGTCCAGCCATTGCGTCTTCGCGCGCCGCTCAATCCACTCCCCGTCGCCCCACGCATGTGTATCCAGTCGCGCGACCACCGAACCCGTATTCGGCCGCAACTCCGACCGGAATCCATACGGATCGGCCTTCAACGGCAGAACCGCTCCGCTCGGCCCCACCAGTTCGTACTTGTAAATCGCTCCTTCGCCCAAATCTGGAATAAACAACTCCCAAATTCCCGAAGACCCGCGCGCACGCATCGAGTTCATGCGCCCATCCCACCGGTTGAAGTCCCCCACGACGCTGGCGCGTCGCGCGCTCGGTGCCCACACCGCAAAATGCACTCCCGTGACTCCATCCACGGTCCGTACATGCGCGCCCAATTTCTCGTACGTGTCGTGGTGCTGCCCCTCGCCCATCAAGTACAAATCAAATTCGCTCAACTGAAACGGAAACGCATACGCATCATGCCCCTCGTACTCGTCCCCATATTCCGATCGCATATGTATCCGGTAACTTCCCGGAGCCGGAGCAAACTCGTTCACTCCCGGCAGCGCTGCCTCAAACAATCCCTCATTGCGGATTTTCTTAGCGATGACCCGCTCGCCGCTGTCACGCAAAACCACACTCGCGTCCTTCGCACCCGGCCGGAAAAACCGCACCACCCACCGCCGCCCCTCCGGCGTTTCGATCGCATGCGGCCCCAACACCCCAAACGGATCCGCACTCCGCGCCGCCAAAAGCGCCTTCACTCCCGCGTCAAACGCCGCAGCCGCCCGAAATTCCGCCTCCGCCTTCGAAGGCACCACCGTCCCCGCGCGCGCCTCCGTCTTTGATGGCGTTCCCGACTCTACCCTGGATGGTGTCGCAGACTCTGCGCCCACACGCGGCTTCGCACTAGAGGACGATTCCTGCGCGGCGCCAGTGCCTTTCTCTAACTCCGCCTTCTTAGGTGTCGGTTCCGCACCACCATGCGACTCTGCATTGGATACCGCTCCCGGTTTCGCGCCAGGATCCGATTCCAATTCCGCCTTCGAAGGCACACCGCTACCCGCCCCCGACTCCGTTTTCTTCTTGTCCTTAGGAAATTCGTCTGTAGGCTTGTTCACGCCAGCATTCTAACCAAATCCACCGCCTCCTCAAACCTTTAACGCACCACCTGTGGCACCGCCTCTCAGGCTGTGCTCTTGGGTTCTCTCTTGCACGTATAGGGACAGCTGTCTGAGGCCACCCGTCACCTCTTGCACTTGCGGCACAGCCTTTCAGTCTGTGCTCGCTCTTGCCTTCTCTTGCCTGTGTAGGGACCGCCTTCTGAGGCGGTCCGCCAAGCCGCCCACGCTACAACCTCGATCACCCCGCCACTATCTCGCAAATTCTCATCCTTCAGCGATCCGACAAGGATCGCTGAAGGATCTCAACCGCTGCGTCTTGCCTCCCAAATTACATCGTGTACCTCACATCACCGGCTTCTCGTGTGGGCCTTTGGGGTTCTTTCTTGCTTTTGTAGGGATGGCCTTCTGAGGCCGTCCGCCAATGATCAAACGCCAATCTACAAACGTGCTCGCAACCCTGCGCAGGAATCGAGAGGCATACACATCGAATTGTTCTTGGATTTTCTGCGCACCAAAAAAACGACGATGAGGATTTCCGCGCCCGAGTCCGATCCTCAACCGCCGCTAATGGCGCCGAATTTTCATCGGCACCAAGTTCGTTCCGTCAGGGGGTCCGGACGAGTGTAGCTTCCCACTCTTTCGCACCCGTAACAATACAGATATCAGTACAAAACTAACTCGTTTTGCCTACTGTTCAAACTTTCCGTGCAAAAGTGAACCCCAATAAAGATCCCGCCACAAAATCTTGATGCCATTTCTTAATCTGTCATATAAGTCGTGGGTCTTTCTTTGTGGCACAGCCTCTCAGTCTGTGCTCTTGGGTTCCCGTAGCCCTTCCCCATTTCCACCTTCCACACACAACATGCTATTTTGAATCGCCTTTATCCTGAACCATGCACGCTTCCGACTGGGGAATCCTCACGTGACTCGTTCCATTCTTCTTCCTGCAACTTTCCTGTATCTTGCCTGTATGACGTTTGTCCCCGACACTTCCGCGCAAGACCGCTCCCAATCTCGCTCCATGGTCATCTCTCGCGGCGGAATCGTCGCCGCCGAATCTCCTGTCGCCGCGCAAGCCGGCGCCCGCATTCTTGAAAAAGGTGGCAACGCCGTCGACGCCGCCATCGCCACCAATGCCATGATGGGCGTGGTGTCTCCCATGATGAACGGCATCGGCGGTGATCTTTTCGCCATCGTCTACGATGCCAAAGCCAACAAACTTTACGGTCTCAACGCCAGCGGCTGGGCCCCCGCCGCGCTCTCCATCGCCTCGCTCAAAAAACTCGGCCTACGTGATATGCCACAATCCGGCGTCAACGCCATCACCGTCCCCGGTGCCGTCGATGGCTGGCAAAAACTCGCCGACAAATTCGGGCGCAAAAAACTCAGCGAAGATCTGACCGCGGCCATCAACACGGCGCAAAATGGTTTCCCCGTCACCGAATGGGTTGCCATGTATTGGGCCGGCTCCGTCGATCTGCTCCGAGGAGACGATGCCGCCACAAAACTCTACCTCCCCAACGACCGCCCGCCCAAACTCGGCGAACTCTTCCGCAATCCCGATCTCGCTAACTCTCTGCAGCAAATCGCCGCACATGGCCGCGACGCCTTCTACTCCGGCGAAATCTCCACGCGCATCCTCGAAGCCATGAAGCGCCACGGCGGCGTCATGACCGCCAAGGATCTCTCCACCTACTCCGCCGAGTGGGTCGAGCCCATCTCCACTACCTACCGCGAATGGACCGTCTTCGAACTTCCGCCAAACGGGCAGGGAATTGCCGCCCTCGAAATGCTCAACATCATGGAAACGTTTCCCCTCGGCCAGAAAGACTACCCCTTCGGCTCCTCGAAAGCCCTGCACGTCATGATCGAAGCGAAAAAACTTGCTTACGCCGATCTCGCCAAATACATCGGCGATCCCCACGGTCAGAAGCTTCCCGTGCAAACGCTTCTCTCCAAAGAATGGGCCGCGCAACGCGCAAAACTAATCGATCCCGATCACGCCAATTGCAACGTAGTCTCGGGAGAAATTCCCGCTGGTCACGACACCACCTACCTCACCGTAGTCGATCGCGACGGCAACATGGTCTCTCTCATCCAAAGCAACTACGACTCCTTCGGCTCCGGCATCGTCGCTCCCGATACCGGTTTCGTTCTGCACAATCGCGGCGCGCTCTTCTCCCTCGATCCCGCTTCTCCCAACGCACTCGCGGGACACAAACGCCCGCGCCACACCATCATTCCCGCCTTCGCCCAAAAAGGAGATATCCGCGTGGCCTTCGGTATCATGGGTGGTTGGAACCAGTCGCAAGCTCACGCCCAATTCATCGCCGATCTAGCCGATTACAAAATGAACATTCAAGCCGCCCTCGAAGCCCCGCGCTTCACCAAAAAAACTTTCGATGGCTGCGACCTCCAAATGGAAAATCGCTTCTCCCAAAAATCCCGCGACGAACTCACCGCCAAGGGCCACAAAATCTCTCCAGTTGGTACCTACTCCTCCGCCGTAGGCGGCGGCCAAGCCGTCCAGCGCGACTTCTCCACCAACATCAACTACGGCGCCTCCGACCCTCGCAAAGACGGCGCCGCGATCCCCGAACTCCCCACCGACTAGTCTCGATTTCTGCCACATCACCTGTGGCACAGCCACTCCTGGCTGTGCTCTTGGGTTTCTCTGCGCACTCCGACACTCGGCGCCCTCTGCGTCATTCCTTCTTTGTCCGTTCTTTCTGTGGTGACTTTCTCCTCACCCAAACCACCAGTACCGCCATCCAGTACCTGCAAAATTCTTCCTCTCCTCACCTCCAACACCGCACCACTCTTTCCATATCCACAGAGACTCGCCGTCTGACGCAACCCTAACCCCCACAAATTCAACGCCTCTCTTCCTCGCAACTCTGGCGCGCAATTTGCTCTCTCCAACGTATGCGCCCGATCCAGCCCGCAAGAATCTTAGCCGCAGGCCTATTCCTCCTCGCGACCTCCGCCACAGCTCACGCACAAGCCCCCGCCAAAGACGCCCTAGCCGGCCAATACGCCTGCACCGAGGCCCGCGTAGCGGGCAAGTCCGTCCCCTGCAAAGCCGCTCCACTCTCTTTGAAAACGAACGGCCACTTTGAACTGGCAGGCCGCGAAGGTGAGTATCTCGTCAACGGCAAATCGGTTGAACTCGACGGTGCTGCTCTCAAATCCCGCGCCCGCATCGAACCCGGCCACAAAATTGTCTTCCGTTTCTACAACCACCAAGGCCTCTGCGAAATCATCTACGAACGCCGCCAAGCCGAACTAGGCAAAACCCACCTCAGCTAATTTGGAGTGCGGCGGCTCGCCGCCGCTTTACGGTCTAAACCAACAACCCAAACAACCAGATCACACAAACGACGTATCCGTTGCGCCCACTCGGGCACCCCACACGCGGTCCTCCCAAAATTCTCCGTTACCTCTGCGGCTCCTCTGCTAACTCTGCGGTGAAATCCGCTCTTTCTTTCCGTCTGTCGTTCTTTCCTCTGTGCTCTTTGTGTCCTCTGTGGTGATTATTCTTGGGTTTCTTCCTCACCACTTCCCATCCCAAGCCGCCCCCGCAATCTCCCCCAACGCTTGCCCCGCTACCTTCTGCGCCAGCTCCGGCTCCGCTGCCAACGACACATGATTCATATACGCCGCAAACGCCACCATCCGCCCGCCCTTCGTCTGCACGTACCCCGCCAGCCCTTTGCCGTTCAGCATCATTCTTCCATTCAACCGGTCCTCGCTACCAAACGTCCCGGTCTTCGCAAACACATGCCCCGCCGCCGGATTCGCCACTTGAATCTTTGCCAGCGTCCCATCGCGTCCCAGAATCGGCAGCGCCTTGAAAAACAAATCGAAATCCGGCCGCGTCTTCCAATACGCCAAATAGTGGCAAATAAAATCCGGCGAAAATAAATCTGCCCAATCTCCTCCCGCGCCATCTCCCTGCGAAGCTCCTGTCAAATCCAGCATCGCCTCCTTCAAAAACACGCGTTCCACCCCAAATCCCGCCTGCAGCGGATCCTTCGCATCCTTCGCCACCAACAACCCCAACAAATATGGCCCGATCCCCGCATGCAAATTCTGGCTCACCTTAAGCGTCACCTTCACCTCTTCCGCCAGCGGAGGCGACACATGCTCCGCCACCACGTTTGCATCTGTATAAAATTTCTTATCGTAGGAATAATACGACCTTGGCGGCTTAAGCTCTTTGATCGAAATTCCTACGCCAGCCAGCGCATCCTTCAGCACCGCCGTTGCAAACATCGTCGGCGATTCCACCGCATACGCCGCCGTCTGCGCCCCCGATCCAACAGGAATATTCCCGCGCAACGTCACCTGTAGCGATCTGTCTTCATTCAACGACGGCTTCGACGGCTCCAACTCCAGCTTCGAATCCGCCGCCCCCGTCTTCATCTCATTCACAAAATGCACATAAGAAGTCTCCGGCGAAACATGCACCTCCACGGGGTCCCCGGGCTTCGCACCCGGCTTAACTACCAGATCGATCACATTGTCATTCACCACCATCGACGAAATCACCACGCCCGTTCCGCCTTCGCGCTCTCCATCCGGCAGCAACGAATCGTCCACGTACACAAATCCATCGATCTTCTTAATCCCGTGCGCCTTCACCTGCGCCGCAAATTCCTTAATCACCGCCAGCGGATCCTCTGGCAACGCCGGCCCGTTATACGAGTGGTCCTCATCCACAAACGACAGCGTCCCATCGGGCTGAATACGATTCGACAAATTCGGATCCCCGCTCGCCACCAAAACTAAATTGCCTTTCAACGTTCCATTCTTCTCAATCGGCCCCGTCCGGTAAATCCTCGTGTGAAAACGATACTCGCCTCCCAGCCGCGCCAGCACCGTCCCCTCCGTCAACAACTTCGTCGTCGAAGCCGGCACAAACAATTTGTCCGCATTCACCGCATACAAAACCTTGCCCGTCTCCAGATCAAAAAACTCCACCCCAAAATTCGCCCGCGCAAACTCCGCCCTCCCCATCACCGCCTTCACCCGCCCCTCCACCGTCTCCTCCACGCCAGCGCCCTGCGCAAGTGCCACCCCATCCCAAGCACACAACATCACCACCGCCCCAAACACCATTCGACCCACAGTCCGCATCCAAAATTTCACTCGTCTATCTCCTATAGGGGCGGCTTCTGGCCGCTCTCATGGGTTCTCTTTCTTTTGTAGGGACCGCCTTCTGAGGCGGTCCGCCAATTCAACAGTGCCGCACCACCCGTCATCCTGAGACGATGCGACAAGCATCGTCGAAGGACCTCAACCACTGCGTCTTGCCTTCCAACCGCTCCCTGATCTCTGATCGCTGATCCCTGATCGCTTACCTCCCAATCTCCTCAAACCCCACATTCAATATCGGGTAGCTCTTCCAATCCTTAAAATCAAAATGCCACCACTCGTGCACATCCACCGTAAACCCTTCCGACTCCATCGCCTTCCTCAACACATCCCGCTGCCACCTCTGCCTCCACGTTCCCCCAGGAAAATCCGGAAATGACCGCTCCGACATTTCGTCATACAACCCCGGCATCTCCACCGCCGCTCCACTCGCCAGTTCATACATCGTCAAATCCACCGCGCACCCGCGATTGTGCTTCGACCCCTTCTGCGGATCGGCCACAAAAATATGCCCCTCCACCGGCGTCGCGCCCCAGAAAATCTTCGTCACGTACCATGGCCGGTACGCATCGTGAATCAACAACCCATATCCCATCGG
>Ga0070765_100001103_pt1 | contig 16210 bp, 11 predicted proteins | sample HubBroMetageWFT5_FD_71516 | JGI IMG/M metagenome (GOLD analysis project Ga0070765, IMG submission 71516) | Warmed and freeze-thawed soil microbial communities from the Hubbard Brook experimental Forest, New Hampshire - Hubbard Brook CCASE Soil... | ecosystem: Environmental > Terrestrial > Soil... | reverse complement strand
AGTTTACCCCTGTCACGTCCCCCCCAACGACATGCGGCGTCATCCGATCGGCACCGGGCCGTTCAAATTCGTCGAATTCAAGCCGAACGAAGTGATCAGGGTGACGAGAAATCCCGATTACTGGAAGAAAGACCGGCCTTATCTCGGTGCTATCGAGCATGTGATCATTCCAAGCGTGTCGACGCGAATGTTGGGGTTCATAGCCGGAAATTTCGACGTGATCACCTTGCAGCCGCCGCTTTTGAGAGATGTGAAAAGCCAGGCGCCTGAGGCGATCAGCGATTTGGAGCCGGACAATGCCAACCGCAATCTAATCGTCAATCGGGCAGCTCCGCCTTTCGACAACCCGGATTTAAGGCGGGCGCTGACCTTGAGCTTGGATCGCAGTGCATTTATCGAAATCATTACTGAAGGGCAGGGGGAAATCGGCAGGGCGATGCTTCCGCCGCCGGAAGGTATCTGGGGAATGCCGCCGGAGACGCTGAGGACGTTGCCAGGCTACGGTCCAAACGTGCAGAATAACCGCGAAGAAGCCCGCAACATCATGGAGAGGCTCGGCTACGGCCGCGACAAACCGCTTGCGATCCCGTTGTCCGCTCGCAATAGACCGGTGGACCGCGACCCTGCGTTAGTCCTACTCTCGCAGCTGAAGGAAATCTATATCGACGCAGAGCTGCAATTGGTCGAGACGCCACAATGGTATCCCAAGATCACGCGGAAGGACTACACCGTCGGTCTAAGCACTAGCGAGAACAGCCTGGACGACCCTGACCAGACCTTTTACGAGAATTACGTTTGCGGAGCGGCGCACAATTACAGTAGCTACTGCAATCCCGAGCTGGACAAACTAATCGACGCGCAATCCATGGAAGCCGATCCTGATAGGCGCAAGCAGCTGGTATGGGGGATCGAAAGGAAGTTGGCGAAGGACGGTACCGCGCCAGTTATCTTTTATGGTCGTTTCGCGACTTGCTGGCGGCCGCAGGTGAAGGGGCTGACGCCGATGATCAACAGCCTCTTCAAGGGCTGGCGCATGGAAGACGTCTGGCTCGATCAATAATCGCTGAAGGCACAAAAGGCAATGAGGCGAGATCGCCGCAGACCCTCGGCAGCGGCGGCGTTATTGGCGGCGTTGGCCGCGGTCGCGCCTGCCGTTGCGCAGAAACCGGGCGGCGTCCTGCACGCGGGTCATTTCGACAGCCCGGCCAGCATGTCGATGCTCGAGGAGTCGACGCTCGCGGTCAACCGGCCGATGATGGGAGTCTTCAACAATCTGGTGATATTCGACCAGCAGGTTACGCAGAACAGCCCGCAATTGATCGTTCCCGATCTGGCGACGGGGTGGAGCTGGAACGAGGAGGGCACCGAGCTGACGATGCCACTGCGCCACGGCGTCAAATGGCATGACGGGCGGCCGTTTACCGCCAAAGACGTTGAATGCACCTGGGATCTGCTGACCGGCAGAGGGAACGACAAGCTTCGCATCAACCCGCGCAAATCCTGGTATGACAATCTCGATGCCGTGACTGCCAGCGGCGATTTCGAGGTCACCTTCCGGCTGAAGCGGCCGCAGCCCTCGTTTCTGACCCTGCTGGCATCAGGATGGTCGCCGGTCTATCCCTGTCACGTGCCGGCGCGCGACATGCGCAATCATCCGATCGGCACCGGCCCATTCAAATTCGTCGAGTTCAAGCCGAACCAGTCGATCACGCTCGCCCGCAACCCCGGTTACTGGAAACCGGGGAGACCCTATCTCGACGGCATTGAGTGGGAAATCGTCAAGGACACCTCGACGCGGCTCCTGAGTTTCATCGCCGGCCGGGCCGACGTCTATTTCGGTGTCACGTTCCCGCAGCTTCAGGACGTCAAGAGGCAAGTGCCGGAAGCGGTCTGCGACAATTTCCTGGTGAATGGCAGCCGCAACCTGATCGTCAATCGCAACGCGCCGCCTTTCGACAACCCTGATCTCAGGCGCGCGATGTCGCTGACGTTGGACCGGCAGGCGTTCATCGACATCATGGGCCAAGGGCAGGGCGCGATGGGCGGTCCAATGGAGCCGCCGCCCGATGGGTTGTGGGGCATGCCGGCCGAGATGCTGAAGACGCTGCCTGGCTATGGCCCCGATGTCGCTCTGCGGCGCGCCGAAGCGCGGCAGATCATGGAGAAACTCGGTTATGACCCCGGCAAGCGGCTCGCCGTCACTGTCGCGGCGCGCAATGTTCCGCCCTGGCGCGACCCGGCGTTGATCCTGATCGATCAGCTGAAAGAAGTCTATATCGACGGCGAGCTCGAAGCCGTAGATACAACGCAATGGTATCCCCGGCTGATGCGCAAGGATTTCAAAGTCGGGCTTAACGTCACCGAAAGCGAGGTCGACGACCCCGATGCACAATTCTATGAAAATTACAAATGCGGCGGGCTGCGCAATTACACCGGATATTGCGACAAGTCGGTCGACGAACTGATCGAGGGGCAGTCGCGGGAACCCAACATCGACAAGCGGCGGCAGCTGGTTTGGAAAATCGAGAAGCAGCTGATCGAAGAAGATGCGCGCCCAGACATCCTATACGTGCGCGGCATCACTTGCCGGCGGCCATACGTCAAGGGCCTGATCAGCATGGTCAACAGCATCTACAACGGCTCCCGCTTCGAGGATTTGTGGCTCGCCAACTGAGCTCGTCAGCCCAGAGCCGAGATGTGCTAAGCTAATCCACGAAATACCGTGACGCCCAGAGGAAGCCGGGCACAGCGCAATTCAGTGGGAGGAACAGGGAGATGAGGAGAAATCTGCACGCGCTGGCGGCGGCCGGTGTGTTCGCCGGCGTGCTGTGGGCGGGCGGCTCGGCTCTGGCTCACAGGACAGGCGGCATCCTAAAAGTGTATTTTTTCGACAGCCCGGCGAGCATGTCGATCCATGAGGAGGCGACTATCGCCGCCCAGGGCCCGATGATGGGCGTCTTCAACAACCTTGTCATGTACAAGCAGGACGTGCCGCAGAGCGGGTTCCAGTCGATCGTCCCCGATCTGGCAACCGACTGGTCATGGGACGAGGACAGGACACAGCTAACGTTTCGGCTCCGCCCGGGAGTGAAGTGGCATGACGGCAAGCCGTTCACGGCAAAGGACGTCGTATGCACCTGGGATCTGCTGACCGGCAAGGCGGCCGAGAAGCTGCGCATCAACCCTCGTAAAGCGTGGTACCGCAATCTCGACGAAGTCGTGCCGAACGGCGACAATGAGGTCACGTTTCGGCTGAAGCGGCCGCAACCCAGCTTTATCGCGCTGCTCGCCTCCGGGTTTACGCCGGTCTATCCGTGCCATGTGCCGCCGCGGGATATGCGCTCGCATCCGATCGGCACCGGCCCGTTCAAATTTGTCGAGTTCAAGGCCAATGAGGTGATCCGGGTCACCAGAAACCCGGATTACTGGAAACCTGGCCGGCCCTATCTCGACGGCATCGAATATACGATTATCAAGAACCCGTCGACCGGTATCCTGGCGTTTGTCGCCGGCAAGGTCGACATGACCTCGATGTTCTTTTTGCAGGTGCCGCTGTTGAAGGACGCCAAGCGGCAAGACCCAGAAGCCACCTGCGCACTGGTGCCGTCGAACGTCAACCGCAACGTGATGATGAACCGAGACGCCGCGCCGTTCGACAAGCCGGAATTGCGCCGTGCGGTGGCGCTGACCATCGATCGCAAGGCCTTTGTCGATACCCTGACCGAAGGCAAGGGCGACTTCGGAGGTGCGATGCTGCCGCCGCCCGAAGGCGTGTGGGGCATGCCCGCCGACATGCTGAAGAGCCTGCCCGGCTACAATCCCGATGTCGCGAAAAACCGCGCCGAGGCACGCGGCATCATGGAAAAGCTCGGCTACGGGCCGGATAAACGGCTGAAACTGACCGTGTCAACACGGAATATTCCGCCCTATCGCGATCCCGCGGTCATCCTGATCGACCAGCTGAAAGAGATCTACATCGACGGCGAACTCGACCCGATCGACACCGCGCAGTGGCTCCCCCGAGTCATGCGCGGCGACTACACCATCGCGCTCAACCTGACCGGGAACGGGCTCGACGATCCGGATCAGACGCTCTACGAAAACTTTACTTGCGGAGCAGAGGGCAATTACGACCGCTACTGCAGCCCAGAGCTCGACAAGATGGTCGACCGGCAATCGATGGAATTTGACCCGGCGAAGCGAAAGGATCTGGTGTGGGCGATCGAGCGCAAGCTGGCGGAAGAGGCGGCCCGGCCAATTCTTTGGCACAATCGTTCGGGGACCTGCTGGCATCCATACGTCAAGGGCTATACCCCGATGGTGAACAGCATCTACAACGGCAACAGGTTCGAGGATACCTGGCTCGACAAATAGCTGCGCGTGCAGGTTTCCTGTTTATCGCGTTGAGGGTGGCACAGGCCGCCCGTTCGCAGCATCACGCAGACGCGATCGACGACGCCGATCAAGCCGTGCTATCGTTCTAGCGGGATGCTTGGCGGGTGACCCCCCATCCGCAGGCCCAGGGAGGAGAACCGTGGGATCCTATCTGGTGCGGCGCTTCGGCCTGATGCTCCTGACGCTGTTCGGGATCTCGGTGATTATCTTCCTGATGCTGCGGCTTGCGCCGGGCAACATCGCCGATATCCTGTTCGACGCGGCCGGCTTCGTAGACCCCGCCGAAAAGACGCAGATCATGAAGGATCTCGGCCTCGATAAGCCGATCCCGGTGCAGTATGCGCAGTGGATCGCCGGGCTGTTGCAGGGCGACCTCGGCTATTCTTACGTGTCGGATCGGCCGGCTATCAACGAGATCCTGCCGCGCATCCCGATCACCGCCAAGGTCGGCGGCCTCGCGTTGTCCTTTGCGGTGTTGATTGGCGTGCCGCTCGGTGTCATCAGCGCCGTTAAGCAGAACACCCGCCTCGACTATTTCCTGCGCGTGGTCAGCCTATCCGGTCTGTCGATGCCCGCATTCTGGCTCGGATTGCTGGTGCTGATGTTTTTCGTCAGCTATTTCGGGACGATCCCGATCTACACTGACGCGCCGCAATCCTTTTTGGCCGCGCTCGGGATGTACAGCATCCCGGCGGCGGTCGTCGGGTTCCGGAGCTCGGCGCTGATGACGCGGCTTACCCGCTCGTCGATGCTGGAGGTGCTGCGGCAGGACTATATCCGCACTGCCCGTTCCAAAGGCGCATCCGAGAACGTCGTCAACTACCATCATGCGCTCAAGAACGCGGTTCTGCCGGTCGTCACTGTCATCGGCATCGAGGCTGCCTTCCTGATGGGCGGCCTGATCGTCACCGAGACGGTCTTCAACATTCCCGGGGTGGCGCGGTTCCTTGTCGAGGCCATCCGCTGGCGCGATTATCCGATCGTTCAGAACCTGGTGATGTACATCGCGATCATCGTCGTCTTCATCAACTTTACCGTCGACATGCTGTACGCGGCGTTGGACCCGCGGATCAAATATTCGGGCTAATAACGAACGTTTCTCTGAGCGGGAGGCATGATTTGAGCAGCATCGACTATCGCGCCGAGTTGGCCAGAGCCGGGGCCAATGTCGAAAGCCGATGGAGCGCCGTTCGATTTTTCGCGCGCCGCTACCCATTGGGTGCCGTTGGAGCGGTGATCATGGGCGTGTTCCTGTTTGCCGCCTTTTTTGCGCCGCTGATCACGGTTTACGACCCGCTGTCGACAAATTCGGCGCTTTCGTTGGCGCGGCCGAGTGCGGCGCACTGGCTGGGCTGCGATTTCATGGGACGGGACGTCTATAGCCGGATCGTCTACGGCGCCCGCATCTCGTTGGCAGTGGGTTGCGGTTCGATGAGCTTGGGGGTCAGCATCGGCGTGCTGATCGGCCTGCTCTCCGGCTACCTCGGCGGCTGGATCGACCTTGCCGCGCAGCGCCTGATCGACATCCTGCAATCGTTGCCATTGCTCGTCATGGCGCTGTTGATGGCAGCCTCGCTCGGACCGTCGCTGCACAACACGATCATCGCGATTTCGATCCCGTTGATCCCCTATTCGGCGCGGGTCGTGCGCGCTAACACGCTGTCGCTGCGTGAGCAGCCTTTTGTCGAGTCGGCAAAGGCGATTGGCATGAGCGAGTTCCGCATCGCCTTGCGGCATGTGCTGCCCAATACCTTGGCACCGCTCATTGTCCTGGCCACCGCCCAGTTCGGCTCGACGATCCTGACCGAGGCAACGCTCTCGTTCCTCGGCCTGGGCATTCCCGAGCCGCATCCTTCATGGGGGCGGATGCTCTCGGAATCGGCGGCCGAATATGTCCGGACTGCGCCCTGGCTGGTCATCTTCCCCGGTCTCGCGATCAGTTTTGTGGTGTTCGGCACCAATCTGCTCGGCGATGCGTTGCGCGACATTCTCGACCCGCGGCAACGCAGCTGATCTCATTTATCCTAACCAACCGATCACCTAGGCGGATCACCCCGGATGCCCATTGAGCAGCTGACGACCGAGCGCAAACCCGCTTCGGCCTACGCGGCCACGAGGGCCGGCGAAAACGCCGGATCAGCCATCGATATCAAAGGCTTGCGGACTTACCTCTTCACCCGCTCGGGGATCGTAAAGGCGGTCGACGACGTCTCATTTTCGCTGCGCCGGGGCGAGACTTTGGCGGTGGTTGGCGAGTCCGGCTGCGGCAAATCCATGACCGCGCTTTCGATCATGCGCCTGGTCCCCAATCCGCCCGGAAAAATTGTCGGCGGCACGATCACCCTCGAGGGAAAGGACCTCGTGCAACTCGAAGAATCCGAGATGCGGGACATCCGCGGCAACGAGATCTCGATGATCTTCCAGGAGCCGATGACTTCGCTCAACCCGGTGCTGACAATCGGTCACCAGATCGCCGAGGCGCTGCGGCTGCACCAGGATCTGTCGAAGAGCGCCGCCAACAAAAAGGCGGTGGAGATGCTGCGGCTGGTCAAGATTCCCGAGCCGGCGCAGCGGGCCCGCGAATATCCGCACCAGCTGTCCGGCGGCATGCGTCAGCGGGCGATGATCGCGATGGCGCTGGCCTGCAACCCGCGGGTGCTGATCGCCGATGAGCCGACAACCGCGTTGGACGTGACGATCCAGGCGCAGATCCTGGACTTGATCCTGGAATTGCAAAAGGAGCTCGGCACCGCGATCATCCTGATCACGCACAATTTGGGTGTCGTCGCCGAGACTGCGCAACGCGTGATCGTCATGTACGCCGGCAAAAAGGTTGAAGAGGCCGAAGTCGATGCGCTGTTTGGGCAGCCGCTTCACCCCTATACCCACGGTCTCCTGGCATCGATCCCGCGTCTGGAGATTATGGGCGGAAGAACCGCCAATTCGGTCCAGCGGTTGAAGGAAATTCCCGGCATGGTGCCGGCGCTGAATAATTTGCCGCCAGGTTGCACCTTTGCGCCGCGCTGCGCCTTCGCGGATGACCAATGCCGCGCGCAGTTTCCGCCCTACGAGCAAAAGCGGCCGGGGCATTGGGCGGCTTGCTGGCATTCGGAACGCCTCTATGGAGACGGGGCTTAGGATGGCGGTGCAGGAGGTTGTCGCCACGCGCGGATCGGGGGTCAGCCCGGGCGTCAGCCGGGCGCCGATCATCGCGGTCGAAGGGCTGAAAAAGCACTTTCCGGTCAAGAAGGGACTGCTGCGGCGGACCACTGGGCACGTCTATGCCGTCGACGGCATCAGTTTTTCGGTGGGCGAAGGCGAAACTCTCGGCCTCGTCGGTGAAAGCGGTTGCGGCAAATCGACGGTAGCGCGGACTGTGTTGCGCCTGGTCGAACCGACCAGCGGCACGATCCGGCTCAACGGTCACGACATCACCCGATTGGGAAAGGCGGCGCTGCGGCCTCATCGCCGGCAGATGCAAATCATTTTCCAGGACCCGTTTTCGTCCCTGAACCCACGCATGTCGGCGGGCGATATCGTCGGCGAGCCGCTGCAGGTCCACGGCGTCGCCCACGGGAAGGACAAAGACGAGCGCGTCGCGGCCCTCTTCGACCAGGTCGGGTTGCGGCGGTTGCAGATGCGCAGCTTTCCGCACGAGTTCTCCGGGGGCCAGCGGCAGCGCATCTGCATTGCCCGGGCGCTCGCCTTGAACCCCAAGCTGATCATCGGTGACGAGCCGGTCTCGGCGCTCGACGTGTCGATCCAGGCTCAGGTCATCAACCTGATGATGGATCTGCAGCGCGAAAAGAACCTCTCTTATCTGTTCATCGCGCACGATCTTGCGGTCGTCGAGCACATCAGCCACCGCATCGCAGTCATGTATCTCGGCAAGATCGTCGAATACACCGACAAGCAGACCCTGTTCACCAACCCGCTGCACCCCTACACCGAGGCCTTGCTGGCGGCGGTGCCGATCCCGAACCCGCAACTGAAGCGCAAGAAACAGCTGCTGCAGGGCGATGTCCCCAGCCCGATCAATCCTCCTCCCGGCTGCACCTTTCACACCCGCTGCCCTTACGCCGAGGCACGATGCCGGATCGACGTTCCCGCACTGCGCGAAGTCAACCCCGGCCATATGGTCGCCTGTCATCTCCGCTAGGGAGATCGGACGCATGGGGCACCACTGGCCGGCGCGGCTCCACGTATGCCGGCACCGCGGTCCTTCTGTAAAGAAAACCGACAGGATTGGGTCCTGTCCGAGGTACTGCGAGACTTTGCAGCCCGTTGCGCCTGTCATCCCAACTGTTCCAGATCGTGTGTATGAGCATGCTGTCGGTATTCTTTACGTACGCGACGGCGGCCGGCCTCACCCGCGGCCTCCCTGTGCAAGGATTTCCTAAGAATATGTGGAAGTACCGCTACCGCGGCCATGTCGGAAATCTTTACACCACACCGGGTCACGCCGTTTGCTTAATATATAAGCCATTGAAAAGAAGGTTAACTTTACCATGCCACTAAAGTGGCATAAATTTTGCCTTAACCTTACCAGCTATCGGCGTACCCTTCGAGCTGCCTAAGACAGAGAGGACCGATGAAACGTCTGCTTCTCGTATCTGCAGTTGTTGGTCTCGTCACGACCATGGGGACTGCGAACGCTACACCGGTAACCACATTGGATACTTTGACGATCTGGAACGCGCTGACCCCCGGCGCCACCATAACAAGCGCGAGCCAGCAGGCGCTGCCTGCGACCAACCCGTTATTCACGGCGGCTGATCTCATATCAACGCCACCCAACACCGCCGCGGGTGGGATCAACTTCAGTCTACTGAGCGGCACACCTACTGTGGGCGCTTTTCTCGCCACTGACAATCCCGCTCTCACCATCAACCCTTGCGGTGCAGCGTGCTCGGCAACAACCATAAGCCAGGGCGGTTTCGCGCAGACGTCGCTAATGAGGTTTAACTTTACGATTGGTAGCACAAGCACATTCAACGCGACCCATGACGACGGCGTGGCCCTGTTCACCGCAGGAACTACGGCCACTGCCAGCGATCTGTTTGCCGTCGCGGATTCGAGCCCCACGACCTCCGCGACCACTGAAACGATCACCTTGGCGCCCGGCAGCTATGATCTGTGGTTCGTGGAGGCCAATGGGGTGCCCGGAGTTCTGACGACGAACCTTACCCCAGTTGTGCCGGAACCGGCGTCGATGACACTTCTCGGCTCGGCCCTCGTTGGGTTGGGTTGGCTGAGCCGTCGTCGCCGCAAGGGCGCATAAAAAGTCCGACACATCCGAAGCTATGACGGCGCCTTAGGGCGCCGCCTTCCTTCTGACCTTGCCACAACCGCCCCTGGCGCTCGCGTTAGCTTAGCCCGCACATGTCGGCCGACATCGTCGCGAGCCGTTGCAGGTTCATGACATCGTCACCGGCAGGGAGAGGGGAAGCGCGTCGCCGCCTCTTCGATCGGGGCGGTTTGCACTGCTTGCATCTCTGCTGGGCGATGTCCCGAGCCCAATCAGTCCTCCTCCAGGCTGCACTTTCACACACGCTGTCCTTACGCTGGGGCACGATGCCGGCCCGAACTTCCCGCGCTGCACGAAATCAGCCCCCGGCCACATGGTCGCCTGTCACCTTCGTTAAGGTTAAATCCCACGCTCGTTCGGCACCGGCCGTTAATAGAAGTTAACAGAGTTCGCTCCCCACCATTGAACGGCATCTGTAGTTTCGAAAATAATGGCCGTGTTTTAGCTTCTTTCGTATATTGTGGTAAGGTATCGGAGATAACGTCCCACCGTTTACCTCTCGTTTGATGGGTTCTGCTAAGCCTCGCAACCGAGAGGCGAAATCCTGCGCGTAGTGAGAGGTCGTTACGTAATATGTTGAACATTCTTGTCCAGTCGCGCGAGGTAGCGGCGCGGCTGGACAGCCTAAGGCTGCACAGCACGCCGCGAGTTGTTCCGACCATTTCCGACGAACCTCAGGGAGATAAGCTCCCAGCGATGCCGCTCGCGTTCGCGAACCCCGCCCGCGAACCCTCCCGTCGCACCTCGGCGGGGGCTCCGCTTTCGCTCGGCAGTTTACTCTATCTAGGCTCCATCGGGCTGATCGCCGCCAGCATTGTCGCGGTCTTCTTCGGCGCCGGCTTTGCGCTGCTCGTGCCTACCGGCGGCGCGACGATTTCCGGATCGGCCAGCAAGATTGGCCCGGAGGCCGTGTCGCTCCTGCCTCCCCTCGGCAACGATCAGCAGCAAACATTCTTTGGTCCGGCGTCGGCGCCTGATAGCAAGGATGCGGTGCAGAGTTCTACAACCTCTCCGGCACCCAGCGAAGCGCCCGCGATAGTCAGCAAGGACGACGCGTCCCAGTCGGACCGGGTGTCGGCCTCAAAGCCGGCCGACACCTCCGTGGTGCCTGTGAACGCGCCCGTCTCGGCACCGAATTCGACTGCCGCAACCGCTCTCGCCCCACCGATCTCCGGGCTCTCCAACGCTGAACTGACCGAGCTGTTGCACCATGGCGACGCTCTTCTGCGCACCGGTGACATCTCCTCGGCACGTTTGTTTTATGAGCGCGCGGCCGATGCCGGCGACGGGCGAGCGGCACTGCGCCTCGGAGCGACCTTCGATCCGGAATTTCTCGGCCGCCTCGGCCTTGGCAAACTGCAAGCTGATCCAGCCGAGGCGGGCTTATGGTATAGTCGCGCTCGCGACCTCGGCGAGGTCGACGCAAAACGTCGGCTGAACAGCCTCGAGACAAGACAGGGGAAGTAGCTTCCGATGAACCGTTGGACCATTACGACAGCAATCGTTTGTATCCTGGTTTTTCCGATCGCTCGGCCGGCGCTCCCGAAGACCGCAGGGCCGCCTCCCGAAGTCGGTGTGGTAAACCGAGGTGTCGTCGAGCTGCAGACGGCCCGCGCCGCTGGAATATCGGTGCGGATCGCCGAAGATCTGGCAAACGTCATCGATGATGGGGCGACGCGCCGGGTTTTGCCGGTCATCGGCAAGGGGGCCTTGCAGAATATCACCGATCTCAAGCTGCTCCGCGGCATCGACATGGCGATCCTCCAGACCGATGTGCTCGATTATGCGCGGCAGCAAAACCTGTTTCCTGGCATCGAATATTGGGCGAGCTATATCACCAAGCTCTATAACGAGGAGTTCCATCTCCTCGCGCGGCAAGACATCAAATCGATCGCCGATCTGGCAAATCAGAAGGTCAATGTCGATCTGCGCGGTGCGGGCACGTCGATTACGGCGGCGCGGCTCTTCGAACTTTTGAAAATCCCGGCCGCGGTGACAAACGATGACCAGGAGGTGGCGCTCGACAGGCTGCGCCGGGGCGAAATCGCCGCCATGGCGTTCGTCGCCGGTAAACCGGCGCCGATCTTCCACGACTTGAATGCTGCGGACGGGCTTCACTTCCTCGCCATTCCTCTCAACCCCGCGGTGACCGCGAGCTATGTCCCGACGCGGCTCACTGCCGCAGACTACCCACGTCTGGTGCCGCAAGATCAAGCCGTCGACACCGTCGCGGTGGGTGCCGTGCTGGTCGCCGCCAACCTCCAGCAGGGGACCGAGCGTTATCGCAATCTGGTCAATTTTGTCGAGGCGTTCTTCACCGGATTTGCGTCGCTGCTCGATCCGGGGCATCACCCGAAATGGCATGAAGTGAGCATCACCGCGGAACTCCCCGGCTGGCGGCGCTTCCCGCCTGCCGAGCAATGGCTGCAAAGGAACACGCAAGTGGCGGCCACGCCGAACCTGCAGGATCTCCGGTCGATATTCTCGCGCTTCATCGACGAGCGGCAGCAAGCCTCCGGCGGACCGCCGCTGACCCCGGAGCAAAAAAACGAGCTGTTTGGGCAATTCGAGCTCTGGCAAAAAGGGCAGGCGCGCTAACTCGACGATCCCGATCCCGGAGCCGTTCCTGTGAATAAACGTGATGGACTGCAGCGAGATCGCTTGACCACAGCATTACCGCGCCGCGTCGCAATCGCCGCCGCCGCTGCTCTGATCGCCACTTTGGCTTCGCTTTGCAGCGTGGCCGCCGCACCCGACACGACACCGAGGCGCGGCGGCACCCTCGAATTCGCCGTGCTCGTCGAGCCCGGCAACTACGACTGCCACGGCAACATTTCTTTCGCCTTCCTGCACCCGATCGCACCGCACTATTCGACACTCCTCAAATTCGATGCCCCCAATTATCCGCAGATTGCCGGCGATTTGGCGGAATCCTGGACCGTCTCGCCGGATCGACTGACCTATACCTTCAAGCTGCGGCCCAATATTCTCTTCCACGACGGCTCGAAGCTCACTTCGACCGACGTGAAGGCGAGCTACGAGCGCATCGTCCATCCGCCCTCGGGGGTCGTCTCGGTGCGCAAGGTCGATTATGCGGCGATAGCGAGCATCGACACGCCCGACCCGCGCACCGTAGTCTTTCATCTGCAATGGCCTGAGGCGGCGATGCTGGCCAATTTCGCCTCGCCGTGGAATTGCATCTACAGCGCCGCCAAACTCGCTGAGGATCCCCAGTTTCCCAAGACCCACATTCTCGGCACCGGGCCGTTCGTCTTTGCCGAACACGTCAAGGGCCAATTCTGGCGAGGCGTGCGCTGGGACAAATATTTCCAACCCGGCAAACCCTACCTCGATGGCTATCGCGCCGACTTCATGAGCGGAGCGGCGGTGATGTCTGGCTACAAGAGCGGGCACATCGCGGCCGAGTTCCGGGGCGTCACGCCCGTTCAGCGCGACGAACTCGCCGAGGCGCTGGGCGACCGCATCGAGGTCAGCGAAAGCCCGTGGCTGTCAAATCTGCTGGTTTCCTTCAACAGCAAGCGCTCTCCCTTCGACGATGCGCGCGTGCGCCGCGCGCTGTCGCTCGCCATCGACCGGTGGGGCGCGGCGGCAAAATTGCAGAATGCGACCTTCCTCAAATATGTCGGCGGGGTCATGCGCCCCGGCTCCAGCATGGCAACGCCGGAAGCGGAACTGGTCACAATCCCCGGTTTCTCGCGAGACATCGCCGCCTCGCGCGAAGAAGCCAAGCGGCTGCTCGCGGAAGCCGGGGTTCACGACCTCAAGCTGACCGTGATGGTCCGCGATATCCCGATGCCGCATTACGCCGGAGCCGACTTGTTGGCCGAGAGCTGGCGCGAGATCGGGGTCACGACAACCCAGGACCGGCGCAACATCTGGGACTGGCAAAAGGTCATCGACAGCGGTGATTTCGACGTAGCACTCGATTTTTCGGGCGACTTCTACGACGACCCGACGATTCAGCTGACCAAATTCGTCTCGCACGACCTGTCGCCGGTCAATTACTCCGGGGCGACCGACCGGTTTCTCGACGCACTCTTCATCGGCCAAGCGGTAACCAGCGATCCGCGTCAACGGGCCAAAATCGTGCGCGATTTCGAGCGCCATGCGTTGACCGAGGCTTACACGGTCCCGCTCTTGTGGTGGAACCGCATCGTCGCAACCTCAGCCTCGCTGAAAGGCTGGGCCATCACGCCGAGCCATTTCATCGGCCAGGATCTAACGGATGTCTGGCTCGAACACTAGTCACACTGAACCCATTCGGAGTTTCTGTATGAATTTGGACCGTGCCAACGAGTACCCCATCCCGAAGACGATGAAGGCCTGGGTGCTCGGCAATCCGGAGGAGCTGGAGCTGGTCGAAAAGCCGGTGCCCGAGCCCGGCCCGGCGGAGGTGCTGGTGCGGATCGATGCGATCGCCGTCTGCGCGACCGACATCGAGATCATCAAGCACGGCGTGCCTGCCATGGTTGATGGCGGGCTGCCGTTCAACCGCGGCTTCACTCCGGGCCATGAATATATGGGTACGATCATGCGGCTCGGCCCCACTGTCGACGAGTTCCAGATTGGTGACCGCATCGCAGTCGAAGTGCATGCCGGATGCGGCCGCTGCCCGCGCTGCCGCGAGGGCATGTACACCTCTTGCCTCAATTACGGCTGGCGCGCGAAAGGCCACCGCGCCAACGGCTTCAGCACCGATGGCGGCTTCGCCGAGTACGCCGTCAACAACGTCAATACGATGGTTCACGTCCCGGACGATATGAGCGACGAGGAGGCGACATTGATCGTCACCTCCGGCACAGCGATGTATGGGCTCGACGTGATGGGCGGGATCGTTGCCGGCGAAGGGTTGGTGGTCACCGGCCCGGGGCCAATCGGTTTGATGGGTGTCGGCGTCGCCAAAGCGCTGGGAGCGCAGCCGGTGATCCTGACCGGCACCCGCGACCGGCGTCTCGAGATGGGCAAGAAGCTCGGCGCGGACGAGGTGGTAAACGTCAACAATGAGGACCCGGTCGAGGCTGTCCAGCGGATTACCCGCGGGAAGGGTGTGCAATATGTCCTTGAATGCTCGGGCGCGCCGAACGCTCTCAACGAGGCGGCAAGAATGGTCAACCGCGGCGGGCGGATTTGCCTCGCTGCGTTCCCGGCGGACCGGGTGCCGGTCGATCTCGCCTACATTGTACGCAACAATATTTATGTTTTCGGCATCCGCGGCGAAGGCAAGAGCGCGACCCATCGTGCCGCCGCGCTGATGGCGCAGAAGCGCTTCGATGCAAAGATGATCCACACCCACACTTTCCCGCTCACAGAGGTGCCGACGGCCATCCGCTACGCCCGAGAACGGATCGACGACGCGATCAAGGTTGTCGTCCGGATGCGCTGACCTGTCCTGAATGTTGCGCCGCTCGCCTCGGTGATCCTTAGCCGGGGCGCGCAGCGGGATCGCAAGAGCCGAGCTGCTGAACCTACTGTTGGCCAGGATTCTCGCCCGCCACCTGCGGCCGCCAGCATGTTGCGCGCTCTTTCACAATGTTTTCTACCACTCCCGACGGTATGGATTGCGTGCGAGCTGAAGCGGGGGCGGCCAACCGCGTGAGGTGGTCCGCACCTGGGCCAACCGGATCGAATAGCTCGTCGTATTCAAATTGAGGAACGGCCGCCAATTTGCAACCTCAAGCGCGTGGTGAAAGCAATGCTTTCGGCAGCAGGTAGGAAGAGTGGCCCCCTCTATTAACTTTGATTTTCGATTGATTACTGGGATTTACAGTAGTGCTAAGATGGAGGGAAACTTTTTCGTGATTTTCTTGTTTTTAATTATGAGACGAATAATCATAGGAGCTCGGGAGTGGGTAGACATGTGAGCGTAAACCGAGCGATATTAGTGGCACTCTGTGGTTTGCTTGCTCCGGCTCCGGTTTGGGCCGAACCCCCTCAGCAGGATCAATTCCAGACCGACTTATTTCGCGATGGCCATCCTCAGACTCAGCACAAGAGGTGGGTGGCACATCCGGTGGACCCGGCACGCCAATTACGCCACACCATGCGCGACGAGATAAATTCCGGACTCGTCGGTATTGTATCCGAAGGCACCGACTACACCGTCGATTTGGCGCTTGCTCTCACCAGCGGACAAACACACTTGCGGCTTCTACCGATCGCCGGGGCCGGGGCACTGCAGAATGCCAAGGATGTGATGTTCGCTCGCGGCGTCGATTTTGCCATCTTGCAAACCGACGTTCTCGACGAGATCAAGCGCAATCCGCCTTTTCCGGGCATTGAGGACTACCTCCAATACGTGACGAGGCTGTATGATCAAGACCTTCATGTCCTGACTGGTCCAGATATCCAGTCGATCCAAGATCTCAAAGGAAAAAAGGTTAACTTCGGGCTGCGCGACAGCGGAACCTATACGACTGCGACGGCCGTTTTCCGTGCTCTCGGGGTCGAGCCCGATGTGACGAACCTCCCGCATCCGCTCGCCCTAGA
>Ga0070765_100001102_pt1 | contig 16211 bp, 11 predicted proteins | sample HubBroMetageWFT5_FD_71516 | JGI IMG/M metagenome (GOLD analysis project Ga0070765, IMG submission 71516) | Warmed and freeze-thawed soil microbial communities from the Hubbard Brook experimental Forest, New Hampshire - Hubbard Brook CCASE Soil... | ecosystem: Environmental > Terrestrial > Soil... | reverse complement strand
AGGGAATCTTCGGGCACTCTTTCGCGGGTTGCGCGATGGCCTGGGTGGCCTGCCCAAAGTGTGGAAAACGCGAAAGCCGCTGGCGGAGAGCACCTGGACGCACCTGAAGAACCTTACGGGGGAGCGGCCCGGAATGATCGCGCGGTTGCGGCGGCATCGTGAACGGCCACTGATTTAGCGCGGATTTCATCACTCGATCTCGAAAATGGAAGAAAACACACAGGCGGAGTTGTTGAGCGCAGAGGCTGCACCGGGCGCGCGGGCGGTTTTCTCCGTCGATGTGGAGGACTGGTTTCATATTCTGGATGTGCCATCCACGCCTTCGATTGAGGAATGGAAGAATCTGCCGTCACGCGTGGAGTCGAATTTCACACGCTTGCTCGAGCTCTTTGGCGAAAAGAAAGTTCACGTCACATGCTTTTTTCTGGGATGGATTGCGGAGCGTTTTCCGCATCTGGTGAAGGAATGCGTGAAACAGGGGCATGAAGTTGCGTCCCACGGCTATGCGCACCGCTTGATTTACGAGATGACGCGCGAAGAATTCCGGGATGATGCAACCCGGTCGCGGCAATTGCTGGAAGATATTTCCGGAGCGCCGGTGCGAGGGTATCGCGCTTCCGGGTTTTCGGTAACCGACAAGACGCCGTGGTTTTTCGAGGAGCTATCCAGGGCCGGTTATTATTATGACTCATCGGTGTTTCCGGCGAAGCACGGGCACGGCGGGATGGAAAGCGCGACGCGCACGCCGTATATCGTGGGCGCCGAGGGCCAAAAAGTTCTGGAATTTCCGATGACCGTCGCGGATTTTGCGGGAAATGCGATGTGCTTCTTCGGAGGCGGTTATCTTCGGCTCTTCCCCTATTGGCTGATTCGCAGGAAAACAAGGCAGGTGCTCGACTCCGGAAGCCCGGTGGTTTTCTACTTGCATCCACGAGAGATTGACCCGGAGCATCCCCGACTGCCGATGAGCTATTCCCGGAGATTCAGGTCGTATGTGAATTTGCGCCAAACAGAAGAGAAAGTGATGCAGCTGCTAGACGAGTTTCCCGTGACGACGTTTCAGGATTTCCTGTCGCGGCACGCAAAACGGCGGGAGGCTAATTCTGATTCCCGGCCGGATTTCTCGGCACTCTGCGGCGGCTGGCCTCAGCTCAATTGATATCGGAAGAATCGTACACGCACACATTCCCAACTGGAGATGCACGAAATGAGCTTGGAACAAAACTGTGATGTGATTGTAGTTGGCGGAGGTCCCGCAGGTTCGACGACGGCTGCTTTGCTGGCCAAGGCGGGGCACGACGTTGTGCTACTTGAGAAAGCCAAATTTCCCCGAGAGCACGTGGGGGAATCGCTGCTTCCATTCTGCTATCCGCTTTTCCAAGAGCTGGGTGTGCTCGACGAGCTGAAGAAGCGGTTTGTCCGGAAGCCCGGGGTGCGTTTTCTGGATGGCCGCCGGGGCACGACTTCGACGACATGGTGCTTCAAACACGTCATCAACGATGAAAGTTACCGCTCTTTCCAGGTAGCGCGCGGCGAGTTCGACCACATCCTTCTGAAGAACGCGGCGCGACTGGGCGCAAAAGTTCACGAACAAACCAAGGTGAAGGATATCGACATCCAGTCCGCGCCGGACAAAGCCACGGTCCGAGCCGTAGACGAAAACGGAAAGGAACTTTCATTCACGGGCCGGTTCGTGATTGACGCGAGCGGGCGGGACGCCATCCTGGGGACGAAATATTCCTGGAGAAAGCTGCGCGAGGAGCTCGACCGCACCGCTATCTGGTCGCACTGGGAGAATGTGAAACTGGCCGGTGGATTGGAAGAGGGACTCTCTCTCATCCTGTATATGGGCGAAGAGCAGAAGGGCTGGATCTGGATATTCCCACTGAGCGAGACACGCGTGACGGCCGGATTCGTGGCTCAAAATTCGTATATCCGGGACCAGAGGAAAAAATTTGTCGACGCGGGTTCCAAGCAGTGGGAGAGCGATCTGTGCATGCAGGAGCTGAACAAGTCGCCATTCGCAGCGAAGTTGCTTGAGGGGACCACGCGTGCGATGGATATGATGACAAACGGCAACTACTCGTACGAAATCAAGAATCACTTTGGATCGAACTACGCGATGGTAGGCGACGCGCGAGGATTCGTCGACCCGATTTTCTCCAGCGGCGTTTTTCTTTCCATGAAGAGCGCCTTCCTGGTGAGCAATGCCCTGCATCAACAGCTTTCAGGAAGCACCAACGGAAGCAATCCGGCGATGGTGAAAGCCTACGAGCTGATTACAGGAGCCTACGGTTTCGTTCATCGCATGATTCGCTTGTTCTACAACCCGCACGCGCTCACATGGGCTGAGGTGGGAGCCGACGGCCAATCGCACCGAAGGCACGAAAGCGCGATGGCCGCGGGGCACTACATGCTCTCCGGAGACTTCTTCGAGAACTATGCAAAATATGACGGGTTCTTCAGCATTCTCGAGGATTCAGAGACTTTCCGCCGCTACAAGAGGCAAGTGATTGACCGCGCCGATTTCCAGAAGGAATGCGAGACGACCTGGGCGGATGTATTCGGCGAGCTGGAAAGCACTCGGTCGAAAGCAGAAACCAAACCCGTCTAAATAGCGGTCCGCCCGGCCGCAGGCTTTATCGCACCACGGAAAATGAAGGTGAATTCATAGCATTATATTTCGGCCATCAGCAAAACCAGGCCATCTACCCCAGGGGGAACAGTGAATTTTGAATGGAGCGAAGAGCAGCTGGCATACAGAAAGTCGGTGACCAAGTTTGCCAAGGAGGAACTCGGCACGAACCTTTCGTCGCGCGACCTGAGCGAAACATTTTCGCAAGAGGACTGGAATAAGTGCGGCGCTTTCGGAATTCAGGGACTTCCGATTTCACCGGAATATGGCGGGGGCGGCGCCGACACACTGACCACAGTGTGCGGGCTTGAGGCGCTGGGTTATGGGTGCCGCGACAACGGCTTACTCTTTTCGATTAACGCTCATATGTGGGCTTGCGAAATTCCGTTCGTCAGCCACGGAAATGCCGAACAGAAGAAACGCTATCTGCCAAAGCTTGCGAGCGGAGAATGGATCGGGATCCATGGCATGACTGAGCCGATGTCTGGATCGGATGCCTACGCTCTAGCCACCCGGGCGGAGCGCAAGGGCGACCGCTATATCCTGAATGGAAGCAAGACGTTCATCACCAACGGCGATATCGCCGACGTGGTGATTTGCTTCGCAACGGTTGATCCTGCCAAAGGTCCAGCGGGCGTCACGGCCTTCATCGTTGAAAAGGGCACACCGGGATTTACGGTGAGCCGCAAGATGCACAAGATGGGTTTGCGGACGTCGCCTATGGCGGAGCTGGCATTCACGGACTGTGAAGTGCCAATCGAAAATATGCTTGGCAAGGAAGGCGATGGCCCCGCCATATTCACGAACTCGATGGAATGGGAGCGCATTTGCATCATGGCGAGCCACCTGGGAATGATGCAGCGCCTGCTTGAGATCTCCGTGCGATACGCGAAGGACAGGACGCAGTTCGGAGAACCCATCGGGAAGTTCAACGCCATAGCGGACAAAATCGCGGAAATGGACGTGCGGCTCGAGACCTCACGCCTGGTTCTTTACAAGGCGGCGTGGCTCAAGAAAGAAGGAAGGCACCCACTCCGGGAAGCATCTATTTCCAAGCTTTACGTCAGTGAATCCACCGTCCAGACGTGCCTGGATGCGATGCAGATTCACGGCGGATACGGCTACATGACAGAGTATCAAATCGAACGCGAACTCCGGGACGCGCTTGCAGGCAAAATCTATTCCGGCACGTCCGAGATTCAGAAGAACATCATCGCCCGATTGCTGGGGCTGTGATCGAGAGAGTCGCAACGAAAACGAAAACCATGGACCCTTCGACTACAAAAAGCGTCTCAGTGCAGGAAGGCGGATCGAGCCGCCCGCCCGTGTCCACCGCGGTATCCGTCGCGGGAAAGGCCGGGAATTCGCCTGATGCTTCTTCACAGCCGAATCATAAGGCGAAGCTCGGTGGGCTTCCCGTGGTGTTGTCGGAAGCCAAGATGCTGCTGAATCAGTCGTCGGTAATTGGGACGTCGCTTTTACCTGCAACACTGGCCTACGAAATTAGCCGGCGAATAGGAAGAATGCGGTACCAGCGAAGGCGCGGCTCGTCTCGGGAACTTACAAACGAAATCAAGCTGGCGCTGGGCTTATCCGAGCAACAGGCGGAAAAATGGGTGGAACGGGTGTACGAGCTTGCGGCGTGGAGAGATATAGAACTCTGGAGAGCTCCACGCTTAAACGACGCTCAGATGCAAAAGTTGGTGGAATTCCGGGGGCTGGAGCACCTGAAGAACGCTTTGGCACGCGGTAAGGGTGCGATTTTGTGCACCGGGCACCTGAGGAGCTTGATCACGTTTTTCGTGGCTCTCAGCCGTAAAGGTTACAAGATAAATGCAGTCCGGCGGAGCGCGCTGAAAGTGCAGGGGCCGGTTGGCCGGTGGCTGGTGAAACAGCGAACGCTGGTGGGCAACGCGAACATGAATTTTTTCTGGATGAATTCGTCGAACCTGAAGGCCGCTGTGCAAGTGGGGAACGCCCTGAGGCGGAACGAGATCGTGGTCTTCCTAATTGACGTGCGGTACGGAGCAGAAACGGTCCCTGTGAATTTCCTCGGCGAGGAAAAACAATTTCCTTCCGGGCATATCTTGATGTCCCAGGCGACGGGCGCACCGCTGCTGGATTTCTATATGTATCATCCGGATGAGAGCTTCCGCCAAGTGGCTGAATTCAACGAGCCTTTTTATCCCACGAATGATTTAGTGGCGGGCGTCCAGCGGACATTTTCGAGTTTGGAATCAAAGGTTCGGGAGTATCCCGCGGATTGGATGTGGTTTCCAGAGCGGGAGCTTTGGAAGAATCCTAACGGATAGACCGGCAACGCGAATCACGTTGGAAGGAGTTGAGACACCTTGATATTCGTATACTTTTTGATCCTTGCAATGCCATTTTACCGGCATCCTGTGATTGACTCCGGATCCGGAGCGTTCACCCTCGTCAAGTGCGTGGGCATGGCTGGTCTTTTCTACACGCTCTTGTACATACCGACGAGAGGCCTGCCGAATTACATTGAATCGCGCCAGGCAAAGTTGTTTTTCACGATATTTGGCATCGCGGCATTTTCCTTTCTTCGCCGCGGAAAAGGACCCAACGTCGAAGTGGGCGATCCTTTTATGTTGTGGTGCGGCGTGGTGGTCTTCTTCGTCCTGGTAATCAGCCTGGTGGACACACCCACGAAGATCCGCCGCTGCCTCTTGATGGCAGTTGCCTCCATCACATTTGCGTCGCTCTATCCACTGCGCGAATTTTCGATTTACAGCCTTTCACTTCCGAACTTCAGGCCGGAAGGAAAGATCGTGGGCGACTCGAACTATTTTGCGCTGGCCGCGATGCTGGGGCTTCCCATTGCCTATTCATGGTTCATTAGCGAAAAGCGGCCATTGTTCCGATGGCCGTTGTTCGCGTGCCTGGTGGTGATATCCGCTGGCACGGCGAGCGTGGGGTCGCGCGGAGGATTGCTGGCATTGATGGCCTTCGTGGCATTCATTGTCTTCCACTCGAAAAATCGGATCCGCAATTTCGTGGTTTTGACCATGCTTTTGGTCACACCCATGCTGTTCATTCCCCGGAATCCAATTACGCGATTCATTCACCCCGATTATGCGGATGTGAAGGCATCCGAAGTCCGCATCGAGACGTGGAAGGCAGGATTGAGGATGATCCGAAGCCATCCGATCGCGGGAATTGGGCTTGGGCAGTTCAAGCCGCAGATTTCGAAGTATACGGACGACCCGAAGCTCAACAAGCTGGCGCACAACACATACCTGGAGATCGCGTCTGAACTGGGCTTAATCTGTTTTGGTCTTTATCTGTGGTTGCTGTATGAAACCTACAAATCCTTTTCATGGCTTCAAAGAGCCGCAAAGCAATTCCATTCGAAGCTCTTTTACAATTTGGCTTTGGGGATGCAGGGGGGATTGGTCGGCTTTTTTGTGAGCAGTTTCTTTCTATCAGCGGAGTATGTGAAGTTTTTCTGGTTCTACGTGTTCATGAGCATTGCGATGACGCGGGTTGCGCGCCGATGGGCAGTGAGGGAAGAAGAGCCTGCCAAACTTGAAATGAGCTCAAGCCCGGCTTTGAACCACGCATAGAGAACAATCGGAGGAGAATTCAAGTGGCACCGGCGAAAAAAATTGCTGTGATCGGGCTCGACTGCGCTCCGCCAGAACTCGTTTTCGAGAAATGGCGCGATGAACTGCCGTGCCTGCGATCTCTGATGGAGCAGGGAGTTTGGGGCAAGCTCGAAAGCGTGTGCCCGCCGATCACCGTGCCCGCGTGGTCCTGCATGATGAGCGGAAAGGATCCCGGCCAGCTAGGTATCTACGGGTTTCGCAACCGGAAGGATTTCAGCTATGACGGAATGACGATCGCGAATTCGACAGCGGTTCGCGAACCTCGCCTTTGGGACATGCTCAGCAGAGCGGGGAAACGAGTAATCGTCATGTGCGTGCCGGGAACTTATCCGGTAAGCGCGGTGAACGGGTCCATGGTTAGCTGCTTTCTCACACCGAACGCGCAGTCGCCCTATACGTATCCGCCTGAGCTGAAGGCGGAGCTTGAGCAGCGCTTCGGCCCTTATATGATGGACGTGCCGAATTTCCGGTCGGAAGACAAAGATGAAATCCTTCGGAACATTTACAAGATGACGGAGCAACATTTCGGCATGGCTAGTCATATGGTCGCGTCGCAACCGTGGGATTTTTTCATGATGGTGGAAATGGGGACAGACCGCATCCACCACGCGTTCTGGAAGTTTCACGACAAGAATCACCGGAAATTCGAGCCGGGCAATCGTTTCGAGAATGCCATTCGCGATTACTACCACTATCTCGATAAGAAAATCGCTGATTTTCTGGCTGTTCTTGGCGAGGACACTACGGTCTTTGTGGTTTCCGATCACGGCGCAAAAAGCATGGATGGAGGCATTTGCATCAACGAGTGGCTGATGCAGGAAGGTTTCCTTTTCCTCACGCAGCCGGTTTCCGGGCCAACCCCGATTGCCAAGGCGCCGGTTGACTGGAATCGAACGATTGCCTGGGGCGAAGGCGGATATTATTCGCGGATTTTCTTGAATGTGAAAGGGCGGGAGCCGAACGGCGTCATCGAACCGGGCGAATATGAAAGCGTCCGTGACCGGCTGAAGGCGAAAATGGAAGCGATGCTCGATGATCAGGGCAAGCCGCTCGGAAATAAGGTATTCAAACCGCAGGATGTTTATCGCTCTGTTCGAAACGTGGCGCCGGATTTGATCGTTTATTTCGGCGACCTGGGTTGGCGTTCGGTGGGAGTGCTGGGCACGGGTGCCGTTCATACCTTTGAGAACGACACCGGCCCCGACGATGCGAACCACGCTCAATACGGAATCATCATGGTACGAGAGCCAGGCGGCAGGCGCGGCGTGAAGCTTGAAGGGACGAAGCTCCTTGATGTTTCTTCGATGATCCTCGAGCGATTCGGAATCACCGAGCCAGATGCGGTGACGAGCGGCTCGGCACTCAAAGCGTAAATTTCTCAGGAACGGTGCATGTCGGGCGGAAACACATTAAGGTCCAGTCTTCGACGGAGACTCTGGTGGCTTAGAGAAGCCAAACCAGAGATGGAACGCTGGAAGTTTCTCTCGCAGAAGAAAAAGAACGGCTGGCGGGCGTCGCCAGACAATCGGCCGAACATTATTCTGCTCTCGATTGACTCGATGGCCGCAAGACATCTCGGGTGTTACGGCTATTCGCGAAAGACGTCGCCTGCAATGGATCGCCTGGCCGCGTCGGGCGTGCTTTTCGAAAATGTGATCGCACAGACGAATTGGACGAAGCCATCTTTAACGTCATTGCATACTTCGCTGTATCCTTCGGTTCACAAGACAGATTCGCGCGGAGAGACAGGCGATCGAACCGACGAGCAGGCTCGCAATCGCGCCAATATTCTGGATGCGCGTTTCCGGACGATTGCGCAGGAATTCAAGGCCGGCGGATATGCCACCGCTGGACTCTCAAACGGGGGCTACGCGCACTCGTTCTTCGGATTCGGCCGAGGTTTCGATTATTACGAAAATGAGGGCGGTGGCTTGAAGTCGTGCAGCTACCGCATGCTGCAATGGGTGTTGAAGAATCCGGGCGTCCCATTCTTTACCTGGATGCATGCATGGGACATTCATTTTCCCTACATGGACCGGCCGCCCTACAACAGCATGTTTACCTCCGGCCGCGCGGAAATCGTGCTGGATGCCGCCACGCGTTACAAAGTAAATAATGGCGAACGCAAACTTTCCGCCAGCGAGCTTGAATTTCTGGAAGGGATGTTCGATGGCGCGATCAAATACGTTGATGATTTGATCGCTGCGTTTCTGAGAGAGCTTGAGCGCCTGGGACTGTCTGAAAACACGATTCTCGTGATTACGGCCGATCACGGCGAGGCTTTTCAAGAGCACGGCTTCGTGGAGCATACGGAATGTCTGTATGGCGAAGTCTTGCAAGTTCCGCTGATCATGGTCGGGCCCGGTTTGGAAAAAGGCCGCCGCGTCAAATCGCAAGTCCGGTTGATCGATATCATGCCAACCCTTCTCGATCTTGCCGGACTTTCTCCCCAGTCCGATATTCAGGGCGTTTCTCTGCTTCCCTGGATCAAGGGAAGCATGAAGAACGATCTGGTGGCCGCAAGCGAGACGGAACGCGGCGGCGGTCAAGTGGCTATATCCGATGGCCATCACAAAATGATCAAGCACAAAGCGGATGGGCATGCGGAGATTTACGATCTCGTAATGGATCCGAAAGAAAAAGCCGACATCGGGTCGAGCGATTCCGAGCTTCGCGTGAAAATGGAAGGCTTGCTTTCCGCTTGGGAGAGAGAAACAAGGTATCGCGCGGACAAATATTGGCTCGATAACGAGGGCGCTGAAAATACGGAGATGAGCGCGGAAGTTGTTGGGCGGCTCAAGGATCTTGGCTATCTGGAATAGGAAATCGTTGTGCTATCGGTGCGAAGTGGCGAATTGCGGAGGTTTTGAATGAATAAGCTAATCAATCGCGTGGGTTTTGTCTTTATATTTTCTATAACGATGGCTGCTGGAAATGCTCTAGCCCAGAACTCGCAAAGCAATGGCTACACAGGTTCATCCGGATATCGGGCGGGCGGTGGACAGGGCGCAGCGGGCGGAAGATATTCGTCAGGCATGCATTCAGGAAGCGGGGGCGGCGCGGCACACTTCGGCGGGGGTAACGCCGACCATTCGAGGTACGGAAGTGGCGGCTTCGCCAGCCGCAGCGGGAGCTCGTCAAATTACTCCCGCAACACAGGCGGCTCGTATTCAAGAAGCAATCGCTTCGCAGGTGGCAATTATGGCGGCGGAGGAAATTCGTATCTGGGAAATCGCTACGGCGGCGGTGGTCAACGCCAGGCTCACCAATCCATGCATCCCGAAACCGAGCCCCATTTGGGCGGAGGAGTAGGTAGGATGGGCGGTTCTTCGCATTCGGGATCCGGGCTGGATTCACTTGCGCACCCGGCACACGCAAAACATTCGCGGGGGAGTTCGACGATGGGGCACTCAAGACTCGCAGGTGGAGCTCATCGATCGCACGCCGCAGCGGGAGGCGGTTCCAACAGGCCGATCACCAACGGAAGCGGCCGTGGAACTCACGGACCCGGGTCTGGCACGCATTCCACGAGACATCAGTAGGTTCTTGATTTTCCCCTACAGGCAAACAAACCGCATCGCGATTGGCCCTGCCATTGCAAGGTCTTCCCGCGACATGAGTATTTGTGCGCTTGAAAGTTTGATATTGAAGAAGCCAGAACAGCGGAGAGGTTAGTGACCGAAACAACCCCAACCATGACTCGAAGAAATTCGGGTCCGAAAATGTCCCGAAGCATATTCCTGAATTATGCCGCCATGACGATTGGGGGAGTCGTAGCTTTTCTCCTTACGCCGGTGCTGATCCACGGCCTGGGAGATTTCAACTATGGCATGTGGATTCTTGTCGCTTCGATCATGGATTACTACGGCCTCGCGGACATGGGGATTCGGTTCACGCTCCAGCGTCACGTGGCCCGGTATAAGGGAAGCGATCAACAAGAGGCGCTGGTCCGCACGTTTGCAACTGCGCTGGCGTTGAGCGGGGCGATTGCGGCGCTCACTTTGGTGGCAACCGCGGGCCTGACGTTCTGGCTGCCATCGGTTTTTCACCTGTCTGGCTGGGAGGCTGTGATCTTCCGGCGTGTTTTGATTCTGTTGGGTCTGAGCTTTGCCGTCAGTTTTCCGGCGAAGGTTCTGGGAGCTTTTCTTTGCGGCCTTCAGCGTTTCGATCTTTACAACCTGGCTGCAATCATAACCACGATACTTCAGGCGATACTTCTCGTCGGCGTTTTACATCGCGGTTATGGCATCGAGGGCTGCGCGATCGTGACCCTGGGACTTGCGTTGCTGTCCTTAGGATTGCACTGGAAATTCGTGAAGTTGGCCGAGCCGGATGTTTCGGTTCCGTGGCAAAAGGCAAGCTGGAAAGAGCTGAGCGAACTCTTTCACTTTGGAATTTATATTTTTGTCACCCAAATCGGCGACCTGATGCGGTTTCGTCTGGACTCATTCGTCATCGCACGGTGGCTGAACATTTCGCTGGTAACCCCTTTCAACGTGGCCTCGCGGCTGATCGAGTACTTCCGATTTGTTGCCGGGGGTATCATCGGGCCTTTGATCACGGAAATGAGCGCCCTCGAAGGCCAGAAACGCGATGAAGAACTAAAATCGCTCTTCTTCCGCTCAACCCGGTGGACGACACTGTTATGCATTTTGACGGGTTCACTTTTGTGTCTGAATGGCAGAGTGCTGCTTACGCTTTGGGTCGGAAAAATGTACGCGGCAAGCTATGCGGTCCTCGTTGTGCTGTGCGTAGCTCGCGTCGCGGCTGTGTTGCAATCTCCTTCGATGGCCTTGCTGCTGGCGCGAGGGCGGCACAAAGTGCTGGGTTGGTGGACACTGACGGAAGGGGTTTTGAACCTGGTGCTGAGTATCTACTGGGCACCGAAGTACGGGATCGTGGGGGTTGCGATGGGCACGGCCGTGCCGATGTTGGTGATCCGCATCCTGGTGCAGCCGTGGTACACGCTCTGGGTTGCAAAGGTGTCGTTCTACGACTATTTCGTTGAATCGCTCGCGCGGCCGTTGGCTGTCTTTGCCCTGTTTCTCGGATTCGCCCAACTTGGGCGTTACCTGCCGCATCAAGTAAACCTGCTTTCTTTTGCATTTACGAATCTGTGGCAGATAATGGTCTTCGGCTTGTTGACCTATTCCATCGGATGCACCGCCGCGGAACGTGAACAAATGCGGCAGCGAGTGAAACGGTTGTTCGTGGCGCAAGGGTTAAGCCCGGCTGCGTGAAAAGTCGTTGTCCTATCAACGCGCTGCAGCGCGGAAAGTGTTCTGAAATTTGAATCCCACTAAAAGAGAATTCGAGAATGTTTGAGAATGTACGCGAAGACTTGCAGCAAGCCTGCAAGGTGAATTTATCGAAGACGGCTAAATTCAAGATGCTTCAAGTGCTGGTGAAGCCCGGCACTTATCCCGTCTTATGTTTCCGGTATGGCACGTGGGCCAGGTCGCTTCGCATTCCCGTGGTTCGGCAATTTCTGATCGCAATCGGCGTGTTCTTTCGCTTTTTCATCGAGCTGATCACGGGAGTCATCATCACGCCTGGCGCGCAAATTGGTCCAGGATTTGTGGTCCATACATGGTTTGGAGTATTTGTCGGCCCTGTAAAGATTGGTAAAAACTGTATTGTCCAGCATGGGGTCGTGATTGGATGGAACACCAAGGAAGTGGGCGACAATGTGTGGTTCGGTCCTGGGGCGAAAGTGATGGGCGCTCCGAAGATTGGGAACGATGTCATCGTTGTGGCCAACAGCCTGGTAATGACCGATGTTCCAGACAATACGACGATCCTTGGCGTTCCCGCGCGCATCAAACTCCGCCGGGGCGCAACGCTGAAATATCGCAGGCACGATCCGAAATCTCAGGATAAGCAGAATAAGAAAGCGCCGGACCCTGAATCCATTCTAAAGCCGTAAAACCTTTCGCTGCGAAGGCATCGCCGAATGTCGCGCAAACCGCTTTTGCTTTTCACGCCGCTGATTGTTGGCGCTGCTTTTCTCCTTTGTTCGCTTCATGTAATCGCCGGACGCGTACTATCTCCTGAACTCACAGGCAGCGCGGAGCCCGTCGCCGGTGGTCTTGTTGCGCTGCCACCGGAGCAGGCAGCGGGGCGCAACGAGATAGCAAACTCAAAATTTGAAAATGGCGATTCCGGCTGGACGCTGCCACGCTGCTGGAACGTTGATAACGCGACCGGTCACGAAGGTTCGCACTCGCTGCATTTCGACGCAGGTTTTTTTTGCCCAACGGCGCGCGCACAGACATTGGTAGATCGAAGTAACTCGACGGCGCGAACGTATACGCTGCGTGCGTGGGTGAAAACAAGCGAAGGTAGCAATCTTCAGGTTCGCCTGGCTCTGCACGACCCGAAGGATCGTGACTATCTGGTGGGAGCGACGAAGGATTTCACGCCGGGTCCCACATGGCAATTGATCGAGAAAAAGGACATTGATCTATCCGCAACTCATGACGGGAATCCCCTCGCAGTAGCCGCTGTTGTTCGCGGGTCCTCAGGGCAGGCGTGGTTCGACGATGTCCAGCTCATTGAACAGGAACCCCAACCGCTCTCCCTTTTTGTTCTCTACCCTAATTTTCGCGGGTTCGTCTGGGCCAACGGGCCACAGCGGATTCGATTGCGAGCGGATGTGGCGCTTGCAGACCTGAAGGGCGTGTCACTGCGCATCGTGCTGAAAGTCGAGTCGGGTCGCGCGATAAAGACATTCGAGCAGGCTGCGCTGCCTTCCCAAATTATGGAATTCGACACTTCGCATCTTGCGCTGGGCTCCTATTTGATTGATGCGCAGCTTTTTGACACGCGCAAAGGCCAGAGCATCGCAACCTATCCTGAGTACCGAATCACTAAGGTCAACGATGCATACCAGAATCAACTGGTGAACTATATTGCGCCAGACAATTTTCTGGTGCGTCAAGGGAAGAAGCGATTTGTATGGGGCGTGTATGACCGTTTTAGCGCCCGGTTTCGATGCCGCGATTGTTTGTTCACTACGGCAGATGCCTACAACTCGATTCCAGGTTTTGACGGGAAGAGCACACTCGATAGCTATGCGGATACCAACCTGAATGCGGAAATGAATATTTTGCCGTTTGTGGGAGTTGATCTTTCACGGCACGAACTGACGCCATGGCTCGCGGCACTCAACAGCCGCGGAGTCGGCCACTTGCAAATCGTCAACACGTGGTACGACGGCGCGCGCGGCTATCCCAATTGGGCCAGGGGGATGAACGACGAAAAGCTGTGGCGAGAACTGACGTCCACAGTGGCGGGCCAGCCCGGGGATCTTGGTTACTATACATATGACGAGCCCACGTCGGACAAACTTCCAGGCGTATTTGCCCAATACAAAGTTCTGCGCGAGGGCGATCCAGGTTCCGTTACTTACGGAATTCTTGCGAATTGCGCGCAGCTCTACCGCTGGCGCGATTCGAGCGACGTAGTGGGTTGCGATCCTTACCCAATCGGTTTTCCACCGAATGCGGATGATGTGGCCCTCGGGGCTACCACCAGCCCGGTAATGATTCGAACATCGGCAATGACTCGCGATGCTGTGCGACAGGTGGAGGGCAGCCGCCCGGTTTGGATGGTGTTGCAGCTATTTCGGCTCAACGGGCGCTTTCCGACATATGACCAAATGAAAATGCAGGCTTACAAAGCCATCATCAACGGCGCGACCGGGATTTTGTGGTGGGGATTTGTGAGCGAAAAGGGCATCGAAGCGGAATGGTATCGAGACAACAATCACCAGGGCTATGAGGATTTTCGCCGCATTTCCCACGAGGTGACGGCGCTCGAGCCTCTTTTGATTTCTGGTGCGCGGGCGGATTTGCTCGGGGGTGTTTCCAATCCGAAGATCGAGACACTCGTCAAGGCCGACGGCGACAAGCTTGTAATCTTTGCGAGCAATTTCACGGAGGCTTCGGCGGGGGAAGTCACATTTTCCCTCGCACCTTCGGTTAAAACTGCGGCTCAAACCGCAGAAGTGTATAGCGAGAACCGGACGGTTCCGCTTGGCACTCAGGGAAGCAGTCAGGCGCAAAGTATAAAGGATAGCTTTGGCCCATACGAAGTCCACGCGTATGTGATTCGTTTGAAAAAATGACTAGCCCTGCATGAATGCGCTAGCGCTACAGAAGAATTTGAAGTCGTCGCAAGTTGGTGCAAACAGACACCGTTACGTCTTGGAACAGCTGGCCCGAATCTGACCTTTAGACCAGTAGAGGCCCAATATCCCATTCCGTAAGCTCTGAAGTGGAGAGTGCGGGAGCGATTTTTCGGGGCCAGATTTTGCAAGCTTGCCCAACCCTCCATGGGAGATTGGGGATGCTTGCACGCGCGGGTCAGAGACGTAGGCAAGTCCTTTATTGGCAGTATCTTGCAGCACCTCTTCTACTCGCCGTATCGTCGTTAGGGTTGGCGGCTTGCGCTCTGACGGCTATGCCCGACTCAGGCGGCCGAGGCGGAAATGGTGGCGGTGGTGGCGGTGGTGGCCAAAAGCAAAACACCCTTACTTCAATAATCGTCAAACCGAGTTCCTCTGTTATAGCCGTCGGCGGCCAGCAGCAATTCACAGCCACAGGTAAGTACAGCAATGGAAGCAGTCAAGATTTAACGAATTCAGTCGCCTGGAACAGTTCAAGTTCCGGCGTTAGCAGCATTGAAACTTCGGGCCAAGCCAGCCCCGGACTTGCCACCAGCAATACTTCGGGCACGGTCACCATTAGCGCTGCGACGACAGGAGTGAGCGGCTCGGCAAGTTTGCAGGCGCTCGGGACCGTACCTCCGCCCGGCGCAACTTTGACGTCCATTACCATCGAACCCGGAAGCGTGTCGATCGGCGCCGCAGCTCTCGAGCAATTTGCAGCCATCGGAACTTTTAGCAACGGCGAGCAGGTGGATATCACCGATAGCGCGATGTGGACCATCTCCGATTCGACGAAGGCATCGATTGAAAATTCGAGTCAGGATAGTCCGGGCCTGGCACTAGGAGTGGCAGCCGGAACGGCGACAATCACCTGTGCGATGAGCGGGCAAACGGCATCGGTGCAGCTGACGGTTACAGACTTTGCGGTTCCGCTTCCTTCCGTCGGGGGCATCACGGCCATTCCACCAAGTCAAACCCTCGGAAATAATCAGGTGGCAGATCCTGGTTTCGAAGACGGCACCGCCGATTGGACGCTTGCGACCTGCTATTCGATTGATTCGAGCGTGGCTCACACTGGAACCCACTCGTTGCGCTACAACGCAGGTTCTGTCTGCGGCATCCTCACAGCCGCCATCACAAATGTGCCGCGCGCCGCGGGAGCCGCTCGTTCCTACACGATTCAAGGATGGGTTCAAGGAACGTCGGGAACCGACGCGCAGGTGAAACTTGCGATTCACGATGTCACGGATGGGGGATCAGTAGTCGGCGAAACAAACGAAATCATCCCGGGCACAAGCTGGCAGATGATCCAGCAAACCGATATCGATCTGCTGCCGATTCATGACGGAGACACGCTTTCCGTGCAAGCGATCGGACAGGGAACAACCGGCACAATATGGTTTGACGATGTGCAACTGATCGAGCAACTGCAGCCACCTGTGTCAAGTTTTTTGCTTTACCCGAATTACAAGGGACTTCTGTGGGGAAATGCTTCGCAAACGATTCGCATGGAAGTCGAGGTCCCACAACCCACGGGAATGAGTGTCGTCGAGACACTGCAGACGTCCACTGGTGACACAATCGACAGCTCCACGGTGCCTGCCGCGACGACACAGGAAATAGACTTCGATGCGACGGCGCTTGCGACCGGGTCCTATTTAGTTCAGACGACGCTTACGAACTCGAGTGGGCAAACCATCGCGACTTATCCGGCGTATCAGGTCGTGAAAGTATCGCCGACATTTCAAGCTTCGCTGGCCAATTACATCGATAC
>Ga0070765_100001100_pt1 | contig 16229 bp, 11 predicted proteins | sample HubBroMetageWFT5_FD_71516 | JGI IMG/M metagenome (GOLD analysis project Ga0070765, IMG submission 71516) | Warmed and freeze-thawed soil microbial communities from the Hubbard Brook experimental Forest, New Hampshire - Hubbard Brook CCASE Soil... | ecosystem: Environmental > Terrestrial > Soil... | reverse complement strand
AGTGCCCGTTGTGACTTTTCAGCTTCTGCCTCCCAGCACGATTCAGGCCGGCGCACAGGTGCAGTTGGTCGCCCTGGTAACGAACGATCCGAAGATGATGGGCATCGACTGGAACGCCAGCTGCGTTCTGACGAACTGCGGTAGTTTTAATCCCGCTCACACCGCTAGCGGCCAAGCCACTATTTACACGGCACCGAGCGTTGTGCCGCAGGGCGGCGTGAACATTGCTGCCAGGGCTACCGCGTCTCCTGCGCAAACCGTTGTTGCCAACGTGAGCATCTTTACCAACGTTCAAATTAAACTGACCGGGTTTCCCGCGTCCCCATTGGGAGCAGGCAATACCACCACATTGACTGCTGTGGTCACCGGCGATCCGAATAATCCGCCGTTGGGTGTGGGCTGGTCGTTGAATTGTACTGCCGCATCATGCGGCATGCTTAGTTCGCCAAATACTGCCAGCGGTGTTCCGGTTGTTTACACCGCCCCGTCAACTGTGACCACACCTTTCACCGCAACCTTTCAAGCCACTCCTTTGGCCGATACTACGCAGATTATTTCCGCCAGCATCACCGTTAATCCCGTGTCCGGCGTCACTATCGCTATCACGGGACTTCCAAGCACGATTCAAGCATCTGGCACTGCAAATGTGACGGCCACGGTAGCGAACGATCCCAAGGGCGGTGGTGTAACCTGGGCCGCCAGCTGTACAAACTCCGCTGCTGCGGGACAATGCGGGGCATTCACGAATCCTCCCACGACGGCGAGCGGCGCTCCCATCACCTACACCGCGCCCGCTACAGTTCCGACGGGAGGACTACCGGTGACCATTACTGCCACATCCGTGGATAGCCCTGCCATTGCCACGGCCATTACCACCATCACCAACCCGACGCTTTCGGTTACTATTTCTACGCCACCTCCTTCTTCGATGCCTGTTAGCACCGCTGCTCAAGTGATTGCGACGCTCCAAAATGACACGACGAACAAAGGCGTTACTTGGTCCGCGATGTGTACGCCCGCGACTGGAAGCACTTGTGGCTCGTTTACTCCGACGGCAACTCTGAGTGGCGTAGCAACTAGTTATTCGGCGCCTTCCATTATTCCAACCAATGCAGGCGGCGTGGTCACAATCATGGCCACTACCGTTGCTACGCCAGTCGCGACGGCGATGGCCACCGTTACCATCACAGCGGCGAACAGCATCTCCATCAACTGGACATCGGCTGCGTTAACACCTCCGTCCACACTACTGGAGTCAGCCGAAGCGGCTATCAGCGCTACTGTGGCAAACGATCCCACCACCGGAACAAACGGAGTGACCTGGGCTGCTGCGTGTACTGCGGGCACTGGAGGAGACTGCGGCTCATTCACGACCAATCCGACGGCTAATGGCCTGAACACAATGTATGAGGCGCCCAGCGTGCTGCCTCTCAACGGTGGCCTCGTGACCATCAGCGCTACCGCTCAGGCCGCTCCAAATCCCAGCATTTCCAAGCAGGTGACCATCACCGCGCCAACGCTTACAGTCACCATTAATCCTCCGGTGCCTACTTCTATAGAGGCCGGCACTACTACGCAGTTTATAGCCGACATTACAAACGATTCTCCGACGCCGCCAAACGGCGTGAACTGGAGCGTAACTTGCACGGGAGGGACTGGAACGAATCCCTGCGGTTCGTTTAGCCCCACGAACACACTGAACGGCGTCGCCACTACCTACACGGCTCCCGCCAACATACCGACGGGCGGTTCGGTCACAATTACGGCTACATCTGCGTTCCAGAGCAACGTCTCGGATAGCACTTCGGCTATAACAATTACCGCCAATACGAGCGCAGGACTGCTCAGCGGCCATTACGCTCTTAACATCTCGGCGCAAAACGGCAATGGATTCTTCGGTGGTGCCGGGAGCATCGTCGCAGATGGCGCGGGCAACATCACTTCGGGAGAGGAAGATACTGTTGCAAATTTCCCATGCGGCAGCACTTCGGTCACGGGCATCACCGGCACATATACAGCGAATTCCAGTGGCGCTGGAACGATTACACTAAACACGGGGAGCAATTGCTTCGGTGAAGAGGGCGTACAGACGTTTGCCTTTACCGCCGCTGGCACCGCTCGTCCGGCCACCCACTTGCTGGTAGCCGAAATTGACGTTACTACCGGGAGTGGTACCCTCGACCTTCAAACTCCGGGTGCTGCTCCTTCCGGGTCCTATGCTTTTGTCTTCGACGGAACTGACATTCTCAATGAGGGCACATCGGGAACCGGGGTGAATACTACTGACTTCGGAGGAACGATGACCGTGTCCGGCGATACTCTGAGTATCACGGCAGATATAAACGACCAGGCCCTTCCGGCTGTTACGACGGGGTCCGGGTCTGGGACGTTCACTACTCCCGATTCGTTCGGCCGCAGCACATACACGATAACCTCCGGCACGCTGGCGGGTGATACCTGGGTCTTTTACGTCGTGAATTCCGGAAAAATAAATTTTCTCGAGAATGACGCTACGAGTTACGAGGAGATAGGCCCAGCGTACTCCTCCCAAGGCGCCGCCGCTTTCTCCGGAAACTATGTATTTACTTTCGCGGGAGCGGACGGAAGGAACATACCAGCCGCAACCAACAGTACCGCAGTGGGGGGCGGCACGCTCACGGCGACCGGAACCAGCCTCAGCGGCGTCCTGGACTTTAATAACGGCGGTCTCCAAACACCTTCCGGCGGTGCCTCAGTCACCGGTACCCTCGGGGGCGCGACGGCAGGCCGTGGCACCTTCACTCTTGCCGGAGCTCCCACCGGGATCAGCCAGTTTGCGTATTATCCCACGGCGAACAATGGCATTTTGCTGTTGGAACTGGACAACGGTTTCGTGAGCATCGGCGACTCTTTGCCACAGACCGGCACCACGTTCACCAACGGAAATTACGCCGTGAACTTCACCGACGCGACATCAGGACTACCCTACCTGGAAGAGGATGCCGTTGGCCAAATTACGTCAGACGGCAATTCGATGTTCACCGCCGGGACTGTCGATTTCTTCAGCACGAACGGAAACCTCTACCAGAATGCCCCGCTGACTGGCACCTTTGTTGCCAGCGGACAAGGGCGTTTCACCGGAAGCTTCGCCATCATGACGGGTTCAACCACCACTGAGACGCTGAAAGAAATTTTCTACGCCGCAAGCCCGAGCACCGTGTTATTTATCGAGTCCGATGCCGTAGCGCAGACCTCAGGCATCATGCTAATCCAATAGTTGAAGTCGGGCGATTGCCAGCCATTGAGAAGGCGAACCGAAAACGGTCCGCTTTCCTTAGCCTTCCAGGCACGCGTAGCACTGCGCAGAATCTTTGGCGTCGCCCTGCAAAGGGAGCTGGGAAGATCGCGGGAGTATCGAAGCCTGAATTCGAGCCGTTCCATAAAGTCCAGGCTGGTAGGCATAACCAGAAAGCACTCTACGCTAAGGTTGAATGGTTAACTTTGTGGGATCGAAATCGTAGCCTTCATCCTGCACGGTCTTTTGAGCTGCGGCGCGCAGGGCCTGCCCGTCAGCATTCTTCGGCAAATCGCAATGACGCCGAATCACTTCTTCGCCTTCGGTGATGCGAATGAGCCACTTCGATTTTTCGTTATCCCAGGAAACTTCTACACGATCGGCGGCCATGGCCATGGCGTCCTCCACCAGATAATTTTCAGCGACATTGTACGCCTGACCGTGCGAGGGACGCACTATTTTGTATGGAGGCCAAAGCGCATTCTACGCTCGGTCCTGGCGCTCGACTCGAAACGTGTAGCACCCCGCAGTGGTGCTGCGTACGTGGATGTATTTGACGCCGGCGCGCTGGAAAAGTTTTTCGATAGCCGAATCTACGGTACCGTTTTCCACATATTCCTGGGCTAGAAGCCTTCGCCCGCTCGCATAAGCATTCAGAGTCCGCGGGCTATTTTTCAACTCAACCGGAAAGCCTGCGCCTTCGGGATAACGTTCGCAGTATTGCGCGTGAATGTACACCGGGCCGGGGAGCGGCAGTTTCTCCAGGCCTTCGAACGCATCGTAGGTAAAGAGCAGGGCCAGTTCGCCAGCCGGAATTATTTTCAGGCAATGGCGGCAGGGGGCGTCTCCGTTGGAAATTTCGGTATGGGCCGGAAAATTGTAGTGCGGATCTTTCAGCGCATGTCGAACGGCCTCGGCGAACTCAGTTGAAATAGCCATCACACGAGTGGAAACCATTTTCTTCTCCCTTACCGGTAAAATATTTTCCCGCTGCTATCTTTAGTTTCTGCGCTTCCGCAAAGTGAAACTATCCGCTTCTCGCGCCCAAACTTTTTCCGGCCCGCCGAACTTTTTTTCAGCTGCCAGGAATATTTGAGTACTGGCGACGTCAAACCAATTTGGTGTTAGAATCCGCGAACCATGGAACGCGCGGGGAAATTCCTAGGGCGTACATTGCGGCGGCTCGATCAACCTGAAGCCGCGCTGGCCTGGCTGGCAAGCGCATGGCCGCGTGTGGTGGGAAAAATTCTCGCGGCGCATACCAAGCCCGTTCGCTGCGAGGCCGGACGCCTGGAAATCGTTGCCGATGGGAAAGCCTGGCAGAAGCAGCTTGAATCGATGAAAAAAGAATTTTGCGAGCGCGTGAATCAGGCCTGGGGCGGAAATCTGGTGCGCGACGTGAAGTTTATTTCCAAACCTGGCCCCAAGCGCTCGCGCGAATTGGACAACGAGCACACCCCTTTTATTCGCAGCCGAAAAGGGAAGTAAGCTTCGCGCTGCGAGTTCGCTTCAAAAACCTGCGCCGTGCGTGCTTGCGTTTAGGCACTTCTCTCCCTAAGATTAGTGAATCGCAACAAGCTGGGAGTTTGATAAATCAATGACCATAAGCCGCGAAGATGTTTTGCGCATCGCTGAGCTCGCGCACCTCGAGTTGACTCCCGGAGAAATCGAACTTTATCGCGGGCAGCTTGACGAAATCCTGAACTATATCGGTAAACTCCAGCAATTGGATGTCACGAACGTCGAACCGATGACCCAGATGGCGTTTACAAAGGAAGTTTCCGGTCTTTCTTCCGGGACTTCTCTGCACGAAAGTGATTTTGACCTGCGAGACGACGTAATAAAACCGTGCAATATCGCCGATGCGGTTCTGGACCAAGCGCCCGACGCGGCAAAACCGTTCTTCCGCGTTCCCAAAGTGATTGAACGATGAGCGCAGCAACGCCATGGACGGTGGCCGGCATTCAGGAGGCTCTCCGCGCAAAGAAGATCTCTGCGCGCGAGATTGCTACCGAGTTTTACGCCGATATCGACCGGCAAAATCCTGCCCTGAACGCCTATCTAGCGCTTTCGCGAGAGCGCGCGTTCGCGCAAGCCGACCGAGTGGACGTGGCTATGGCCTGCGGCGAGAAATTGGGGCCGTTGGCTGGCGTACCGATTGCGGTGAAGGACGTAATAAGTACAACCGGCATTCGCACAACCTGCGGCTCCAAGATTCTTGAGACTTACGTACCACCCTATGACGCGACTGCTGTGTCTCGGCTGGAGAAGGCGGGGGCGGTAATCCTGGGCAAGACGAATTGCGACGAGTTTGCCATGGGAAGTTCGAATGAAAACTCAGCCTACGGACCGGTTCGGAACCCAGTGGCACTGGATCGAGTGCCCGGCGGCTCGAGCGGCGGTTCGGCGGCTGCCGTGGCTGCTGGGTTAGCGGTCGCCGCTCTCGGTACCGATACCGGAGGATCCATTCGACAGCCAGGGGCCTGCTGTGGCGTACCCGCACTTATGCCAACATACGGTCGCGTGTCGCGATATGGGTTGATCGCGTTCGCTTCCTCGCTCGATCGAATTGGGCCCTTCGCCAAGAGTATCGCAGATGCGGCGGCTATTCTGTCAGTGATTGCCGGGCATGACGGAAATGATGCTACCTCAGCTCCGGTTGCCGCTCCGGATTATGCCGCAGAGCTTGATCAGCCGGTGCAGGGGATGCGAATTGGGGTTCCCGAGGAGTATTTCGCGGCGGGAATTGATAGCGAAGTAAAAGAAAAAGTACTGGCTGGCATAGCGCTGCTCGAAAAGCTCGGATGCCGGCGGGTATCGCTAAAAATGCCGCACACCGAGTATGCCATTGCGACTTACTACATTATCGCGACGGCCGAAGCCAGCTCGAATCTGGCACGTTACGACGGGGTGCGCTATGGTCTGCGGGTTCCAGGCGCGACGCTGATTGAGATGTATCGCCATACGCGCGAACGCGGATTCGGCGCCGAAGTGAAGCGCCGGCTGATGCTGGGCACCTATGTTCTTTCGTCGGGCTACTATGACGCTTATTACCTGAGGGCACAAAAGGTGCGGGCGCTGATCGCGCGCGATTTCTCGGAGGCGTTTCAGAACGTGGATGCAGTTGCAGCTCCCACGGCACCCACACCCGCCTTTAAGTTAGGCGAGAAAATGGCCGACCCGCTGCAAATGTATCTAGCTGATATATATACTGTTACAGGATCTCTGGCGGGGATTCCGGGCATCTCGGTCCCGTGCGGGACAACACAAGAGAAGTTACCCATTGGGATGCAGATTCTGGGTCCCCATTTCAGCGAAGCGCGCATACTCCAACTCGCCCACGCTTTTGAAAAAGCGGGCGGATTCACGATCTGATCGCTGAACCCCGGTGAAAAAGCTGGAGCCAATTCTTGACCTGCTGCAAACCTCGCGAGACAAACTCATCGCTACAGCTAATGAAGTCCGTGCGGAACTCTGGCGCAAGTCACCCGGCGGCGAACGTTGGTCGGCCGCCGAGATAGTGGCGCACGTTGGCGTGGTGGAACAAGCGATCATTACCGGTGCGAAGAAAGTCCTGCAAGCTCCGCCCAAGCCCATACCACTACTGAAGAGGTTGCATATGCCCGTAGCTCTGGCGGCTTGGCGAGGGGCGAAGAGAAAATCACCTGTTCCGTTGGATGGGTCGCTCGTGACAAACCGGCCAGAATCGCTGATCCGACTTGATGCGGCGCGAGAGGGGACGCTGGGCTTTATCGAATCCACGCGCGACCAGGACTTGGGGATTTACCGCTTCCCGCATCCATTTATGGGCAGCTTGAACATCTACGATTGGGTCCGCTTGATTGGCTACCACGATTTACGCCACGTGCAACAAATCCGTGAAGTTGTAGAAACATTTGATCATTAGAGTTTAATTTCCACTTTCGGGAAAGAAAGTGCATGGGGGGGTTAGGGGCATTTCGCGTGGAATCTGGCAAATCATTAGTGTTTTTAAGGGTTTCGCTGGTTTTCGCTGGCCGGAAGGTTTACCGGAATAGAACGGATGGACTATTGCAGGGGATATTCGTTACATTTACTCTGAGTTCAGCATCAAAGATTCGGGAGGCCGGGAATGGTGCGCATCAAATCCAGCCAAAAGATCTTCACCGAAGACGAAGTGTCCACGCTGACGGGAATTTGCCTGGACCATCTCCGCGGCCTCGCGCGAAACAAGCACCTGGGAACTGTTGCGCGTGCGGCTGAAGCGGCTGGCGCTGAAGCCGAGAAATGGTTGTTTACAAACTCGGAGCTTATGATCGTGACGGTCCTGCAGCCGCGCTGCGACCACTAATTTCCCTCCCGGTCCGTAAGTTCTTTCTTCCCGCAACCAATCCGCCGGGAGGCGCCCGTCTTAAAAGCCCTCTGAAGGCCATCTGACGGCCCTGGCTACCGCTAACTGGTCATTCGCTTCACTTTCGCTTCTTCGAGCCTTGCTTGCAGACTCTCGATGGGCGGATTATTCTGAGGGGCACTCAACTGCGTGGAAGCCAGGCGCATCGTAATAAGAAGTGGAGACGCCAGAGCGGGTCTGCAATGTGGAACCGACTAACTAAAACGAAGACTTTGACCCAGCAGAGATTTGTTGAGGGTGGCTACGGCAGGCGATTGTGCCTGGGCATCGTTTGCTTGGTACTAGCTGCAGCTGTGATTCCTCTCGCTGCGATCGCGGCACAATCTTCACCTGCCCCACAGACGTCTTCAGCTCCTCAGGAAAGCCAAGCTCAGCAAGCCGCCGGGTCATCCTCCACCGCGCCATTGCCGCGGGGAAAGAAATTGATGTTGAAAGACGGCACCTTTCAACTGGTTCGTGAGTATCACGTGGAGGGCGACCGCGTGCGCTACTACAGCATCGAGCAATCGCAGTGGGACGAGATGCCCGAGTCCCTAGTGGATTGGGATGCCACCAAAAAAATAGAAGTTGAAGAATCGAAGCATAACGCCGAGCTGGTAGCCAAGATACACGCGCGCGAAGCCGGACGGACAGCGCAGGCGCTGGATATCGACGCCAGCCTGGAAGTTGCGCCCGGCGTTTTTCTGCCGCCCGGCGAAGGGATTTTTGCGTTCGACGGAAAAAGCGTTGCCAAGATTCCGCAAGCGCCGGCGGATATCAAGTTCAGCAAGAAACAAATGCTGAAGCAGGTGCTGGTCCCCATTCCTATCGTCCCATCGCGGCATACAGTGTCATTGATCGGAGCACACGCCAAGCTTCGTATTGTGTCCGCGCAAACCGAATTTTATATGCGCACGGCGGACGGCCGGGAACCCGAGCTTGAACTGCTGAAGGCAAAAATAAAAGACGACGAACGATACCTGGAAAATCTCGATGAACTTTTTAAAGAGCAGGGGACCTCGGGCCAAACCACCGTGCTGATGCAGCGCTGGCTGATCGCTCCGGGCGTTTACAGGTTTACGCTGGAACAGCACATGGACCCGGGAGAATACGCTCTGGCGGAAATCGTGCAAGGCGGCGGCACCAATCTTTACTTTTGGGATTTCGGGTTGGATGCCGAACCGGCAAAAGCGCCCGCGAAAGCCAGCAAATAGCCCGCCGGTTTTATTTCTTGCCGGCTGGTTGTCCTTGTAATAGCTGAGTCAGCAAGGTAGCCAGTGCGGCAACGTGGAATGGTTTCTGCAACACCGAAGCACCTTTCTTTTCGAATTTTGCCACCTGCTCGGGAGCAAACAAAGCTCCGGTCATGAACACGAATCGCGGGTTCGGTCCATGCGCACGCGAGCGCACACGATCAAAAAGCTGTTCCCCATTCAATCCCGGCAGGTTGAAATCGCAGAGAACAAATTCGTAATCTTGCGTCTCCAAGTGCGCGAGGGCTTCTTCAGAGCTCGGCGCCCCCTCCACGATCATTCCGCGAGCGGCCAAACCTTCCTGCACGATCTCGCGAATGCTTTCTTCGTCGTCCACAATAAAAACCGAGTGACCGCGCAATTCTGCCGCGCCCGCAAGCGGCGGCGCAGCGGCTCGAGGAGCAGGCGACCCGGGCGAAGCTTCGTCGATTGCAGCGGGAAGCAACACACGGAAAGTGGCGCCGGCCCCGGGCGTTGATTCCACTTCGATTTTTCCGCCGTGCTCCTTAACGATAGCCTGCGAAATAGTGAGGCCCAGACCCGTTCCGCCAGTCGGACGCCGGGTGGTAAAGAAGGGGTCGAATACCTTGCCAATATTTTCCGGCGCAATACCCGGGCCATCATCGGAAAAATCGAGAGCGATTTTGCCCTCTTTCAGCGCCGCTGAAATCCGGATGCAGCCCGTGTCGCGTACGGCGCCAATGGCTTGTTCCGCATTCGCGATCAAATTTGAAAATCCCTGTACCAGAAGTTTGGGATCGCCTTCGATGGGTGGAAGCCCGGGCGCCGGTTTGAATTCCACGGTGATTTTCTTCTGTTGTAGCGATGCGCGTTGAGCGTCGAGAGCCTGTTTAACAATCTGGTCGATCTGGACTTTTGTCTGCCGAAGAATGGAAGGCCGCGAGAAAACCAACAGGTTCTGCACGATGGTCGCCGCACGGCGAGCCTGCTTCAAAACGGTATCGACCTGGTGACGCATCGAATCGTCCACCGAGCGTTCACGGATCAAATCGCTGATTCCCAGAATAGCGGTAAGCGGATTATTTAATTCGTGGGCGACGCCGGCCATCATCTCACCCATTGCGGCAAGTTTTTCTTTTTGCACAGCCTGCTGCTCGTTGCGCTTGGATTCGGTTACATCGCGCGCGGAGGCTACCACCCCGTTGATTTTTCCGGCGGAATCGTACAGCGGGCTTGCGCTGGCGCGCAACACGCGCCAGTTTCCATCCGCATGCTTTGTGCGGTATTCGAACTGGCCTTCAGCACCTTCACCGAAAGCTACTTTTTGAAATGTGGCTCGAAGTTTTTTCGCATCATCCTGATGCACGTTATCGCCCAGCGCTTTTCCGATGAATTCGCTGGCGGGCCGCCCGAGTACGTCCTGCACAAGCGGGCTCACAAATGTATAAACCCCTTGGAGGTCGAGCACGGCAATCACATCGGGAAAGCTGGCTACCAGGCTGCGGACAAATTCCTGCTCCTTATGCAGATTCCTTTCCATCTGCCAGCGTTCGCTGACATCCACAATAGTTCCCTGAATTCGCAACACCTGGCCGGTGGCGCCGCGGGTGACCGCCGAAGAAAGGAGGCAGTGGATAGCTTTTTCATCCTTACGGCGAAGGACAATTGCGCGGTCTTCGATCGCTCCCTTTTTCAGGACTTCGTCCACCAGCGAATCACACTCAGCAGCGTCTACGTAAATTTCTCGAAGGTTGACCGATTGCAAATCCTGTTTGGTTTCGTAGTCCAGCATGCGAACCAGGGCGGGATTCACATCAAGAAGCTTTCCATCCGGAGTGCTCAGGAAAATTCCCTCGCGAAGCGCAGCGAAAAGCTCTGTGAAACGGATTTCCGATTGACGCTCGGCAGTAACGTCGCGCGCCCATCCGATGATGGAACTATAGCCGGCGGCATCCTCGCTGACCGCTTGCACCCAGCACTGGAATTGCCTGGATTCCTGCTCCTTTTTCATTTTGACCGAAATGGTTCCGGTCCAGGAGCCGCTCTTCAACAGGAGGGCAAGCCATTGTTGAAATTGGCCGCGCGTAGGAGTCTCAATAAAATCCGTCAAGCGGCAGCCGATCAAATGCTGGAAAGAAACTCCCAGCAGCTCGGAAAGGCGGCGGTTGGCAACGCGTATTTCTCCATCGAGAGCCAGGGTGAAGACGGCGTGATCGAGGTTATCAATGAGATCGCGATAATTGTGCTGCGAACGCGAAATCACTTCGACCAGCTTATTGTGTTGAGCTTCTCCAGCAGACTCAAACGTCAATTGATCGGATTGATTGTCGGCTGAATGTGAAGACATAAAATATTCTTTGCCGCGTTAACCGGCGGTTCGGAGTCGAATGGCGTCTCTTAAGTTTAACGGCGGGACGCGCCACGCAGGTGAAAGAAAACTGGCGCTTATGCCAAGTGCTCAACAGACTAAAGGACAGGTGCGAGCCTCCATCTGGAATTGGGCTGCCATTTTGATAACCGAACAATCCTGCTTTCGTCTAAACCCAACAATTTGCCATTCAAAGGAGAGCCATGACCAAAGCTCGATTTTCGCTTCTGCTGCTGTGCGTCTTACCATTTTCCGGAGCGCTCCGGTTCGGCATAAGCGCGTCCGCGCAAACAACGCCGGATCCAATTCTGGGCGTCTGGTCCGGACAGCTCCGGCATGACGGTGAAACACAGCGAATGGCATTAAGGTTTGAGCTGGATGACAAGAAAGCACTGGTGGTGACTCTCGATCAACCCGACATGAAATTTTACAATCTGGGACCCGGTCCGGTGGAGAAACACGGCGATGAATATAGCGCCCCGCCGATGGCTTTTCATCTGACCCCGGATGGGAAAAAGATTGTCGGGGCGATGTCGTTCGACGGCAACGATGTTCCCTTCGAACTGACGCCCGGAAGCGCTCCTGTGCCGGAAGCGCCAAAACCGTTTGAAGCGCGCATCGCTCAGCCGGTGTGGACATTCAAGACAGGTGGAGCGATTTGGTCTTCGCCAGCCGTGGATGGAAGTTCCCTCTACTTCGGCAGCAACGATGGCAACATGTACGCGCTGAAAGCCGCCAATGGGAAGCCTCTATGGGAAAAGAAGACCGGCGGATGGGTGATGGGGCGTCCCACGATCGATGGCGAATATCTCTACGTGCTCTCCGACGACGGCTTTTTATACAAGCTGGAGAAGAAAACCGGCAAGACGGTTTGGCAATTCGATACTCATGGCGGCGGCGTAAAACGTGACATGCCGCCGAACGCTTCCGCGCTCGATTGCCTGGGCGCTTCCGCCACCGTCGCAGACGACACGGTTTACATCGGCAGCGGAGACAAGAATTTCTATGCCGTGGAGGCGAAGACCGGCCGCGAGAAATGGCGGTTCGAAACCAAGGACATTATCCGGTCGACGCCAGCAGTAGTAGACGGCACCGTGTTCTTCGGCAGTGGAGATCACAACGTGTATGCCCTGGATGCGAAAGCCGGGACCTTGCAATGGAAAGTCGATACGGTCCGGGAAGTAGTGTCTTCGCCGTTGGTGGTTGACCGAACTGTTTACATCGGGAGCCGTTCGTCGAATCTGTACGCGCTGGATGCGGCCACTGGCCAGATCAAATGGAAGTTTTTCTATTGGGCTTCTTTTGTGGATTCGTCCACCACTACGCGGGATGGGATTTTGTACGTGGGCGCCTCCGACTATCAAAAGATTTTCGCGATTAAAGCCGCGGACGGCAAGAAAGTTTGGGATTTTGATACCGGGGGATCGTCCTGGTCCACTCCGGCGGTGACCGAAAAGCTGGTGTACGTGGGTGCGGTCGGTTCCAAACCGGACTACATGACACATTACGGAGCTTTCTTCGCAGTTGATCGCGCGACGGGAAAACTCGTTTGGCGCTATCCCCTGAGCGAACTTCCCAATTATCCTACCTACGGAGTTGCCTCCTCACCCGCGGTGGATCATGGTTTCGTTTATTTCGGCGGACTGGATGGGACGTTCTACGCGTTTCGACAAGGCGGTTAATTTATCCGGTCGCTTTGCTCTTGGGCAAAGCCACCGTAATCCGCCAAAAAAAAAGGCGCCGCGACTTTAAATCGCGGCGCCTTTTTTGAAACAGAGTTGTCTAGCTTTCGGCGACGGCGTCGGTATCCTTGCGCAGGAAATCGAGTGCCGCGGCTTCTTCCGGCGTAAGCTCCGGCTCCATCTGTTGAATCTCTTCCTTCGGAATTTCCGTAAGCAACTGGATATTCCGGTAGCGGTCGAGACCCGTGCCAGCTGGAATCAACCGGCCCATGATCACGTTTTCCTTCAAGCCGCGCAGATAATCGACCTTTCCGGAGATGGCCGCTTCGGTAAGAACGCGGGTGGTCTCCTGGAAGCTCGCCGCGGAAATAAAGGAATCGGTCGAGAGCGACGCCTTGGTGATTCCGAGCAGCAACGGACGGCCTGTTGCCGGACGCCCGCCGTCGTGAATGATGCGATCATTTTCTTCGCGGAAGCGGAACTTGTCCACTTGCTCTTCTAAAAGGAAGCTGGTGTCGCCCACGTCTTCCACTTTTACCCAACGCATCATCTGACGAACGATGGTTTCGATGTGTTTGTCGTTAATGTTCACACCTTGCAGACGGTACACTTCCTGGATCGAGTTCACCAGGTAAGCCTGGGTGTACTTTTCTCCGAGGACAGCGAGAATATCGTGCGGGTTGAGCGGCCCGTCGATTAACGGCTCGCCTGCCCGGACGTGTTCGCCTTCCTGCACGTTGATGTGCACGCCGCGCGAGACGGAATATTCTTTCACCGTTCGTCCGTCTTCGCTTTCGACGAAGATCTTGCGCTGGCCCTTCACGATATCGCCGTACTTCACGATGCCGTCGATTTCGCTAATGACCGCAGGATCCTTCGGTTTGCGCGTTTCGAAAAGTTCCACGACGCGCGGGAGACCGCCGGTGATGTCCTTAGTCTTGGTGGTTTCGCGCGGGATCTTCGCCAGCACGTCGCCCGGTTGCACCTCGTCTCCATCGGCCACCATCAAGTGAGCGCGTGAAGGCATGAGGTACTTTTTGCGGACGCGTCCCTGCGGATCGCGAACGAGAATCGTGGGCTGGTGTTTTTCGTCACCCGGAGGAAGCGTGACGACAAGCTGCGACAGACCGGTGACTTCGTCCACTTGCTCTTCGATCGTGATGCCGGGTTGCAAATCCTTGAACTGAATCGTGCCGCCCGTTTCCGTAAGGATCGAGAAAGTGTACGGATCCCACTCAACCATGGTTTGGCCTAGCGTGACTGGCTGGCCGTCTTCAACCTTGAAACGCGCGCCGTACACAACATGGTGGCGTTCCTTTTCGCGGCCCTTTTCATCAACCACGGCAATTAAGCCGGAGCGATTCATGGCCACGATGGTCTTGTTGCGGCCTTCGACCACGTTCAAGTCGATAAATTTCACGAAGCCGTTATTGCGCGCTTCCACTTTCGACTGTTCGGTGACGCGCGTAGCCGTGCCGCCGATGTGGAACGTGCGCATGGTCAACTGTGTGCCAGGCTCGCCGATGGACTGCGCCGCGATCACGCCGACCGCTTCGCCCATCTCGACGAAACGTCCGGTGGCCAGGTTCCTGCCGTAGCATCGGCCGCAAACACCGCGCCGGGACTCGCACGTAAGCACGGAGCGAATGTTCACTCGCTCGATGCCGGCGGCCTGGATCGCATTGGCCAGCTCTTCGGTAATTTCCTGGTTGATCTCGACGATGACGTTGCCTTCGTAATCCTTAATTTTCTCGAGCGAAACGCGGCCAACAACGCGGTCGCGCAACGGCTCGACTTCGACGCCGGCTTCCAAAATCGGCTCGACGTAAATTCCATCGGCCGTGCCGCAATCGAATTCGTTAATGATTACGTCCTGGGCCACGTCGACCAGACGCCGCGTGAGGTAGCCGGAATCGGCGGTCTTGAGCGCCGTATCGGCCAAACCTTTACGAGCGCCGTGCGTTGAGATGAAGTACTGCAGCACGGTGAGGCCTTCGCGGAAGTTCGAAGTAATTGGAGTCTCGATGACTTCGCCCGAGGGCTTGGCCATCAAGCCGCGCATTCCAGAAAGCTGGCGGATCTGCTGCTTCGAACCGCGCGCGCCGGAATCGGCCATCACGTATACCGGATTGATCACGCCCTGCTTGTCCTGCTCTTCGAGGGCCTTGAACATTTCGTCCGCCACTTTTTCTGTGACGTCCGACCAGATCGCGATCACCTTATTGTAGCGTTCTCCGTTGGTGATTGCGCCATCCAGATATTGTTGCTGCACTTTCACCACTTCGTGCTCGGCGGTATCGACCAGCTTGAATTTCACGCTGGGGATGACCATGTCGCTGATGCCGATGGAGACGCCGGACTTCGTTGCGTACAGGAAGCCAAGCTCCTTCAGCTTATCGAGCGCGATCACGGTCTTCTCCAGGCCGAAGCGCAGGTAGCAATATTGCACCAGCGCTTGCACGCCCTTCTTCTTCAGCAAACCGTTGATGAAAGGCATGTCGTGCGGCAGGTGATCGTTGAAGATCACGCGGCCCACCGTGGTGTGCAGGAATTGGCGATTTAGATTTACCGGCTCAGTGTGCGATACGTCTTGATCATCGTAAGCGTTGGTCAAGTCGATCACCTCACCGCTGTAGCGCAGGCGAATCGGAGTGAGCAATTCCACTTCTTCTGCTTCGAGCGCCATGACGACTTCTTCAGGTGATCCGAACGCGCGGCCTTCGCCCTTAGCCTTGGGCTTGTGCTTGGTCATGTAATAAATGCCCAGGACCATGTCTTGGGTAGGGATGGCAAGAGGATAGCCATTCGCCGGCGAAAGAATGTTGTGCGAGCTCAGCATCAACACGGACGCTTCCACTTGCGCTTCCGGTGACAGCGGAATGTGTACCGCCATTTGGTCGCCGTCGAAGTCCGCATTGAACGCGGTGCAAACCAGCGGATGGATGCGGATGGCTTTCCCTTCCACCAACACCGGCTCGAACGCCTGAATGCCCAGACGATGCAGCGTGGGAGCGCGGTTGAGCATAACGGGATGTTCGCGAATCACGTCTTCGAGAATGTCCCAAACGATCGCTTCCTGCGCCTCCACCAACTCCTTGGCCTGCTTGATGGTGGTGCAGTGTCCCGCGGCTTCCAGCTTGTGGTAGATGAACGGCTTGAAAAGTTCCAGCGCCATCTTCTTCGGCAAACCGCACTGATGCAGCTTCAGCTCGGGGCCGACCACGATGACGGAACGGCCGGAGTAGTCCACGCGCTTACCCAGCAAGTTCTGGCGGAAACGGCCTTGCTTGCCTTTGAGCGTGTCGGACAGCGACTTGAGCGG
>Ga0070765_100001097_pt1 | contig 16249 bp, 12 predicted proteins | sample HubBroMetageWFT5_FD_71516 | JGI IMG/M metagenome (GOLD analysis project Ga0070765, IMG submission 71516) | Warmed and freeze-thawed soil microbial communities from the Hubbard Brook experimental Forest, New Hampshire - Hubbard Brook CCASE Soil... | ecosystem: Environmental > Terrestrial > Soil... | reverse complement strand
TCGCCTGAGTATGAAATCCCCAATGCCTTGAGCTCCTCGGCAGGCCCTTCAGGTTTTGTAATCCACACTTCGCCCGCATATCCCAAGGCGAAATATTTTGCCGCGCCCTCCGCGCGCGAGGGTAAGCCGCCGCTCAAGACCACGATGGCATCAGCATGGGCCGGGGAGTCTTCGCGAATCAGCCAACCTCCCAATCCCCGGAACGCGATAACTCCGCAAACGATCAGCGCCAATAGAACGAAGGCCAGTGGGATACGCCAATCCGGCTTACGCTCGCGTCGACGAATTTCCGTGTTTTCCATAGTTCTTAGTTTTTCTTCAAAAGGAAATTGCCCGCCACCAGAGCATCCGCCCCTGAACAGAAGTAGCTTCGCACGGCATCGCGCGGCTTGACCACTAAAGGTTCTCCGAACAAATTGAACGAGGTGTTCACCAGAATAGGAGCCGGAGCATTTTCTCCCGAGCGCTTCAATAGCTTCCAAAACAAAAGATTGTCTCCAGGACTTACCGCATGTAAGCGCACGAGATTATCTTTCAAAAGAAATCCGGGAGGAAGGCCGGCCAGCAATTGCCGCCCCGTTTCTTTTGCCCGAGCCATGGTCGTCAGATAGCGCGCATTCGGAGTGTAATCAAAATATTTAGCGCAATCTTCTTCCGGCATGGCCAACGCAAAAGGTCGGAAGGATTCGCGGTGCTTTACATAATCATTCAAATTTTCTTTCACGTACGGGGACCAGGGAGACGCGAGCAGACTCCGATTTCCCAATGCCCGCGGTCCGAACTCGGCTGCGCCTTGGTACCAAGCCACAATTTTCCCGGCCTGCAGCATCCGGACCGTCTCGCCGAGTTTTACTTCCTCGGAGTCGCACCATTTGTAAGAAGCCTTGCAGTTGTCGAGCACGCTCTTGATCGCATCATTCGAAAATTCCGGCCCCCAATAGGGAGTTCCGGCGAAGCCGATTCGCTGTCTCCCCTCTTCCCGATGCCAGGCGAGATAGGCTGCGCCCAGTGCGGTACCTTCGATGCCCGCAGCCGGCTGCACAAACACGTTTTCAGACCGGGTATTCGATTCCACGGCGGCAACCAGCAATGGATTCAAAAATAACCCTCCGGCAAGGCACAGTGAGCGCGAATGGGTCTTTTGCCGCGTCACCTCCAGCCACTCACACACAATGACTGCGCAAGCCTGTTGCAGGCTGGCGGCAATATTTGCACGAATTGCATCGTCGGCAATTGGTTGAGCGCCGGCTGGAAGCCCCAGGCGCCGGTAGAATTCATCACTGAAGGAAAGCTCGCCCGCGTAACTGCGCCTGAAAAATCGTGTATTCAGACAGGGAGGCCCGCTCCTCTCGCTACGTAGCGCATCCAGAAATAGGTCCAGAAAAACAGGTTCACCCGCCAAACCCAGCCATTGAGTTTTATGTTCCTCGCCATGCGGACGAAAACGGAGGAGCCTAGTGACTTGCGAATAGACCCACGCGAGCGAATCAGGAAAAGCGACAGACTGCAGTTCGCGAATGCGCCTGCCCTCGCCCAGACTCACGGTTCCGGAGCGCCCATCCCCTAGTTCGTCGAGCGTAACAATTAGAGCGCGATCGAAAGGCGAACCGAAGAACGCGCTGGCAGCATGGCATTGATGATGTTCAAAACTCAGGACTCTGTCCGGCGAGCTTGCTGCCATTTTTTTAATCAAGCGGAAATTATTCAACTCGCGGCTGAGTTCGCCAAACGCTTTACTTATAAAGTAGCCGCTGGAAACAGGTGCAAGCGGTGCCAGGCGGGCGCGAAATAAAGTTTGACGCTCCCAGGAACGCGCCGGACGGCTGCCGATGGCGATCTGCCCAACCTGCGTTATGTCGATACCGGCGCGTTCCAAGCAGAATTGGATTGCAGCACGAGGAATTCCTTCCAGTGTGCGAGTGCGGGTGAGCTTTCCTTCTTCAATCGCCGCAATCACGCCTTGCTCGCCGATGAGTGTCGCGGCTGGGTCATGCGTCATTGCGGAAAGCCCGAGGGTGTACATGTCGAGTTTTGGCGCGGACATTATTGCCCGCCAGAGTAGGCTGGGACGCGCTAACTAGAAGCCTGCTCGATTCGCCGAGCCTCTGCGTGACAGTAGCCCGCGCAGCCCCAACAATACCAAGCGAGGCTGGCTCAAACATACTCGCCAGAGAATTTTCCACGCTTCATCGCGCGAATATTCGGCAAGGGATTGTTTCGCGGGATCGTTTAACAAGTCGACGAGCTGGCTGTAGTCTGCTTGCTGAAAATCATGCAGTGAACGGCGCAAGAGAAGGTGAAGATCGAGCTCCCGGCGCAACGTGCGCAGCTCGCTGGATACTCCGTGCAAAATCTGTTGAGCCACGCCGAGCGCGCCTCGAAAGCCGGTGACGATGCCGCCCACCGTGGTGACCTTCACTTGACATGCGGCGTCTCCCACCAAATACACCGAACCGTAGCCCACACGGCGGTGCACGGGGACCCAGCGCTTGTAAACCGGAATGCGTGCCGCCTGAAATCCTATGGGGTCGAGCTTTCGTTTTTCGAGGAATTTTTCCAAATGGCTACGTGTTTCCGAGCCGGTCTCGCCAATGATTCCCAAGGCGCCACGCGTCGCCGATTCCGGGATGAGCCAGTAAAAGTAAGGAGTGTCTTGTGGTACGAACCACACGCGCGCGGTGTCGGGAGGCATGTCTTTCGGCAGTGAAACAATCGCCTGCACCAACGGAACTGTTTCGAGCGGCGACCAACCCGCCGCCTGGGCCACACGGCTGGAAGCTCCATCTCCGCCCACAATTGTGTCAGCGTGAACTTCTTCACGGCTTCCGTCGTTACTGCGATCGATTTCCAGCACCATTCCGCGGCCGTTGGAATGCAGTGCCTGAAAGCGGCGGCCCAGTTCGACAGTCGCGCCAGCCTGCCGCGCTTTTTCAGCCAAACCTTGAATCAAGGTTCGGCGTTCGATAATCAGGTCGGGATGCTTCAGAGAGACGGTTGCCGAGCGGCCATCAGTGAAAAGTTCAAAACGGCGGATTTCGTTCACCACACTTTTCTCGGCGGCAGGTCCAAGCAGGGCCCGCATGCGATTGGTTACGATCAGAGTGCGCTCGTCAGGCTCCAACGTCTCGATGCGTTCGAACACACGGACGGAAATACCCTGCCCAGCCAATATGGAAGCGGTAAATAGACCAGCCGCTGATCCGCCGACGACTGCCACGCTTTCAGGATTTGTGCGGGGAGTGCTGCGTGCAATATTTTTCGCGTCGCGTAATTCGGGCGCCATTTTCGTCACGTACTATTTGGCCTTTGCTTAAATTACCGGAGCGTTTCCAAGGAAGCGACCAGCCGGGATTACTTCGGCCCCTGTCCCGGGTGTTTGATGCCCCAATTAACCGAGGAAGAAGTATATATGTTAACGGCGTGCAATCAAGACTGCCAGGCCCTTTCAGCTATCGCTGGGCAGGAAAGTTTTTGATACTTTCGCCTGACGTTCATAAGGAGCAGCTTCCAGCAGCAGTATTGCAACGAGACTTCCCAGTATGATCAGCCCCGCCAGACCGTAGCCGGTGGCGGCTGAGTAGTACGGGATGATCAGCGCTGCCACACCGAATAGTACGGCAAATAAATACAGCATGAGAACCGCCCCGCGATGACCCAGCCCGAGGTTCGATAGCCGGTGCGCCGTATGATCCTTCCCCGGTGAGGTAAAAGGCAGAAGACCGCGGCGCGCCCGAGAAATAGATACCAGTGTGGTATCGAAGATTGGCACACCCAAAATCAGTACTGGAATCAGCCAGTTGATCGGGAAGGGCACTCCGTCAGGGTGGACTTTTAGCCCGAGCGTTGCCATTAAAAACCCCAGAAACATCGCGCCGCCATCGCCCATGAAAATTTTGGCTGGATTGAAATTCCAGCGCAGGAATCCCAGCGATGCGCCCAAAGCTGCGGCACCCAGACTGCGAACGAGCATCTGTCCGTTCATGCTGGCCGAAATTGTGAAAAATGCGGCAGCTACGGCGGCAATTCCCGCACAAAGACCATCCATGTGGTCGAGGATGCTGAATGACGCGGTGATTCCTACGACCCACAGCACGGTGAAGCACCCATCTAGAACGCTGCCGGTAATCCCGGGCACAAAATTGGAAAAAAGCTGCGCGTGAGTTCCGGTGGCAATCAGCATCAGCGCTGCTACGGGCATCCCGATGAAGAGTTTCACCTGATGATGCAAAAGTTTCCCATCATCCAGGAAACCAACCACCGCAAGCAACGTAGCTCCCGAAAGTATTCCGGCAATTTGCTGCTGCGGAACGCCATGTACCGCAATCAGAATGGCGAGGGCAAACGCGAGGTAAATAGCGATGCCGCCAAGAAGCGGAATCGGTTTCAGATGAACTTTACGCGGGCCGGGGCGGTCCACCATGCCGTAACGCAATGCCAGATGACGCACGGGAATCGTCAGACCCAGTGAAGCCAGCAGCGCAATGGTAAACGCGATCCAGTCGGCGTGGATGAAATTCATTGCCGTTGCTCCGCTCAGCGCGCCGTAAGCATTTTTTCCAAGACGCCGCGGACTTGTTCTTTCTGCTTGCTCGCGAAATACCAGTCCATCGTTTTACGCAAGCCTTCGCGAAATGGCGTTTTTGGTTCCCAGCCCATCATTTTTTTTGCCAGGGCATTATCCGCCACACGATTTGCCGGGCCTGTAGGCATGTCCGGGCGCAAACGGATTTCCGCTTTCTGTCCCGAGAAATCTAGGACCATTTTGGCGGCATCGATTACCCGGATGCGTTCCATCGTGCCGAGATTTACTGCTGTGCCGTCATCGATCTTTTCGGCGGCACGAATTGTTCCGCTCACGATGTCATCAACATAGGTCCAGTTGCGGATCTGCGTTCCATCGCCCCAAACATCAAACGGATTCTGTCCGATAAATGCGCGGGCGATCATCGCGATTACGGCGTGATTTTCCACTCCGCGCGGCCCGTATACGGTGAAATACCGGCAGGATGCCGCTTTTAGTCCGTGCTCACGGTGATAAGCCTGCAGCGTCAGCTCCGCCATCAACTTTGCCCAGCCGTACATATTGTCGGCGTCATGCGGAGGTTTCACGTCTTCTTCGCGAAGATATAGCTCCTGCTGAGTGTCGGTCTGCATGTTGTTGGGATAAACGCAGCCAGACGACGCGTAAACAACTTTTTCCACACCGGCTTTCACGGCTTCCCAAAAAACAAGTCCATCGAGAAAAAGATTCGACGCCGGGCCTGCCTGGTGCAGGTCTACGTAGCCGCGACCGCCGTGGTCGGCAGCTAAGTGAAAAACAACCTGGATGCCATTCATCGCCGCACGCGTTACGCCAGGTTCGCGCAAATCCGCTTCTACGAACGTGACGCGGCCATCGCTCAGATAATGTTCGATGTTCGCGAGCCTTCCGCTGGTCAAATCATCCACCACGCGGACTTGCGCGCCGCGCTCTATCAATGCGTCCACCAGATGCGATCCGATAAATGAAGCGCCGCCGGTTACGAGTACCTTCTTAGCAGTCCAGATGGCTGCCTCCATTCACTATAAAGTGGCTATACATTAGAGTGATTTCCTACCTCTTCCATTACATTTACGAACCGATCAAGCTCATTGACTCTAGCATATTTGGCCGCTGCTTCCCGGGCTCGAACTCCCATTTTAGACAAGCGGGCCGGGTCGTTTCGCAAATGGACCAAGGCGGCGGCTACCGCGGCTGGGTCGTCAGGATCAGCTGACATTCCGCAGCCGGTTTCGGTGACGATGCGGGCAGCGTCCGTGGAGGCTGGGGCTACGGCAAGTACCGGCGTGCCGGCAGCGAGGATGGAATAAAGCTTACTTGGTACTACAACGCCCTCCAACCCGCGCCGGACCGTAACGATGTGTACGTCACCCGCCATCATTACGTGCGGCACTTGCTCGACTGGGAAAAATGGCAAGAAGCGTACATTTGGCGCCGATTGCGCGGAAGCTTCCAGAGTCGCGCGGTTCGCCCCACCGCCTACAAACACCAGGCCTATATTTTCGTTGCGCAAAATTTCCGCAGCTTTCAGCAGCGTATTCCATGCCCCATAAAATCCCAGATTGCCCGCATGTATCGCCACGAACGAAAAGCCGCTGCGGATTTTCTGTACCATGGGATCGCTGCGTTCCGGCAGGAATGAGGGAAACGAACTCCCGTCCCGGACTATAACCACGCGCTCTGGCGCGACGCCTTTTGCGATGATGCGGTCGCGCATGTCGTCGCCGAGCACGACCACACACGCAGCTTGTTTAAGCGCGCGGCGATGCATTTTTTCCCAGCGGTCAATCCAGAAACCCGAATTTACGATTTCGCCGCCCACGGCCATGTCCGGATACAGATCGCGGATGTTATATACGAACGGCCGATTGCTCATGCGCGCGATGAACGCTCCGGCAATGCCCGCTACCGGTGGATCCGTCATTGCCAGAACGACGTCTGGACGAATAGCCAGTGCGCGCGGCACGGCCAGCGCGAGATACGACAGATAATTTGAAACGCGCCGGCGCATCTGATGGCGCGGATATGCCGTCGAGCCAACGCGCTCGACGGTCACGTTATTTCGAACATCTTTCCGCTGAAGCGAGTAAGGGTAATACTCGTCGGGATCGTAGGAGGGACGCCCGGCCAGCACGGTAACGCGATGCCGCTGTGCTAGTTTTTCTGCAATTTGTACGGCCATCTTGGCAGTCGCGGAAGTATCCGGCGGGTAATATTGATTGAGAAGGAGAATGTGCATAATTCGTATTGCGATCCCGGCGCTGCTGGACAACTTTGGCGGCGGGCGATGCTTGGACTGCAACTCCCTATTTTGCGCGTTTCGCGAAGTTATTCGCGTTTTCTTCCGGCACTCCGCTTGTGAGCTTTTTCTCCAAAATGAAATTGCCCACCACCAATACATCCATTTGCGTCCGCCGGAAGCAATCCAGCGCTTCCTCCGGCCGGCAGACAATCGGCTCGTTATCGTTGAAAGACGTATTCAATACCACGGGCACTCCGGTCTGATCTCCAAAAGCTCGCAGAAGTTTCCAGTACACTGGATTCGTATTCCGGCTCACAGTTTGAAGACGCGCTGTGCCATCCACATGCGTGGGTGCTGGAATCACACTTCGTTTTTCCGGACGCACATTGTAGGCGAAGGTCATAAAAGGAGAAGGCTGGGTCTTTTCAAAAAACTGGCCGGTGGCTTCTTCCAAAATAGAAGGCGCGAAAGGCCTGAAAATTTCCCGGTGCTTGATGCGGCGATTCAGGATGTCTTTCATTTCCGGGCGGCGAGGGTCTGCAAGAATGCTCCGCTGGCCGAGAGCCCGCGGGCCCCATTCAACGCGCCCCTGAAACCAGCCTACGATTTTTCCATCAGCAATATATTTTGCCGTAGTTTCAAACAACGCCTTTTCATCCATCTCTGCAATGCTTATCTCGTTTCCCGGCGCTTGAAAAGAGTCGATCGCACGCACAATATCCTGCCGCGAAAATTCGGGGCCCCACCCCGCATGATCCATGACAAACTCGCGCGGGCATCCGAGCACTTGATGGTTCACCGCGAACGCGGCACCCACTGATAATCCCGCGTCTCCCGCGGCAGGCTGAACGTAAACACGTTCGAATGATGACCGGTCGAATATTTTCCCGTTTGCAAGGCAATTGAAGGCTACGCCCCCCGCGAGGCAGAGCGATTTCTGTTTGGTTTTGTTCGCCAGCGCGCTCCAATGAGCAGCGAGAACTTCTTCGAGTGCAGCTTGCATGCTTGCAGCTATATTCTTATGCCGCTGTTCGAGCGGCTCGCCCTCTTTGCGCGCGGGCCCCATGCGCTTTTCCAAGTAAGGCGAAAAAAGCCTGCCCAGGACCGGGGTGCGGTTCGCCTCTCGCCAACTCATGTCCGCGCCCTGGGTTTGATGCATGAAATATTCCAGCCCCAAACAGAACGAAAGTGGCCCATGGGGATAGACGATTCTGCGGCATTCCTCCAGGAATTCCGGCTCACCGTAAGCCGCCAGTCCCATCACTTTGTATTCGTCGCCAAACTTCCAGAAGCCGATGTATTGCGTCAACGCGGTGTAATACATTCCCAGCGAATGCGGGAAACGGATTTCTCCCAATGCGCGCATCTTCGGCCCTGCGCCCAAGGCCCACATACAACTGGCAAAATCACCCAAGCCATCGGCGGAGAGCACCGCGGAGTTTTCGAAGGGTGAAACAAAATAGGCGCTGGCCAGATGTGCCGTGTGATGTTCGATGCGATGGAATTGCGCCCGAATATTTTCCGCAGGCATCTCGAAAGCGGTTGCGAGATCCTCTTTGACGCCTGCAAAGCGCCGCATCACACGCGCGCGATCTACAGCAAAGCGCGGCATGCGCATAGCGAACCGAAGCTTGGTTCCCAGACGCGCCCAGGGATTACGCGGCACAGCGATGTGCTCGACTTCAGAGAGTTTTGCGCCGGCTTGATCCAGGCAATACTGAATCGCGCGCACGGGCAAGCCCGCCGCATATTTCACGCGATTGAGCCGCTCTTCTTCCACCGCCGCCAGCAATTGTCCGTCAACGACGATGGCTGCCGAGGAATTTGCGTGATACGCATTGATGCCAAGAATAATCATCGTGTGATTGCGCCGAGGGCCAACTCGAAGCGGTGAACCCCGAGGTTCAATTTACGTGTACCGTGGCTGAAGCGCGGTTTTCCATGTGGCCCGCAGGCTGGACGTTCAAGTTGTGCTTAACCCATTCGTTCAAAACGTACAAGCTCCACGGTCGCGACCACGTTGTCCTGCCCAGCAAGAAATTCCTCCAAACCGTTCGCGCAAACTTCATGTCCAAAATCGCTTCCAGGGCCGGCGCCCAATCCCCAAGTCCTACAGCCACTCGCTCACCCAGTTTTCCGCGCATCCAATATTCCCACGGAAATGTGAACGTCCGCTTCGCTTGGCTCACGATTTCTTCCGGAAGCAAATCTTTCAGAGCCGCAAGGAGCAAAGCCTTCGGATGCCCGTTCCGCCGCTTAATCGATTCCGGCAGCCCCAGGACATATTCGACCAGGGGAGTATCCAGAAATGGCACGCGGACCTCGAGCGAATTGCGCATGCTCATCGCGTCAGTATCCCGCAACAGCGTGTTAACCATGTAAGAACGCAGCTCCAGCCACGATACTTGAGTGAACTGATCCATCGAACGCGACTGTTCCGCAGCACCTTCAAGCCACCGGTACCAGCGCATCGATTTCCACTCGACCGGGCCGCCCTTAAGATGCGAAATGAAGGCCTTCGGCGCAAAAAGCGCCCGGGTGAAAAAATAAGGATCAGGAAACAGTCCCGGTTGAAGCCAAGCAGCAAGTCCTTTGCGAAAAGCGTCGGGAGAAGCTTTGAAAAAAGGACTTCTCTTTATTCCTGATGCGGTCAACTTGCGAAATGGCTCTGGAAAGAAGCGACCCGCCCCTGCCACGCGCCCAACTTTCCTAGTCGCACGAAAAGAAGTATAGCCGCCAAAAAGTTCATCACTTCCCAAGCCGGAAAGCGCCACTTTCAACCCAGCTTGCCGCGCGGCCCAGGAAACAAAGTAGGTGTTGATGCCGTCCATCGACGGCTGATCCAGCCCCACCACCGCCTCGGGGAGGCGGCCGACCATGTCTTCGCCAGAAATCATGGCCTCGCAATGTTGGCTTCCAATGCGCTCTGCGGTTTGCCTCGCAAGCGCACCTTCGCTGAATTCGGTGTCGGGAAACGAAACGGTGAAAGTATGGATTCCACTTTGTGCCTTTGCCGCCAGCGCCGCGATGGCGGTGGAATCAATTCCGCTGCTCAAAAACACGCCGATCGGAACGTCCGCGATTAAATGGCTGCGCACGGCATCTTCCAACAACGAGCGAACCTGCACGGCGGGAGCTGTCCCCGCAATCGATTTGGGTGACCTAGCCTTGGCCCCGGTGCGGCCACCGGAAAATTGCGCGAGTTCCCAATAGGCCGTGGGCTCGGCAATTGCATCAGGATCGTCAGATGTAATCGCCATGAAATGGCCCGGCGGCAGCGAAAAAATACCTTCCACCAGCGTAGTTGGCTCGCCCACAGATCCAAACAGAAGATAGGCGATGGCTGCCTGCTCAGAAATCTTTGGCGCGATCAAGCCGCTGGCAAGGAGCGCCCTTACTTCGGAGGCAAATAGAAACATTCCGCCGATTCGCGCGTAATAGAGCGGTTTGATACCGGCACGATCGCGAGCCAGAAATACGCGCGTGGCGCGGCCGTTCGGTCCCTGTGGTAACTCAATCACCGCGAAGGCGAACATTCCTCGAAATCGTTTTACGCAATCCTGTCCCCACTCCTCATAAGCGTGGACCAGCACTTCTGTGTCGGATTGCGATCGAAATAAATGTTTGCGCGATTTCAATTCTTCGCGAAGTACTTGAAAGTTATAAATTTCCCCATTGAAGAAGACCGCGAGCGTCCCATTTTCGTTCCAAAGGGGTTGCCCGCCGCCAGGAAGATCGATAATGCTCAGCCGTCGCGTCCCCGCGGCCACAGGCGGTGCTACAACTATTCCTTCCTGGTCGGGTCCCCGATGGACGATTGCTGCGAGCATCCGGCGGACGGAAATCTCGCCTGTTTCCCGCGAGTTAAATCCGATAATGCCGCAGATTCCACACATGGACGCTAAGTCGCATCCAAAAATGCGTGGCAAGCCCTGCGTAGCTGCTGCCGGATGCGAACGGAGGGCACGCCCAGCCGTTTTTCTCCATACCAACGCAGCGATGCACGGAATAGGATCAGGAAGATTACTAACAGCGCGGAAGTGACTAGGGCGGCAAAAGATTCACGCTCTACCAGTAATGTCATGGTGGCCGTGTCTTCCCATCCGGGGACCACGCGATCGAGAATCCGCCGCAGCAATGATCCGGCCACGTGAATGCGGGCGAGCCGAATATGCACGGTGTGATCGTAGGAATAGCTCGAGTCGTATCCGTGGATATGGCCTGTGGCAGCCTGAAATATTTTGGGATCCGCGAGCTCTTCGCGCGTCAGCGTGTTTCCGTCCGGTCGGCGCAATACCATGCGGAAGCTCGGATCCACAATAATCCATCGCCCATCCACTAGAACTTCCGCTACCACGTGCTTGGTCATCTGGCGCGAGTCAACCAAAAGCAGCCGGCGAGCTTGCATTCCACCAGTATCTACAAGATTGATGAATGCATTCGTCGCCGTCCCGCATACTCGCAAGAGAGCGTCGTAGTTGAGCGTGTCGGTGGGATCCCGGTCTGATTGCGCTGGATCAGCGGAGGTTCTGCGGGCGGGGCCGTGAGCCATCCAATTTAATATTGCTTCTATTTTCTCGTCGCCCGGCGAAGTAGCCGGCACAATGGCGTCTGAAAATCCCTTCAAGTATCTTCGGGTCGAAAATTCCCATGCTGCGGAATACACAGCAAGAATGAGAGCAATCACCAGCAGAACATTTACAGCGATCCACGTGACACGAAACAAGCCATGGCGTTGCGCTTGAGAATCCTGAGCGGGCATCGGCCAGCGACGCGCAGCCTCAGCCGAATCAGGTTCGCGCTGTGGACTGACGACCGCAGTCGACGATCTCGAGCGCTCCTCTATCATGCGTTTTTCCGTTCCAGATCTGTCAAGGTCTTCCCATCCGTTCTGTTCAGACGGCCCGGCTTTCCCGCAGGTTCCCTGGCCACAATAAATGAGTGCACGTTCTGCCCGCGATTCTCGGCATACTGCACGATTCGGCCTTGCTGCTGCGCGCACCATTCTTCTACTAATTGGCGAGGCAGAAACGCGACGCGAGGAGTCACGAAGTAATCGTAGAAGAGGTTCCGAGCTCCCGCCCAGGTACGTTTGCCCTTAGACCTCACAAAATGTACCAAAAAATAGGGCACCTGAAAAAGTAGTGTGACCAGCGGCCTGGCCCAGGCACGATTCAGCGCCCAGCGAATAAAGCCGCCTGGAAAACGGTAGAGCGCAGGATACCGGCCGCTGGGTTTATACACTGCCAGGTACATTTGTCCACCCGGCCTTAGAGTGCGGAAATTCTCGGTGAAGGCAGCCAGCGGGTCTTCGGTGTGGTGAATCACGCCATCCGATACAACTGCGTCTGCGGCTCCCTCCGAGAATGGCAAGTGCAAGTTATCTGCTACCACACCGGGTCGGTTGTATCGTTGTATCGCCAAGCCTAAAGAGACGCGGCTGCGGTCAAGTCCGATGCAACGAATTCCTTTTCGTGCAAGAAAACCCAGTACGCGCCCGGGACCGCAACCAATATCTAAAACTAGCGAGTTTGCATCCAGCCGGTCGATAAATTCTGCCAATAGCGGCGAGACAACCGACTTCATTTCCGTCGAGTCGCCGGCTGGAGCCCAGTCGAATGGATGTTGGTCGTAGAAGGTGACCGGCTCAGTTGTTGTCATCGTACGTTCCCATTCGTGCCGGCCAAAACTTGCGCGTAATATCCTTCCATCTGTTCGGTCAAACGATCCCAACCTAATTGGGCTGTGACTTCGGCGCAGCCCGCCTTCAATTTTCTGTAAAGACCAGCGTCAGAAATCAGGCTGCTGATTGCGTTCGCCAAAACCATCTTTTCCGGCGCGACTACGAGTCCTGCGCGCCGGCTTACCAATGAGCGGATGCCGCAGAACTCCGTAATAATTACGGGGACGCCAAATGCGATCGCTTCCGCAGCCGCATTTGCAAAATTTTCATAACGCGATGGCAGAGCGAAAATGTCGGCGTCCGTCAGCAACGCCGTTTTATCCTGGTCATAGAGAGCACCGGTGAAGATCACTTTCGATTCAACTCTGGCGTCGCGCGCTCGTTTCTCCAGCATCGCACGGTAACCCGGCTCGCCTTCCGGTCCGGCGATTATAAGGCGTCCTTTTCCGGCGCAGGCCTGCGCGAATGCGTCAATCAGAACGTCGGCGCCCTTTCGTGGAATCAGGCGCCCCAGAAAAACAACCATCGGCTCTTCGGGAAGGACTCCCCATTTTTCCCGAAATCTGCCGCGCGGCTGGTTCGTCAAACTGCCGCCGAGATCGATGCCGTTGTATCGCAGTATCACTTTCTTCTCAGAGACGCCGTCGTCGAGTAATTCCTGCTTCTCCATTTCCGAAGTGGCTACGATCCGCGCCGCATGACGCCAGGAAGTATCTCCCAGACCGGCGTGCCACAAACGCTTTAGCCTGAAGCTTCGATCGATGGGACGATACATTCCCATGGGCTCAATCACGTAAGGCACGCCTTGCCTTCTGCAGAAGTAACTCGCCACTGGTCCCAGCAGATCGTAGAGGCCGTACAGGTGAACCAGATCAAACTGCGAGATGGACGCCCGGCAGAATCCTATCACATGCGGATTGAACGTGAGTGCGCGGTAGCGTACCAGACTGCTGAGATAAACGGTCTGCACGCCATCCTCTTCTGCACGCCATCCCCAGGGAGTACGCTCGAACTCCAGGCCGCCAGTGCTATCTGTTGCACCTTCCACCCCGAGGTCTGCCGTAAGAACGGTGATCTGATGACCGCGCGTGGCCAAGCCGCGAGCTAGAGCGCGCACCTTGACGACCGGGCCGCCTCGATCCTGAAACGGGAAATAGGATTGAACTACCTTTAGAATGCGCATCGGAATTCGACGACGAGCGCCGGCTTGCCCCGATTCTTGGGCCGGGCAAACATGCGAAAACAGAATACTATCCCGTAACGTTGGAATCCATTCCGCACTCTTCGAGGATTCGTTCGAGTTGGCTCTGGAAAACCTTGAAAGAATATTGTTGGCGAACGATCTCCGCACCGCGCCGGCCTAGCGCCATTCGCCGCGTGGAATTTTCGAGTAATTGCGAAAGCGCTTCGATCAAGCCTTTCAGATCACGCGGCGGCACAAGCAAACCGTTCACGCGATCTTGCACCACGTCAGTGCTTCCTCCGCAAGCTGCGGCTATTAACGGTTTACCGAAGGCCATCGCTTCCAGAAAAACGAGGCCGAAACCTTCACCAATGCTTGGAAGGGCGAAGATTTCGGTACGAGCGTAACAAGCTGCGATCTGCTCGCGGGACAAGTTCGTTAAGAATCGCACGGAGTTAGAAACCCCTGAAAGATCAGCAATTTTCTGGAGTCTTGAAAGATCATCGCCATCGCCTACTGCCGCCAGGTACAAACCGGGGAACCTCGGGAGAAGCTCCGCGATTGCGCGAATTAAATCATCCACGCCTTTGTAACGCTCGGAGGCGGCCCAGCGACCTACCGTCAAAACCACGCGGCCGTCAGGGAAATCTTTCGGCGATACAAGTTTGGCTGGATCATCCGCCATGCTCAAAAACTCTGGATTGAGCGGCCAAGCCAGTTTCCTGATTTTTGCGGCCGGCACACCTTGAATCTCGGCGAGCTTTTTCGCGGTGTCATTGCTGGGAACTAGCACAAAGTCCGCGGATAAAAGCGCGCGGTGCCGCAAACCAGGCAGCGGCTTCCAGACTTCCACGCCGTGTGACATCACGATTGCCTTGATGTGTGGTGATCGCCATTTCATCAACGCGGCAGGTAAGGCAAGATAGGGATGCGCGGCGAGGACCACTCGCACATCTTCATTGGACTGGCCGACGGCAGAAGCAACGAATCGAACTTTGGACCGGCCGAAGCCGCGCAAGGCTACTCGTTGCTCAGCGACTCCAAAGCTATGCTGGCCCGGGCCGTCATTCATGCTTAAGAATGACGTTGCCCAGTGTTCGCGACGGCCAGCAATCGCGTCGAGCGCCGCGGCTGTCAAGCGGCTCGCTTCCTGGATTCCGCCGACACCGAGTAATTCGGGAAACAGACCAATAATTTTCTTCGGCCGCTCTAATTTCTGCGTCATTGTTAAGAAATAAAAACGCTATGGAATAAAAACGTTAAGAAATAAAACGCGGCGGGGAAGGCTAATCCTTCGCCGACTTTGTGTGTGGATCTAGATCTCATGATTCTGGCGTTAGAGTTTGCGTAGCTGTATCCGCTCTGTGCCGCACAATTTCGTTGAAGATCAGAGCTAGTTCGCGGCCGTTTCGTCCCCAAGTATATTTCAGCGCTGTCTCCGCGGCCTTAGTTCCGAGCCGGTTACAAAGCTGGCGGTCTTGGTACAGAAGCCGAATGATTGCGGCTAGCTTTGCACGATCGGCGGGATGGTCCAGAATCATGCCATCCTCACCGTGCGTTATTATTTCAGAGACGCCGGCAGCCGCGGAAACGATCACTGGCAACCCGCAAGCCATCGCTTCCGCTGGAGGCATCCCGTAAGAATCTTGTAACGAAGGTCCGGCATAGACATCCGCCGCAGCATAATAGAACTCAATGTCTTTTCTTGGAGGTAAGAGCGAGACCCTATCGGACAACTTTTTCTCAGCGATGAGTTGCCGGCAGGAAGAGGAATCTTCAGTGGTTACAACCAGCAACCCGATATCAAGGTCACGCAACTCCATCAAAGCGTCGAGAAGGGCCGGAAGGCCCTTATTGCGCCAGTCATTGCCGACTAAAATCAGACTGAACCGGCCGTGCGGCAGTTGCAGCTGTTTCCGCGCAGCCTCGCGCAGGCCGGAACGCGTCGCGGTATTAAATATGCTGTGATCCAATCCCAAGTACAAAACGGGTATGCGTTCGTCTCGTCCATAGAGTCTCTTCAGTTCAGCGGCGGACTTGTGCGAATTCACCAGCAGCGCTGTCTCGCGATTCCTGTAGGCGTGTTGTTCCATTGCGAGAGCAACCTTGTAATAGAATTTGCGATGTAAAAGCCGCGGCCACTCGCGGAGAGAATTTTTGCCCCACTGCATGCTGGCGGCAACTTGCTGTAAGTACTCCGCGAACACGATATGTACGCAGATTGCATTTGCATCCAGGCAGTTTGCGCCGGAGCTGAAAACAAGGTCGTGCCGCAATCCCCGAAAGCGTTTATCCCAGTAGCGCGAAAATCGGTTCGCTGCGATCCACCACAGAAAATTGAAAAGATGCGGCCCCGGCAACTTTGGGATGCGGTGCAAGGTGTACCTGGATGGATCGAGATCCTCTACATGCTGGCTGTAAATGTGAAGTTCGAACTCATCGGGAAGATGCGTCAGCCATTCCGTGATGATTCGCTCACTGCCATGCCGCTTGTCCAGAAACGGAGAAACCACGGCGACAAAAATCTTAGGCTTTATTGGGCTCATGGGACGATTCCGGCAGATGAATCAGGCGGGCTTCGGTGATGGAAGGGATGGCGCG
>Ga0070765_100001096_pt1 | contig 16261 bp, 11 predicted proteins | sample HubBroMetageWFT5_FD_71516 | JGI IMG/M metagenome (GOLD analysis project Ga0070765, IMG submission 71516) | Warmed and freeze-thawed soil microbial communities from the Hubbard Brook experimental Forest, New Hampshire - Hubbard Brook CCASE Soil... | ecosystem: Environmental > Terrestrial > Soil... | reverse complement strand
ATCATGGTGATGCCGATGCGGTCTTTCACCGAGCCGCCGGGATTAGTGTAGTCGGCTTTGACGTAGATCTGCGGCTTGAGGCCCTGATTAATCCGATTGAGGCGCACGAGCGGCGTGTGGCCGATGGCTTCGAGGATGTTGTTACAGAGCATGAAGTTTTCCGGGGTGCGGTCCGGCGAGAGCATCGCGCAGGGGCTGTGCCATAATTCTTCCAGTTTAGCATGCAGCCTCGCGGCTACACAGTGAGGCGACGCAAAGGAGACTCATTTGGCACGGGAGAATATTTCGAGCGGGACAGCTTGGGAACCGATTGTGGGGTATTCGAGGGCAGTGCGCGTGGGAAACGTAATATCGGTATCGGGAACCACGGCTACGGGGCCAGATGGCAAAATCGTCGGAGTAGGAGATGCGTACGCGCAGACGGTGCAGACGATTCGGAACATCGAAGCGGCGCTGGCAAAAGCGGGAGCGGGGTTGAAGGATGTGGTGCGGACGAGGATTTTTGTGACGAATATTGCGGAGTGGGAAAAGATTGGGCGGGCACATGGCGAGTTTTTCGGGGCGATACGGCCAGCCACGAGCATGGTGGAAGTAAACAAATTGATTTCGCCGGAGATGCTGGTGGAGATTGAGGCGGATGCGGTGGTGGAATGAGGTAAAGGAAGTAAAGGAGATAAAGGAAGCAAAGGAAATGCGACCGTGAGCAGCGCGCTTTACGACGGGTTTATTGCCGATTATTACGACGAGTCGCCGATTGTGCGGGGGCGCGTGGGGGATGTTGCGTTTTACCGCGATGCAGTCCACGAATTTGGCGATCCAGTGCTCGAATTGGGTTGCGGGACGGGGCGGATCACTTTGGCGCTGGCGGAGGCGGGACACCGGGTCACGGGGCTGGATATTTCCGAGAGGATGTTGGAGCGGTGCAACCAGAAACGGGCGGTTTTGCGGACGGAAGCGCGCGAGCTGGTGCATTTGGTGCAGGGAGATATGACACGGTTTGATCTTGGGGAAAAGTTCAAGCTGGTGATTATTCCTTTTCGGCCGATGCAACATCTTCTTGAAATTGAACAACAGATTTCGTGTCTCGAATCCGTGCGAAAACACCTGTGGGCTAACGGAAGACGAACGGGAGAGCGGAGAGGCCGGCTGATTCTGGATGTTTTTCAGACGGATGCGGAGCGGATGCATGATCCGGCTTATCAAGAGGAAGGATTGGTAGCGGAGTATGCGATGCCGGATGGGCGGCGCGTGCGGATTATGGAGCGAGTTACGGCGTTTCACCGGGCGGAGCAGAGGAATGATGTGGAGATGATTTTTTATGTTACGGACGCGCGTGGGAAGGAAGAGCGGTTAGTGTTTGCTTGGACGCTTCGATATTTTTTCCGGTATGAGGTGGAACATCTTTTGGCGCGCTGTGGGTTTCGGGTTTGCGCGGCGTATGGAGATTTTGATCGGTCGCCTTTGGGGGATGCGTCTCCAGAAATGATATTTGTGGCGGAAGCGGACTGAGCGGGAAGATTCCGGACACGAGAAAAATTCAGGAGCCAAGAGCTTCATCGGATCAAGGATCGAGTGCTGCCAAGCGGGGGGGGGCGCAGCATGCTGCGCCCCTACAAGGGAAAATACCGGGCTCACCAGTGGGCGCGAATGCGGTACTTTAGGACTGATGTGCCGTTTTTGTCGACGGGGACGTTGAATTGGGCGGCCCAGGCGCTTGTTTTTGTGTATTTGTAGCTGGAATTTAGCATTTCCCAGTCGCCGCCCACCGGTTCGTTGACTTGGACCGTGATGGGCGTGTCCTTGTGGTTGCGCAGCGTGATTTCAAATTCCATTTCCCAGGTGTTGGTGCCGATGCTTTTGTAATCGGTTTGTTTGCGTTCGGAGACGACGTCGAAGGCGTTGCCGATGTGAACGGAGATGTTTTCGTCCTTCGGCGTGTGATCAATATGATCTTCGCCGACGAAGAGAATCCCCCCTTTAGAATCTTTTTGATAGACGCGGACGTTGCCAGCCGGAATCGGGATGCCGAGTCCCGCTTTTTCGTCATTTTTGAATTTGTAATAGACCATGACGGCGTCCTTGATGGGTGAGCCTGGGTTCTGGCGATTGTGGTAGTAGTAGCTTTGGCCGTTGACGACGAAGATTTTCTGGACCGGGACGCCGGTGCCTGCGAGGAGGCTGATTTGTTTGGTCTCTTTGTCTTCCACGGAGGTGCGGCGGCCGAGCGTGTAGAGATGGTATTCGCTGAAATTTTCCTGCTGGAATTGCGGAGCGGCAGCGGCAGACTTTTGGGCCATTCGCAGTTCCATCATGTCGGCGCGAGCGTTGGCCGGAAGGCGATTTAGGTCTCCGGCAACCAACTGGAGGCGCGCGTTGTGGAAGGCGGTGCCGCTGTTGTTGATCAGCGTGACCCAGCCGTCGAGGTCGGCGGCTTTGTCGTCGCGGGCCACCGTTAGGACGTAATCGGAATTCCAGGACAGATTGTTGGCGAGGTAAGAAGCTTCGATTTGCTGTTTACGCTGGCCCGAGTTTTCCAGCGACATGAGAAGCGTGGGGCGGTCGTAGAGATTCACTGGTACTTCGGGAAAGCGATAGCTCTCGGCATACGTTCCGGTGACGATGTCGTTGCCGATTCGCCAGACTTGGCCGTTGTTATCGGAAAGAAGCGTCGCTTTGATTTCCTCGTGCTTGGTTGTGCCGCTGTCCTGGTAGGAGCGGACTAGCGTCACTTCTTTGCTGACGTATTTGTGCAGGAGCTTGGCGGGCTCGAGAAGATCGTATTCGTAGTTTTGTTCGATGACGCCGAGCTTGTCGGGGTCAGTGAGAGAGCGGAAATGAACGGTTGCGGGATTCACCGTGGCGGCGATGTCCATGAACTTGAGGCGGAAGATTCCGCCGGGCAAATTGAGATTGCGGACGTCACGGACCAGGGCGATGTTCGAATTGTAGACGGTGACGTTGAGATCGGTTTGATCGTTGAGGCTCGTGGACTGATCAGGGCCAGTGACGCGAGGAGCTTCTTTTTCTTGCGCGGATTTCTCTTGGGATGCAAAGACACGCTGCCAGCGGCACGCGGGATAAAAGAACGCGGCGGCTGCGAGCAGAAGGGCCGTGCCGGAGAGAATCCAGGGCAGTCGGCGCTGAACTTTTGTGCGGAATTCCATGATGTTCACCTCGACCAAGATTTAGCTTCCAGCTTAGAACGGCGGGGCGAGAATTCCTTGCACGAGGCGGAACAGGGAGCTTGCGAGTTACTACCGATCGGAAGCCGGGGACCAAGTCACTCCGCCATCCGAGGTTTGATAGATCTTGATTAGACCCGTCTGTGGGTCGGGAACAGACCAAATCAAGGCGTGCGCGGAGTCTGTGGCGCGAACGCCGGTTAGGTCGTTTGTGACCGGCGAGTCCAGCTTGGTCCAATGTGTACCGCCGTCGGTCGTGCGCAGGATGGTTCCGGAACTGCCGACGATCCAGCTAACTTTTGCGGATGGAGCGGAGCCAGCGAGGAGATCGGTGTAGACGCCGCTGATCTGGGGAATCCAATTCAAACCCTTGTCCTTGGAATGTTCGAGCGAGCCGGCTGGGCCGACGCGCCAAAGCTGCTTTCCACCTGGGGCTGCAAATACATGAGGATTTTGCAGTGCTGCGGCGCGCATCAGGGCGCGCGCTTTAGCGGCGGATTGAGGAGCTGCGGAAACTTCGAGCGCGGTGCTCGCGCCTGAAATAGTAGTTGTAGTCAAGTCTGTAGAGCTTGACTTGAGTTCGGAGGGATTTGATGGTGCTGGCGAGGGAGCCGGTGCGGCGGGTAACACCTTTTCCCGTGAGGGCGCTGGCAAGGATCCGTCGGCGATGAAACCAGGTTCAGAAGATGTGGGAGCTGGGGGAGGTGGCGGGGGTTGCGGGGTGTGTGCCTCCCTGCCGTTGAGTGGAAGTCTGGGTGCAGCTTGCGCGTCGAGCTTTTTTTGATCCACGGCTCCGGCGCTGCCGGCGGCAAAGCGGCTTATTTGTTGTTGTTGCTTTTGCTGGGTCAAGTAAGGCCCGTGAGCGGGAGGGGCCGCATTCTGAGATGGGACTTGTTGGGCAAGCCGGTCCTGGACTTGGGAATCTTTCGAGGCATCATCACGGTTTCCTGAGACGGCGCCGCCGACTGCACCAACGGATGACGCGGCGAGCTGGTCTTTCTCCTTGCGTTCGCGTGGAACGGCAGGTGCCGATTTCGCGGAGGGCGTAGCGACCGGAGACTGGCGATTTTCCGCTATTTCAACGGACGGCGGCGGGGAGAGCGGGCTCGGTTTCGGTTCTTGCAGGGAAACCCAAGCGATCAAAGTTGCGGCGATGGCGCCGGCAGGAACGAGCCAGAGCCAACGCAAACTGTGAGGACGACTTGGACGAGCGATGGGCGCAGGCGAAGCGGCCCTGGCGGATGAAACTCGTTGCTGCGCTACCAGAACATTTTCGTTGATGTCCTGATGGACCGGAACGTCGAGAGGCGTTGCGAGAAGGGCGAGCACGAACTGGCAATTATCGCAACTCAGGACATGCTGTTTCCAGAGATTGCGTTCATCGAGCGAGAGCGAGCCATCGTGATAGGCAGCCAAGGTCTCGGGATCAGGACAAAGTTCGGCGCGGGGATCGGCGGGTACTCCGGCAAGGGCATTTGTATCCACCCCAGAAGATGCGGAAGAACGCAGTTGGCGCGCGAGCGCTTTTTCAAAGGTCCGGTCGCGGTCGTCAGACGCCATGGTTTTCTCCTTCCTTAGAACGAGGGTTGGCTGGGTTCTTGCAATAAGAGTTGATGGAGCGGAGTTTCATGGGCCGGGCCTTCCCACTGGGGGACTTGTGCGACCGCGGCGCTGGAGGAGCTTTTCCAGATCGAAGGAGGCATCCGCGGAGGCGTATTCGAAACAGAGAGAGATTTGAGCATCGCTGAGGCCGAGTTCAGCGGCGAAACCGTTGGCGGCGGGGCAGCCGTTGCGAAGAGTTACTTCGACGGCGCGGCGCAGAGCCAGGCGGATGCGATCGAGATTGCGCGAGACGCTGGATTCATGTTCGCTTAGCTGTCTGCCGATTTCGGCGAGCGTTTGCTCCTTGGCGTAGTAGAGGCAAAGACGCTGTTCATCGCGGGGATCGAGGGCTGCGAGAGCCGTTTGCAAGGCGCGGACGAAAAGAGTGACGTAGCGCTCGCGATGCGGATCGGACGGCTGGACGGAAACAGCGGAAGCGATTTTATGCGCCGCGGGTTTTGCGTCATCGTCCTCGAGCGATTCGAAGCGACGTCCGGCGCGGATGGCATCAATATGGCGCTGGGCGAGAACGGCGCGCAGCCAGGTTTTGAGGGAGCTACGGCCGTGGAAATAACGGAAGAGCGAGCGCTCACGGCGCGCGCCATCGGCGAGTCCGTAAAGCTCGGCAAAGAGAGAATCGGCGAGTTCGCAAGCTTCCTGGGAGGCGGAGCTGCAACGGAGAACGGCAGCTGCGGCGGCACGGAGGTAGGGGCGGTAGGCGCTGACGAAATGTTCCCAGGCAGGTTCGCAATTTTCCATGCAGGCCGTGGCGAGCGCTAAATCTTCTAGATGCAGAGCGGTGAGATACTCGTCGAGTTTTTCGGGCGGGAGGTTTCCACTGGCGAGCCGCTTCTCCGCGCTGCGGTCGAGGGAAGCCGCAAATCGCTCGAGGGAGAGGCCCCAGCGGCTCGCTTTAGACTGCGCGAAGAGCCAGTCGAGTTTGGCGGGAGACGCGGCCACTGTCCGGCCTGCGCTGCCGTGGGCAGCGGGCTGGCGGGCTTGAGAGCGGTCTGAGGTGTCTTGCTTCATGGAGAATTCAGGTGTTTACTGTATCGCAGACCATCCAACGCCGGGGGTATGCTTGGCATCCTATGAGCTTAATCCAGTCGGAGGGGGACTGTCCGTAAAAGTACAGCGACCTAAGGGCAGGATTGCGGTATCCTATACGGGTTGCGACTCCCACCCCGCAACAAGAACCGCCTCGCCGGGTTAGCAGACTGGGAGCACCGTGCGCTCGCGGGACCATTAGCGACTTCGCGACGCTAGTACGAAAGTCCTATTAGGCCACCCTCAGCCCCGTAAGTACCCTGTACTGGAAAAGCGCACGAACAGAGAAAAACGGCAAACTTGGGAACGCTGGGCGTTTCTAGATGTCTGAGGTTCCCAAGAGTGAAACTTCTTGAGGCGGCAAGCGGATGACAACCATGATTGCAGATTCACCAAGGGGTACGACGCGGTTGGGCGTCGGATTTGACGTGGATAGGCGTCGCCAACCCAACGGAGACGCGTGGAAAACGGCCATTGGGACGAAGCCTATAGGCGCGCGGCTCGCGCTATTGCCGGATTCGAAGCCACGCTGGAGCCGGATAGGCGTCAGCGCGGTGGCGCAACTTGGGTTACTGATTTTTTGCGTACTGATTCCACTCATTTATCCTGACCAGTTGCGGACAGCACTGCACTTTCAAAATGTGGAGATAGCGGCACCGCTAACGGAGATTCCTGTGGCACCGCCGCCCCCACCGCCTCCAGCGCCGAAGGTGGTGAAAGCAAAAACGCCGCCGCCAAAACCGGAAGTGGTCGAGCCCGTGAAGCTGGATCCCAAGAAGCCGCACATTTTCGAGATTCCGAAGGCTGTGGTGCCGAAGGTGCAAAAAGTGGAAGCGCTGGCGCCGGATATGCAGGTGCATCTCGATGCGGCAAAGATCGATACGGCGACGAATGGACCGAAGCGCCCTAAAGAAGATGTGAAGCTGAACAATATGAATTCGGGAAGCGCTGCGCCGGCAACCGTGAAAGCGCCTGTGAATAAGGTGCAAACCGGCGGCTTTGGCGACCCGAACGGCATGCCTGGGAAGGGCGACCCGCAACACGCGACAACTGTGAATCGGCTGGGTTCGCCTGCGCTGCCCGGAGGGCCGGGTTACGGCAACGGCACGGGCGGTGACAAAGGGATTAGAGGGACTGTAGCTAGCACGGGATTTGGGAACAGCACGGCAAACCCACCACCGAGCGGCGGTAAGCAAGGGAAAGTGGTGTCTTCCGGATTTGGGGACCAAACTGTGGCGGATGCGCCAAAGAAAAAGGCGGCAGCCGGGGGCCCGGTGGACACGCCTGTTGACATATTGGAAAAACCGAAACCGGAGTACACGGCCGAAGGGCGTAGTCTTAAGTTAGAAGGCGACGTGGTGATTGACGTGGTGTTTCTCTCGAACGGCACCATGCAAGTGAACCGCGTTGTAAGCGGATTGGGCCACGGCCTCGATGAGGCTGCGGTCCGTGCGGCCCAAACAATCAAGTTCAAACCTGCAAGACGCGAAGGCCAGCCGGTAGATTTTCCGGCACGCGTGCGGATTGAGTTCCGCATGGCCTATTGAGGGGAGAGAGAAATGCGTATGTTAGCTACAGTTGTCCTCGGATTCGTCTTGGGCGGGTCCGGGACCATCGCCAGCGCAGCGACACCAGAACCGCAGCAAGCGCGGACGATGGATCAAGTTATCGACCATGTGATCACGAACGAAAACCGTCTCGACCAGCAGATCCGGCAGTATTCGCCGCTGGTGGAGACGTACATTCAGAACCTGAAGCCCGACAAGGATCTCGGCTACGTGCCCGCGGGAGATAAATATTTCCTGGGGCGCGCCGATTTCTCGAAGGGTGTCCAGCTGGTGTCGTTGAGCGACGCGCAGAGCAAAGGCAAAAAGATTTTCGGGTCGGTAGGAAATTTCTTTTCGTTCGCGATGCAGTTTCTTCCGGACGGATTCCTGCAGATGATTTTCATCGACACGAACGGATTCGACAAACAGCACTACAAGTTTGATTACGTGCGGCGCGAATTTCTCGGCGAAGTGCGCTGCCTGGTGTTCGACGTGACGCCTCAAGACAAATCCGGCAAGGGCCGGTTCCTCGGGCGCATCTGGGTCGAGGATCAGGATTACAACATCGTGCGCTTTAACGGCGCCTACAGCGGCGGCGGACACTCGAGTTGGTACTTCCACTTTGACAGCTGGCGCACCAACGTGCAGCCGGGCATGTGGATGCCGTCGTTTGTCTACAGCGAAGAAAAAGATCTGCACTATGCCATGAGCAAGAAGCTGGACTTCAAGGCGCAGACGCGGCTGTGGGGATATAACCTCGGCCATTCGCAGCAGGAACAGGAGTTGAGCAAGATTCTTGTCGAGACGCCGGTGCAAGACGACACAAAGACGGCTAACGACCTTTCGCCGATTCAGGCGCAGCGCTCCTGGGACCGCCAAGCCGAAGACAACGTGATCGACCGGCTCGAGCGTATTGGATTGATCGCGCCGAAGGGCGAGGTCGACAAAGTTCTCGATACCGTGATTAACAACCTCGAAGTAACGAACAACATTGACGTGGAGCCGGATGTGCGGTGCCGCGTGATGATGACCTCGACTCTGGAATCCTATACTGTCGGACACACCATCGTGCTAAGCCGCGGCTTGATCGACGTACTGCCGGATGAAGCGAGCCTGGCAACGATGATGGCGCATGAGTTGAGCCATATCGTGCTTGGCCATCGCCTGGATTCGACGTATGCCTTCTTCGATCAATTGCTCGTCGATGATAAGGAGACGTTCCGCCACTTTGGTTTTGCGCGGACACCGGATGAAGAAAATGCCGCCAACGCAAAAGCCATCCAACTTCTGAACAACTCGCCGTACAAGGGCCAGCTTGGGAACGCGGGGCTCTTCCTTTCAGCTCTCACTTCGCGCGAAAAGGAAATTCCAAACCTTGTCAGCCCGCACCTGGGGAATCGCGTGCCGGTGATCGGCGACTTGAAAGCTTCGACGCCAGTTGACCAGAAGCAGAATCCGCAGATGATCGCGGCGCTGCCCATCGGCGGGCGCGTGAAGCTCGATCCATGGAACGATAGGCTGGAGTTGATCAAGAGCAAACCCGTGGGCACTGTCGCCGAGCGCGAGAAGATGCCGTTCGAGGTGACGCCATTCATGCCATACCTGACGCGTTTCGGCAGCGATGCAGGCAAGCCGATCGCGGCGAGCGCGGCAACGCAGGCCGACCCGAAAGCGGGCGACGCACCGAACAAACCAAACCAGTAAATTCTGAAATTTAGGAAAAGCGGCCCGGTGAAGATATCTTCGCCGGGCCGCTTTTCTTTGGATGGGGAACGTAAGCGCCTGGGCGGACCGTTGAGGCATTCCGAGACTGAATTCATTCTGTTGAAGCTGGTGGGTTCACAGTAGGCATCGGCGGCAAGGCAAAGGCTCTGCGAAGGCAACCGGAAACGTAGGAGGCCGCCAAGAAAAGCAGGATCAGGCCCATCCCGGGGTCAAACAAAAAACGCATGACGAAAGCAGCGAAAACCATGAGGCCCACCATTTGGGGCTTCATCACCGGCTGCCCGAATCTCCAGTTCACGAACCGGGCAATTTCCTGAGGCCATTTGAACACCCAGTAGAGGTTGTAAATGGGGATGAAATGGAAACCGACGGCGCGCGCGGGTGAAATGGGGTGTTTCCACCCGGGCACATACTGCATTACCACGTGATAGCGATACACGCAGGCAAGCCAGTAGACGAAACCGACGAAAATCAGAACAAAGAGATACATGTTGGGAATGGGGAAGTCGGTTATGACAGGATCCGGAGTGTGGCGCGACCCTTCAATGAGTTCCGCGACGACAGTCGCAAATCCGAGAAGATAGCCGAACCCAAGATGGGGGAGCGGCGGCAGTTTGACTGGCTGCGTCGGATCCGCGGATAAGCCCCCAGGGGAAACGTCCATTCCATCCTCGAAAAAGGCACTTCGGCAGCGTAACGGTCGCAACGCAGGTGCGTCAAACAGTTTGGCGTACGAGGACCCTAGCGATTTTGCCGCAGGTTGCCTCGGACCGCACCCATTTCATAGACTGGCTGGGTAACATCGACGGGAGGAAGACGTGACATCAACCAACAAGCGATTGGCGCAGATTGCCTTGGGCGCGGGATTGTTTATAGCGGGGATCTCAGCAGGTTCGCTGCATGCCCGGAGCGTGGCGGGACAAAACCGGTTCGGGCAACCGAAAACGGTGCTGCATGTGGTGATTTACAAGTTTAAGGACGCAACTTCAAACAATGACCGGGAGATTGCCGTCAACGGAATAAAAGAGATGGCAGGAAAAATTCCCGGGATCAAGAATATCTGGATCAAGACGGAACGCAACCAGATCAAGGATTTCAGCGGTGTGTATGCCATCGAATTTACGAGCGCAGAAGCTGCCGCCGACTATGCCGAGAGCCCTGTTCACGAGGCTTGGTCAAAGAAATGGCAGGAGCTGCGAGAGAACAGCCTTTCTTTCCAGATTTCGAATCCTTGATGGTTCTGCTGGCCGCGCTGGAGCGAGCGCGAGTTAGCCGGTCAGTTCTCCCGGACTATTCCGAATCGGCGCCGGAAGATGGCGTCCACCGTTCCGTCCGACAACAATCGCTTGCACCATTTCGCGACGACGGCTAACCCCGTGACGAGGTAGCGAGTTTTCGGTTGGGGCGCTTCTATCGCCCGAAGGATGATGAGTGCGCAATCTTCGGGTGTCGTTTTCGATTTGGCGCGAGCGCCAGTGACGCTGGCGAGGAATCGCGCATACAGAGGAGCGTAGGGACCGTTATTCATTTTATCGAGGTAAGGCTTGGAGAGTTCCAAGGCGGCTTGCTGGATGCCGGTCACGATGTAGCCCGGCTCAATCAGAATCACTTGCACGCCAAAAGCATACAGTTCGAGGCGCAGTGCGTTGCTCATGGCTTCGAGAGCGAATTTACTGCTGCTGTAAGCGCCCTGCGTCGGAGCGGTTACGAATCCGGAGACGGAGCTCATCATGACGATGCGGCCGCGCTTACGTTCGCGCATGTACGGCACCACTGCTTGTGTGACGCGCAGGACGCCGAAGAAATTCGTCTCGAACTGGCGCCGCCAGTCCTCCATGCGTAAGTCTTCGACGGCGGCGGAGAAGTTCACGCCGGCATTGTTGAAAAGGACGTCGATTGTACCTGCTCTTGCGAGAACACTAGCCACTGCTCGTTGGACGGATGCATCGTCGCACACATCCAATTCGAGCGTTTCGAGGGGCAACTTCTTTTCTTGAGCCAGCGCGTCGAGCTGGGCGCGTTTTTCTGCTGAACGTCCTGCGGCAAAGACACGATAGCCGCGCTGCGCGAGCAGCAACGCAGTGGCTCTTCCCAAGCCGTCCGTTGCGCCGGTAATGAGCACGGATTTCTGAACCTCTGCACTGTTGGTCATTCTTCCCTCCAAGCCGCAGAAGGATTATGCTACCCCGGTTCTTGCGTGGTGCGGGCGTGCTATAAAAACGGGTGAAACGTTTGTTGCGAACTGCCCGTCACATGGTGCAGCGGCCGGTTGGGTGCCAGGACAAACATAAAAGTGAGGCGATGATGAGGATTCCGAGTGGGAACTTGTGTGGGTCTGCCCGGGCAGGGCGAAATCTGCTACTGAGAATTTGCTTGCCGGCCGTCGCGGTTTTTCTCTTCACCAGCTTCACGGCTGCGCTTGCGAACGCGCAGAGCACGGCGGCGAACGATGAAGAATATGGGAAGAAAATTCGCGAGTTTACGACGGAGCCGTTTTTCCTCACAGACCTGGTCGATCATCTCCCGGCTTCCTCGACTGTGCCCTCGCCGGACAAAATTCTCGGCCACATTGTTGGCGCGCCGGACTTCCTTACTTATTCGAAAGATATTTACCGGTATTACGACGAACTCGCGAAGGCCAGCCCGCGAGTGAAAGTCTACCGCGTGGGCAAATCGGAAGAGGGCCGCGACTTCCTGCTTGTCGCCGTGAGCGACGAAGCCAACATTGCGCAGCTCGATCACCTGCGCGACATCACCGCTAAGCTCGCTGATCCTCGGAAGACTAACGACGCCGATGCGAAGCAGTTGATCGCCGGTGGCAAGCCGTTTTACTGGGCGTCTGGATCGATCCATTCACCGGAGACGGGATCGCCGGAGATGCTGATGGAATTGGCGTACCGTTTGGCCGTGGAAGACTCTCCGTTCATCCAAAATATTCGCAAGAACGCGGTCTTTCTGATTACTCCGATCGTCGAGGTGGACGGGCATGACCGCGTCGTGGACTCCTGGAACTACAAAAAGGCCAATCCCGACAAGCCGCAGCCCGGCCTCGTTTACTGGGGACACTACGTGCAGCACGACAACAATCGCGACGGGATCGCCATGGGGCTAAAACTTTCTCAGATGATGATGCAGAACTTTTTTTATTGGCATCCCCAGGTGCTCCACGATTTGCATGAGTCGATTCCCTACCTTTACGTTTCGACCGGCACGGGGCCTTATAACGCATGGCTCGATCCGATCGTGATCAACGAGTGGCAGAAATTTGCGTACAACGACGTGCAAGGTTTGACGGAGCGCGGCGTGGTTGGCGTGTGGACGCACGGTTTCTATGATGGCTGGGCCCCCAACTACATGTTTTATGTGGCTAACGGCCATAACTCGATCGGGCGTTTTTACGAAACATATGGAAACAGCACGCCCGACACGAAGGAAGCGGAGTTGCCGCCAAGTTCTACGAGCCGTGCGTGGTTCCGGCCGAATCCGCCGCTGCCAAAAGTGAAATGGTCGCTGCGCAATAACACGAACCTCGAGGAGAGCGGCGTGCTGCTTTCGCTGGACTACACGGCGCAGCACGGGCAGGAGCTCCTGAAGGATTTCTATGAGAAGAGCAAACGTTCCGTTGCGAAAGCGAGGACGGAAGGCCCGGCGGCTTGGGCGATCGTGAATGATGGAAGGCGGCCGGCGCTCGCGGCACAACTAGCAAATTTGCTCCAGAAACAGGGCGCCGAGGTGCAAAAGCTCGAGCAGGATTTTGAAGTGAAGGAAATGGCGTCGCCATCGGCGAAGGGCGGGGATGCTAAGGGCCCCGATGCGAAAGCAGAAAGCAAGACGAGCGACAGAACAAAAACAGAAAAATCGGACAAGCCCAAGGATGACTCAGGCGCGAAGAAAAACGAGGAAGCGAAGACTACGAAACTTCCGCTGGGCAGTTACATCATTCGTATGGACCAGCCCTACAGCCGCATGGCGGACATGCTGCTTGACACGCAGTATTACTCGACGAGCGACCCGCGTCCTTACGATGACACTGGTTGGACGCTCGGGCCTTTGCGCAATGTGAAGACGGTGCGCATCACGGACACTGCGATTCTTAAGGCTCCGATGACGCTCGTGGACACTACCGCGAAGTTTGATGGTGGCGGCGTGATTCCGCCGCACTCGGAGAAGGGCAAAGCGGCAGCGGCGGCGAAATTTTATGTGATCAACGCCACCGGCGAGCCTGGATTGGCCACCCTGCGTTTTCGGCTGAAGGACGTGAAGTTTTTTGCCGCGGAAGATGGCTTCGAAGCGTCTGGGCAGAAATTCCTTCCTGGGACTTTTATTCTTCCGCTGGAAGGCAATCCAGCCGACCTTGACTTGCGGCTGAACGCAGCGGCACGCGAACTGGGCATCCGCGTGACAAGCGCGGAGTCCGTGCCGGACGTGGCGCGCCATGAAATCGGCGTGCCTCGCATTGCGCTGATGCATAACTGGACGGACACGCAAAATGAGGGCTGGTTCCGGCTCGCGCTGGAAGAGACTGGCGTGCCGTACGCCTATATTTCCGACATCAATGTTCGCAATACCGCGAACCTGCGCGAGAAGTACGATGTGATTCTGTTTCCGCCGACATTTTTTGGACTCCAGCAAATTCTTATCGGCATACCGGCGCGGACGCAAGCGGACGGTGGTGCCGCCGGCGGTCCGATTCCCTGGCAAAATTCTGCCACAACACCGAATTTTGGCGGGGTCGACGAGGCTGCGGACATTCGGGGAGGACTGGGCTTCGAGGGCGTGGCTCATCTCAAGAAATTCATTGAGGATGGTGGGCTCTTCGTTCCCATCGGCCCTAGCACGCACTTGCCGATCGAACTTGGATTGACCGATACGGTCAGCATCAGCGACACACGTCAACTGCAGGCGCGGGGGATGATTGCTCGCGCAATCGTCGAGGACAAGGCCAGCCCCATTATGTACGGGTATGACGATTCCGTTGGCGTGTACTTCAATCAAGGGCCGGTGTTTAGCGTTTCGGTTGCGGGGAGGTTTGGGAGATTCTTTGGCGGCGAGGCAGGTGGTTCGCGTCCCAGCGGTCGCGGCTCGATGACCGATCCGGACATTCCGCAGGGCCGCGCATGGACGGAACCAGAGGCTCCGGTGCACCGGAGTAAGGCAGAACAGGAACTTTACGTTGACCCCGATATGAGGGCCGGTCTGAGCTCGTTCCTTCCGCCGCCTTCGCTTTACCCGCGCGTTGTGCTGCGCTTTGCGGGTGAAAAGGATTTGTGGATCAGCGGGATGCTCGCGGGGGGATCGGAATTGGCGGAAACGCCGGCGGTCGTCGACGTGCCGGTGGGACGCGGGCACGTCGTTTTATTCGCTACGAACCCCATGTGGCGGCAGGAGACGCAGGGGAGCTTCATGCTCCTGCTCAACGCCGCGCTGAACTTCGACCATCTGAACGCGGGGCGAAAGGCGCCGGCCCCGGCAAAAGCTAAGACCCAGTCTACGGCAACAAAACCGTAGGCCGGCGCTCGAGGCAAACAAGCGTCTCGTTTTCGGCACAAGTGGCTGCAGCAGCGCACCCGCGTGCAAGAATGGCTGCTAAGATCGTTCTATCCTTGTAGCTTCCACTTGAGCGCGTGGGTGCGCCTGCATGGCCGACGACGGAAGTCTTTTAAAACGAGAGTCTAACGAGAAGTGGCGGCTTGGATTTTGGAGCCTGATCGCCACGCAATTTCAGGGCGCGTTCAATGATAACGGCCTGAAGTTCTTCGTCATTTTTCTCATCCTCGGAACCAATCCCACCGACTCGCAAAAGGACCTTCTGGTCTTCTACGTCGGAAATCTGTTTGCTGTGCCGTTCCTTCTTTTTTCGATGGCCGGCGGCTATTTGGCGGACCGCTTTAGCAAACGAAGCGTGGCGATCGCCACGAAAATCTTCGAAATTTTCGCGATGCTTTTCGCGATCTACGCCTTCGCGCAAGGCAGCACGCGGATGGCGTTTGCCGTGATTTTTCTGGCGAGCACGCAAGCTGCCTTCTTTGGCCCCGCAAAATACGGCTTGCTTCCGGAGGTTCTTCCGGACGAGTTGTTGTCCTGGGGCAACGGCATCCTCGAACTCACGACCTTCCTCGCGATTATCGCGGGAGCGGTGGCGGGCCCGCTACTGGCTCAGCGGTTTCATGGGCGAGAGCTTTATGCAGGTCTCATCTTTGGCGCTTGCACTCTGTTTGGTCTGGCAACGAGCTTCACGATCTCCCGTGTTCCGGCCGCCGACCCTTCCAGGAAGTTTCGCTTCAACATTTTTGGCGATCTGATCAAGCAAGTTCAAATTGTCAGGCCGGACCGCACTTTGCATCTAGCCGTTGTGGGCAATACGTACTTCTGGTTTCTCGGCGCGCTCCTGCAATTCGTGATTGTCTTTTACGGCCGCGAGGTTTTGCATATCGACGAAACGCATGGCGGGTATTTGCAAGCGGCGCTTGCCATAGGCATCGGGCTTGGCAGCTACGCTGCCGGGCTTCTTTCCGCGGGGAAGATCGAGTACGGCCTGATCCCGCTGGGCGCTGTCGGTATGTCGTTGTTTGCTTTCGCAATCTCCCTTCACGGACTCACCTTTCTTCAGGTGGTCCTGCTGCTGGCCGCGCTTGGATTCTCAGGCGGATTCTTCGTTGTCCCCATCAATGCGTTAATCCAGCATCGGCCCGCTGAAGACAAAAAGGGCAGCGTGATTGCGTTCGCAAATTTCCTGTCCTTCGTCGGAGTTATCGGTGCTTCGGCGATCTATTCTGGATTTACGCATTATCTTCACGTCGGATTGCAGTCCTTTTTCATTTGGACAGCCTTTATGTCGTTGGCGGCAACGGCTTACGTCCTATGGTTGCTGCCGGATTCGTTACTGCGGCTCCTGCTATGGATGCTTACGCACACGCTCTATAGCCTCGATGTTGCTGGCCGCGAGCGCGTGCCGCCGCGCGGCGGTGCACTGCTCGTGCCCAACCACGTTTCCATGGCTGATGCGGTGCTGCTCATAGCTGCGCTCGACCGTCCCGTGCGTTTCTTGATGTTCAAAGGCTCGTACGATCACCCACTGGTCAAACCGTTCGCGAAAATATTGGGCGTGATCCCGATTTCGTCCGACCAAGGTCCGCGCGAAATGATTCATTCCCTGCG
>Ga0070765_100001095_pt1 | contig 16271 bp, 25 predicted proteins | sample HubBroMetageWFT5_FD_71516 | JGI IMG/M metagenome (GOLD analysis project Ga0070765, IMG submission 71516) | Warmed and freeze-thawed soil microbial communities from the Hubbard Brook experimental Forest, New Hampshire - Hubbard Brook CCASE Soil... | ecosystem: Environmental > Terrestrial > Soil... | reverse complement strand
AAATGTCCCCACTCGTGGACGAGGATGATGACGCCGAGAACGAGAACGATGCCGATTGCGGTATTCATGCCTGGACGATGCCCTTTCGTGACTCAGTATAAGTTTCGCATAGTTGGATGCGTGGGGGAAAGTTTTCGGTGAACAGTGAGCGGTAATGAGTAAGTGGGGAGCTTTGAGCCTCAAGCTGTAAGCCGTAAGCGGATAACAGCGATCAGATAGCAGACAACAGAAAACGGGCCTGGGCGTTGCGTTGGTCAGAAGGTGTCGGCGGTGATTTCGGGGTCTTTGGGAGTCCAGTCGTCGGGAGGGAAGGAGATGCGCCAGAATTTGGGGGCGGGTTTGAGGAATGCGACGCCGACTTCGGTTTTGCCTTCGGGGGCGGGGGTGACGTGAATGACGCGGACGAACTGCTCTTCGAGGGTGTCGGGGTTACGGCAGAGGATTCTCTGGCCGACTTCGACTCGCATGGACATGAGGATCAGGGCGCCGTGGGCGTTGATGGAAGCGGTGAAAGCGTTTTCAGAGACATGCTGACCATCGGGGCCGCGCCCGATGACGAGGACGGGGAGACGCAGAAGGACTCGCTGGCTGCGGCGGCGATTGTGGATGGGAGCGTGGTTGGAAGACGGAGTGGTCACGGAGAAGTTGGCCCGGGGAATAGTGTTGGAGAAGAAGAGGACGGGGTCAAGAGGCCGAAGGTACTAAATTTTCAGAGGGAAAAGATGGTCCCGGAGGAGGGAGTCGAACCCACACGGGGAGTGATCCCCGGCAGATTTTGAGTCTCCCTTACACCTGTCTGGATGACGGGAATCCCTTATATTCCAGCATAAACCCATACTTCTTTTTACTCTGGATTACACACATTTACTATGTATTGGACACAATTGGACACACTACCGCCGCTTGCGCAGTGCCGATTGCCGTTTGCGGTGGGCTTGTTCAGAAAGAAGGCGGGCGTCGTCAATGTCCCTCTCTTTTCCGATGTTGTATCGAGTGTACATAGCGTCGGTCTTGTGGCCCATGATTTCCCTGGCGCGGTCACGTGGGATGTCCGCTTCTTCCATGTTTCTGGCAGCAGTGTGGCGCGTATGCCGCAGGTGGGGACCCTCGTAGGATCGAAGGCGAACTAGGTGTGCGCACTTCTCCGTAGCCCCGCACCTCCGGCACCTGTACTTGGCAATTCCGAGTCCGACGCAAACACGTTGCCACTCGCTTCGCGTTTGAGTTTCTCCCAATGGGAAGACTAGTTCATCGGGTTTCCCTGGTTTCAGATTGAAGTCATCCGGTATGAAGATGTCTCTGGGTTCTCCGTTTTTCGTGATTTCACCTGGAAGATGTATTTTGCCTTTAGGAAGATCGACGTATTGCCAAAGTATCCGCTTCATCTCCTCAACACGTACTCCAGTGTGATAGCACTGCACGAAGGCAGACCGCAGGGGCTCCGTCAGACGTTTTGTGAGTTCTGGGTACCACTCGTCCTTGATGAAAATAGCGTTCGGATTCTTGTTCGGTTCCTTCACCATTGGGAAATGCGACGGGATATCCACCGTTTCCAGTAACTCATTCTCGACGGCGAGGGTGAACATCCGCCGAAGCCCGGCCATGTGGCGGTTCGTCGTCGCGTCGGTTAGGCCGGTGCGGAGGCACTCTTGGCGAAATTTCTTTAAGCTGACTACGGTGAAGTCCTTTACCCGCCAGCCACCAAAAAACTTGTCCGTCCTCGTAAAGTGCATCTTGCCGCGCCGGACCATGCGGCGGTTCAATCGAATGCACTCTTCCTCGTAGGCGTCTCGCAGTTGCTCGTACGTAATCTCGTTCGGGTCAACGACTCGCGGACGACGCCCACCGATTTCCTGGAGTTTTTTATTGAGGAGCCGCTGCGCGAAGTCGCGGTCGGTCGAGCCGCTGGACTCGCGGTGCCGGATATACTCCGACTTTCCGCCGGGGTTGCGCTTCACTTCGCGGTACGCAATGTGCCAGATGCTTCCGCGTAGCCCCAGTGAGCCGCTACCGTATCTCGCCTTCTTTTTTGGCTTCGTCTTCATCCGTCGAATCTTACATCCTTTCGTGTGAGGCCCGAAGCCTCGCCCTACCCCCTGATGGAATCGCCAAGGGGCAGGACGCGGGTCCCGGCGCTTACTTGCCACCTTTCGCGTCTGCAAGCTGTGCCAGCAGGATGAGGCTCTTCGCTTGGTCCCCATGACAATTCAAGCGCTCCTCGACCTTCTTTCGGTCGTAGCTACGAACAGAGCACTCTTGCTGCACGATCTTGACGAACTCCGCGTGCTTGTTGATGAGGTCTAGCCGAACGCGTTTTTGCTTTTTCACTTCGTTTGCCATTGTGTTTCTCCTTTGTTCCCGGCCTCTGGCCGAGTGTTGCTACTGTGGTCAATACTATAGTGACCAACATTAATGTAAACAAAAGATTGCTGCTGATTTCGGGGGCCAGGGATAGCCAGTGGTACCCCAGGGAAACGTCTCCCAGGGCTTCTAAACACGCAAAGAACAGGGGAATTCAGGGGTTTCCGGGGGGTAGGGGTTTACTACGGGAGGGCGGAGATCGTAGCTCCTACAGACTGTCACAGCGCTTCTACAGGGGGTAGGCCAAGGAAAGCGCCAGCCACTGGCGGCTTATCAGAACTTGTCACTTGTTGATAACAGAAAGGCCCATTATCGGATTGCGGTGTATCATCATCCCTGCAAATTAGTTGTAGGCCGAGAACGATAAAGAAAGTCAGTCACTCTGCCTTCGTGCCAAATTCTTGGGAGCTTGAGGCAATAATGGGACTTCAGAAAGAGATTGACAAAACCCGCGCCGAAATTCGCAGTGACGGATATGCGGTATCGATCGGTGAGTGGATTAGCATTTATGAGAAAAGCGAATTGGACATACATCCTGAATTCCAACGATTCTTTCGTTGGTCACTGCGACAAAAATCCCGCCTAATTGAATCACTATTGTTGGGCATCCCTATCCCACAGATTTTTGTTGCGCAACGACCCGATGGTGTATGGGATGTGGTGGACGGTTTGCAACGCCTGTCCACAATCTTTGAGTTTGCCGGAATCCTGCTAGATGAACAGAGGAACAAACTGTCTCCGCTAACGCTTGAAGGCACCACATATCTTCCGAGTTTGGAAGGCCGACGATGGGAAGACGATAGTCATCCTGATCAATCTTTAACGCAGGCGCAACGCCTCTTGATCAAGCGGGCGAAAATTAACGTGAGCATCATCCTCAAAGAGAGCGATGAAATGGCGAAGTACGAGCTATTTCAACGGTTAAACACCGGTGGCTCTATGCTCTCGGACCAAGAAGTCCGAAACAGCATCCTTGTGATGATGAACCTGGACTTGTACAAGTGGATTCGAGAACTGTCCCGTGACAAGAACTTTATTACTTGCGCAGCCCTATCAGATCGCGCAGTTGATGAGCAATACGACATGGAACTTGTCTCAAGATTCATTGTATTTCGCACTATGCCTCCGGTCGCACTTAGAACCATCGGAGATGTGGGGGAATTTCTCACGGAAAAAGCCAAAGCTCTTGCCCAGGAAAAGGCATTTGACTACAAGAAGGAAGAAACGGCTTTTCGAGAAACATTTTCCTTACTAGCTATGACTCTTGAGGACAACGCATTCCGTAGATACGACAAGGATAAGCAGCGTTTTGTTGGCGGGTTCTCCGTTTCCGCGTTCGAAGCGGTGGCGATTGGACTCGGTTATAACCCGAAAATAGCTTCGGCAAATCCGGCCCTAATTGAGAAAAAGGTCAGAGAGATGTGGGCCGACCCAGCGTTTGTATCAAATTCAGGCTCGGGAATCAGGGCTTCTTCGCGAGTTCCGAAGATCGTTCCTTATGGCCGTGCGACTTTTGCCAAATGAACATCCGAACCATTGACGATGTCAACGCAGAATTAGCTAACGAACTTATCTGGCGTAAGAAAGAACTTTCTACGCTGAGGCTTCTTGTTGAACGACAGAAAAATGCAGTCTTCCTAAGAGGTTGGGTAGCACTTTTGTATGCTCATTGGGAAGGCTTTGTCAAAGCCGCAAGTCGAATCTACATTGAGTTTGTGAAGTTTCAACGTTTGCCGTACCGAGAGCTTGCCCCAAACATCATCGCCCTTGCCGTGCGCGGGAAGTTGCGAAACGCATCGGACAGTAATCGAATCCGTTTGTATCTCGAAACAACACTTTTTTTCAGGGACGGTCTGACTGAACGGTGCGTACTCCCGAAGGATGTAATCTCGACGCGAAGCAATCTATCCTCTCGCGTTTTGCGGGACATTACCGATAGCTTGGGGTTAGATTTCACACCGTATGAAACCAAGATTCACTTGATTGATGAGCGGCTTGTCGAGGTGCGGAACACTATCGCGCACGGGGAGTATTTGGAATTAGATTCTCAGGATGTCCTAACCCTCCATTCGGAGGTATTCGACATGCTCGAACTCTTTCGCAATCAGATCGACAATGCTGCGAGTACTGGTGCCTACCGATCACGGTAACCGCGCTACTATAATTCTTAGTCTCTTGGCATCACTGCCTGGGCGAGAAGGATTCGATTCCCAGGTAGGGTAATGCGTTCAAGCATCTCATCTTTGGAAAACTCGAAGATGACATTGTCCCCCGTTCAAAAGGATTTTAGGTTTCCTTTCGTCGGCTCTCTCAGGCCGGAGCTTGTTTACATTGGCCGCCAACTCTTCGCGCAATGCAAATGCATTCAGCAAGACTTCATAATCCGTTTTCATGAATGTTCCCTCCCTGAATCGCGCCCGTCGTTACTTAAACCTCTGGATACCCGTAAAGCGTAGCGAGCGCCACTCTGCTTCGTTTATATGGCCTGAAAGAAAAAGATGATTGGCCATGGTCAAGCGGTCTAGCAATTCTTCAAGCCTGGCCCTCCGTGGCCAACTTTTCCATACTACTGTCGTGCCGAACCCACCAATCGAACCCCAGAAACCGAGAAGGCTATCGTCAACGCCAAGGTGGAACAGCTTTCCACCCAAGATGGCTGCGACCGCTCCGAGTGCCACGAGTGCAGACGCATCCGCAATGAACTTGGAAAACCTCTCGTCCATACAGCCTCAGCCCCGGTAACTCTTAATGTGCTTCCATCTTTTCGACCGTTGGTAATGGGAAAGAGCAAACAAGTACCACCCTAAGGAACATAAAGCCGACACGAACGCCAAAAGCCTTTTGGCAGCGTTTGCGTCTCCTCCCAATTTTCGGTAGGCGAGAACACCAACAAACGAAAGTAGAAAAGAAAACAAATATGGGCTCAGAATTAGGTCCGATATCCGTTCACCATAGAACGATTGCCACACAGCTTCCGTCCTTGCGCTGCTCTCCTCGAACGCCAGCCGCTCCTGCTCAGGCAACTCAAAAAAGTAACGGGGCCTTCCGGTCGGTTCTTCTCTCGCGTATGTGCTGGATTCCGGGGGCATGAGGTTCTCCACATTCAGAATCTAATCAAGGGTTCGGGCTCGGGGCATCCGGTCTGTTATTTACTATACATCTATTTGCCATTGCAATAGCCACGCTTACTCCGCGCTCTCAACCGTCAAGGGACGGAATGCTAAGACGCGCCTGCGATGTTTTGGGATCTGTGGGAAAAGAAGTAGAATCGACTCTCCTGCCTCTGCCAATCCAGCATCCCGAGTTCAGAATGCCCAAATGCGTTGTCCGATTGAAAGACTCCCACGATACGGTGCATGAGGCCGTGGTCTATGCTGAATCTCTTTATGAGGCCGCGCTGCGCGGATTGAACCAATTGGTGGATGTTGGGTGGGAATCCGACACAAGCGAAACAATCAAAAAGGTAGAGGTGGAAATTCATCAGGAACCCACTAGACATTTTGTGGATGTCCCAAAGTTATTGAAGTGGGTTAAGCAAGATACGATGCGTCCGGGAGAGCAAACCAGGAAAGAGAAGTTGAGGAAACTACTCGGAACGCGATAATTGGCTTCGGGGAGGATGAAAGTGGAAAAGAAAATCATCGAGCAGTGGCTCTTATTCAAGTACGTCGAAGGTCAGTTCACTCCGCTATCGAAGCCGTTCAGGACGAAAGCAGCAGCGGAGAAGGCGCGTTTGAAACTGCCGGAACGAGAGCAGCGGTCGGTAGGCGTGGGTGTGATTCGATTGAAAAAGTAGAAGGGGTGACGAGCGTGGTGAACCTTCGCGCCGTGGCTAGGTTCCTACACGAGGAAAATAAAATCCGGCTATCTACGAGGCAGCGTGATCGTCACCGTATCGGACGTCGCCAGTAATCTCGCGAGTTCCTGACTTTCCGGGCTGTAGTCCAAAACGAACTGACAGTTCTTGAACTGAACATTTTCAAGTACGAGAGGGCCATCATGATAAATAATGACCGAGTTTTCGAATGCCACGTTTTTCCAAGTAATACCGTCAAGCACTTGGCCGCGGCAACCCATTAGCTTTAGCCCTTCGACTATTCTTGGACCTTCGAAGCACGAGTGTTGCGAATAGGTTGGTGGCGTCTTACCACCAACGCTGGAACGGTAGTTCAGCAGCGCGAGCGTGGCAGGCCAGGCACTAGGGCTCTTTTGACTTGCCTCCGTCACTTTCTTGCTTGCAACATTTACAAGCCGGGGACTAATAGATAGCCGGTCTGCCGTTGCTGTACGAAAAATCGCTGTTAATTCCTTGACGGCGTTTTCATCGAGCGGTTTCGTGGAATAGAGTGCACGACCTAATCGAATGTCCATACTGGCCGCTTGAACGCGCGAAGTCGGAAAAAGGTAAACGACAGAATAGAAGCTGATACTGAGTGCGAAGGTCGCAAGACCCACTTCGAATAGCTTGCGATTTTGGCGGAAGACATCACTCAGATGAGCGTAGGGTAGATCGACTGTCGAAGTCTCTGTCGATTCACGTGTTCGGAGGCAATAGAACGCCGAAAATGCTGCGGTAAGAAACAGCACCAACCCGAGTGTTTCCCACGTGACTTGCTGTTCGGGTCGTCCAAGTCCAAGTGAGTTGAAAAGGCCGTACGTGAAGGCGATCAGTATCGTCCACAACTGAAACTGACGCCTCGTATTCAGGTCGCTGTACCAGAGCTGATAGAGCTTTTCTACCATTCTATCTTTTCCTAAAAGTGTGCAGCAGCACTCTGAAAACCAAATCCAACATGAACAATGCCAAAACCACAACGTACGCCCAATAGTGAATCGTCTCGAAGGTTTCGACTCGCCGAGGTTCGTATCCCAAGGCCGCTAGCGTACCGAGCGCGATGTAAACAAGTGTCAATACGAAAACGAATAGCAACAGGAGCAGCCCATCCTCGATTAGCGCGCCAACGGCTGGCTCCATGTTGTCCCATCGCCGCTTCCAAAAGGAATCCTGCGTGGGCAGTTGGACATTTGCTCGGGCTGAGTTGGCCACGCAGATAAGTTACTCGGTATCCCATGGTTAGGCAAGAACACGGGGAGCCGGGAGTCTGGCGTAGTCCTCCTCCAATGTTAATGTTCAACCCGCGTGGGCCCCCGGTCAACTGTACTCTCGAACTGGATGGAACCCTGTCCTTTGTCACAGGTGGGGCACCGCCTCGGAATTTGTGCTTGGGCATTGATTCGACGTTCTGACTAATTGGCCTGTCACTGCATGACCGAACAAGTGGCTATTAGTGAGCCACTTAAGCGAATCCCGTTGCCCAAGGGCTCCTTCCTACAATAGGTGCCTCACCACTCCGGTGCACGCGATGTCCTCTTTAGCAGGGGGAGGAATGGCCCCAGGAGTAGTCGCGCGTGTTTTCGGTGCAAAAGAGTGGTGAGGCGACAGCACCGAAAGTTCAACTGTGGTTTTGAATGATGACCGCTGGAACGTAGCTCGGATTCGGAGCGATGAGGTTTGAATCCACGCGCATGAATTCCTGGAAGCCAATCAGACCGTACTCAACAAATTTGGCTGCCTGATCGAATCGACGCACGTAAGCGCTCGACGGTACTCGTCGCTGAACGAAATAAAACGGGTTGTAAAGCACCACGGAATTTTGGGCGGCACCCAAGCTCGGCATGCTCGCGCAAACCGCCACGGGCTTGCCGTGAATGAACGGCACGTTACTCTGGCCGTTCAGGCCGTCGCAAAATTTCACTACCGGCAATCCTTGCTTTGTGACCAAACCTTCGAGGTAAGAAAGTGTGGAATCGTTCATCGCCCAGACGGCTCCAGGTCGATATGCAGGGTCAAGTTTGTGGTATGCCGTATTTATGTCGACGGTGCCGAGACTGGTGCTGCCGGTTTCCGCGCCTCCGGTGTTGTTCGAACTGCCGACGGCAACAACAACAGGAGCGCCGTTCGCTAGGGCAGCGGTCAGCAGTCCCGTGAGAGTGTTAACGCCGGAGCCGTTGATTAGCTTGGGACCGGATTCCTCTGGCCATGCGCATCGCAAAAACTCTTTCCAAAACCGTGCCGATTGGAAAATTCGAGTCCTCGAATACTTCCCGCGAGACGGCGACGTAGCCAGACCGGAAGGTCCACGCGTTAAGCTGCGCGGTACCAAAATTCGCCACGTCAACTTCGCTAGTTTGAAGAGTTTCACTTACCTGGGTGGCGGCACTCGCCACGTCATCCCACGACGGGAATGCGGTGCTGTTACCAGTTGGCGTTTCAACGACATTCGAAAATTGTTCGTCGAAGATCTGGTCATATTGTTTCATCGTCTCGAACGAACGCCCGAACATTCCCGGAGGAACGAACGCACCTCCCGCCGCCGGCTGCGTAAACGCGATCGATTGTGTTCCCGCTTCGTTGGCGCGAACCTCGCGGTCAGGGGGGATGAAGGCCGGACGCACGGGGTCGCCCTTACCAAACGAGCGCCACTCGCTTTCCGTTTGTTCATCAAGCCGACCGAGGCTAGCCCGCTCAGGCAAACGCGGCAGGCCAGCTTCCTTTAGTAGCCTGTCCTGTTCCCATCTCCGCAACTCCTCGACGGCGGTCCCGTCACGCAATGCCGCGAGTTTTGCCAAGAGTGTTGCTTTTCGGGATTCTTGCTTTCGTGAAAGATCGCCAGGGGTGGAGTCGATGGTCTCCAATTCGGAGATGACTTTGAACCGTTCTTCGAGCGACTGATTGATGACACTGATCATGTTTGTTCTCTCTATTTGATTTTTTCGCGCCCGCATTCACCCGGCGCGGCGGGTTTGTTACAGAAACAGATTTGTTAAGCGGCGACGACGTTCCTGCACACGCGGGTTGAGGACGGCAGTGCCAATGTGGGAGCGAACCTCAGCGGGAATGCCCTGCGGAAAATAATCGTTCTGCGTGTAGGAGCGACCTAGGGCTTGGGTCGCAAGTGCGTTCAGGCCAACTGAGGTTTTTGGGTACGCAGGCTGCGTGACAACGGAAACGTCAAACAATTTTACCGAACGCAAGGTGCGGACCTTTACACGTTGCGAGCGATCTTCGTCGCACTCGGGATCGTCGGGGTCACACTCGTCGTCCTCGTCATCGTCCAGAAACAGTGAGCTTCGGTCCTCCTCGGTCCAGTCATCGCCACCGTCGTCTATTTGAAATGCGAAGCTGCACTCTGAAATATCTTTTCTTTTTAGCAGCTCCGCGATGTCCCTCCCGTCCGTGGTGTCTGGAAGTTCGCACCGGAAGTGCAGCCCTTTGTTGTCCGCGTTGAGGTGTAGCGTTTTGCTACTGCGGCGACCAAGAATTTTGTTGTTGTCGTGGTTTACGAGGCACACTACGTCTCTGTCTGATTGCAACGACCGCGTGAACGCTCCGGGTTGAATTCGTTCTACCCATCCTCCAAGATCGTGCGAACAAACACCAAAACGAGCGGCATATCCCTCGATGGTCGGGCCGACACCACCGCCGGGGTCTACTGCTCTCAAAGTCGCTTGCGTGGTGAATCGTCTTTCGAACATTGCCTATTACCTCACTTTGATTTTTTCGCGCCTACAACACCCGGCGCGTGGGCCAAGACAGCTATGCCTCCAGCAGAAATTTCTGCGGTGCTGGCCTTCCAAACGTGCCCACTGGAGGCTTGATGTCCTCGTTCGCGCTCACCGTCTCCACAAACTTGGAGATTTCACTTTTGGACATCACACGAATCTGGTTGGGGCCGAGGCCGATACGCGCATAAAAAGAATTCATTGGCTCGTTCTTGCTGCGGACGTGCGCCGTACGGTCGAGTAATTCCTTGTCGTCGCCCACCATTTTCGGTCCGGGCTTGCCCTCACGCGTTCCCAGCGCGGGGCCAGCTATGACAACCAATGGCTCCGCGTTCTTAATCAGGCGCGCGAGATACCGACCCGTGGGTTCTTCGGCCATAGCGTGCGCCATTTTCAGATTTGCTGAGTCTTGCATTTTTCTTTCCTCCCTTTTTTTGTTTTCAACGCCGTCGAGCGCGTCGATAAAAATCATCATTTCGCCCCGAGCCTCTTGCAGCTTCTTGATGGCATCGAAGGCAGCGTGGCGTGTTTCCGTAGCTTCAACCAGTTTGAAAACATCAACAAAGGTATCCTCAAGAACCATCGCGATATGCGTCACGGTGTTGCGAGCGACCTCCAACTTCCACCTTTGCTTTTCGGTCAGCATGTACGTTCGTTCTCCTCCGACATCACAATCAGTTCAAGCTCGGATGGCATGTCTTCACCCGCCGCCGCGAATGCGTCCCGAGCAATGCCGACGAGTGCGCCTCGCCCATCCTCTTCACCTTCATCGGCCCACATAATTTCTTTGGGGGGAGACGATGGCTTCGACGCAACTGCTCCTTCTGGCCGACACGACGGGCACGGGGAAAAATATGTGTCCAGCGGCGCTCCCTCGCTGACCTGGTGAAAATATTCTTTCTTGCAGCAAGGACACCAATGCCAGCAAGCTTCAAACTGCGGCATCAGGGTCCCGCAATAAAAACCCGGCGAAGCTCCACGGTGCTTTTCCCGTTTTCAGATGTTGAGCAAAATTTTCCATGACCTTTTTCGCATCCTCATTCTTTGCGTCACCTGTGAGAATCTTCTGCGCTAGGAGGACAAATCCAGCATCAACTTCATCTAACTCAACGCCTCGCCCGGCGCACGATTCGATGAGCTTTTGCTCAGCGATGTTCATTTAGTTTTCCTTTCCCAGACCAGCCAGAAGTTCCGTCGCTTCCTGAAGCAATCGGTTGCTGGCGGTTGCGGGATCTATCTTTCGGCTTTCGAGCGTCTTGCGAACCTTGACGAGACTTTCGAGGTTTGCAAATGCCGGATTGCGGCGACCTCTGACTGTTTGCCCACGTCGGCAGGCGCGCATCGCCAATCCAATGAGGGCATCGACCTTTGCTATCTCGCTCTCTTGCTCTGGCGTGAGAGGTGGGGTGTTTTCATCCGCCTGTTGCCGCTTGAGTGCGCGGTGAAGGTTCGGACTGCCAGTCAGTTGAAGTTCCTCGATTGGCGTTCGCGGATTCATTTTGGTCCCTTCCCAACCGCTGTGCTAAGTACGGGCTAAAGCGGTGGCGAAAATTTGCTAAGTATTGTTTGCCTCAATCATTTAGACCCCGAGAACTGAATAAACTTTGTGTTTTCAACCGAAAAGTTACAAACCGTCCTGCGATCGAGTAGCGGCTGACATCATTCGTGCTTTTTATGGTGCATATCGGGTCCAGGACGATCACAGCGACTTATACGACGCAGACGCACGTGAGCCAACGCTGCGAGCCGCGAGACCTTCGTCAATGAGCAAACTCAAACGCTTCTCTGCATCATCCTGCGAGATGCCAAGCCCCACAGCGATGGTCGCGAGAGTTTGGCCAGTGGTCGAAAGCCCGGTGTAGGCAGTCTTGTGGGCCTGCGTCATGTTTGCGAGTCGGACTGCGTGCATCGTTGGATTAAGCACTGCGTGCCTCCGCCAGTGGTGTGTGTTTGTCATTATCGAGACTTTCGCGCAGGATGCGAGACGCCTCGGCGCGAGCGGTGCGGTCATTGCGCTTCGCTTGAGCAAAAAGCTTGTCCTTCAGGGAAGCGTCCACGCGCAAAAGGATCGACGCCTTCTGTTCAACTGCCATTTGTTTTTGCCTTTGTTTGATTTGTGTTGCGGGTCCCAGGGATAAGGCTCTGGGGTTTGAAGGATTACTGTTTACAAATTATAGCATACTAGTTACCGTCTGTACATCCCTATTTGTGGAATTCTGCGCCGCCCCCGACAAATGTTCCCTTCCGAGCTGCACCTATAGCACCTACCAAGCGTCTAGAAGATCTTAGAGCAGATGTTAGCTCTCTCATGAAACGTGGTTGAGAGTTTACTTCTACCTCTCGAATTTCCTCTTGATGCTCCATAGGTGCTATAGGTGCATGACGTCCACTGATTCTAAAGCGCTTAGTTCGGTCCGTCAGAATGGAGCGCCAAAACACTGGTCCGTCTCAGTTCGATCTGAGAGTTTCGACGTTTCCGAGGAATCGGCGGCTCCAGCGACCCGCGTAACTTTGAACCGCGATCTTCCCTCTAGCCGTTGCAGCCGGAAACCGCCAACGACTTTGTTTTCCAGCCTCGATAACACCCACTTGACGCGTTGGCCGTCCCACTCGTTTCTGTAGAGGAGGGCCTGGTACAGATCACTGGTGAAATCCTTCTTAATCTCATGGAATGAAACTGGTCGGTCGCGGTACAGCTTGTGCCAGGACTCGAGGATCTGAATGTTGTCGCCGTAAATTGGGTCCTTCGCGATCACGCGTTCGCGACTGGCGTACGGGTCCTTGTAACCGAGCCACGTCAGACAACCAGAGATGAGGCGGTCCCAAGAGTCGAAACCTCCCCAGGGAGCGCGCTCAAGTTTCCACTCCGTTCCCGAAAGTAGGAAGGCGCGGAGGGCGGTAAGCGCGGCTACAACTAGCTGAGGATGCCGCTCAAGCGCCCGGGCGACGGGGTCGAAGTCAAATTTACGGCTTTCGGGCCGCTCGATTTGCTCGTCAATATCGCAACGCAGGGCGCGGGTCGTAAGGTCACCACCGATTACGAGGTTGTTTCCGGTCGCAAAAAAGACGCAGTTGTTCTTGAGGGTTACGTCCTTGCTTTCGCAGAGGATGCGGTCCTTCATCACCTTTTCAGTAATAAGAACGCACAGCTTTGAGCCTTGTAGTGTCGCCTCTATGTTGTCGATAAGGATGGCGCGGTCCCCGGCCCTCATCAGCGGCAACAGGTGCTTGCCGAACTCTTCCTCACCGACGAAATGCGTGGTGGTAGGCAGATGTCCTAAGCCTGCGGCCACGATGGCTTTGACGATTTTTGACTTGCCGTAGCGGGGTGAGCTAGCTGTCACGGCGTGAAGTGGCACGGGGTCGAAGCGTAGATAAGGGCGTGCGACCAGCGACAGGATGCCAGATAAGACGACGGCGTAGGACGCGGTTTCGAAGCGCTTCGGCGCATTGTAATCACCAACGTCAACAAATGGAAATCCGCTGAAAACATCCTCAAACTGCTTCATCGCTTTGACGGCATCATTCTTCGTCGGTCTTGCCGGCACCTTCTCATACATTCCTGAGATGCGCGGCACGAAAAGCACGCCTTCCTCAAAGTGAGACTCTGATACGGCTCCGGTAGGCAGCAACACGGGAGATGGAGTCACTAGATCGAGCGTAGGGTACGGTACGTCGCGGCTCTCGACCAGGACGCGGTTGTGCAGTTGACTAGGCAGTTTCGAAGGAACATGGCACGCTGACATTCCATCTTTGTTTTCATTGAAGTAGACGGCCAGCCGATCAAGGTCCAGGACTAGCGTTTCGTGCGAAGCGACCTGAATAACCACGCTCGACGCGTCGCGCTCGAAGTGCTTTGACTGCTCGCCGTCACGGCCGTAAACGGTGTGAACCAATTCGCCGTTGCGCTCGAAGTATTTCAGGCCGATTGCGTGGAGCAAGCCTTCGGACTGCTTCACCAACGTTGTCACCTTGCCGGGGTCGTTGCTGATCCATGTGCGCCCATCGAGACCGGACTGACCGTCAGCGAACGCGAAGGGATGGCCAAGTTTGTCCTCGACGTATTTCCTGAACTCCTCCCAGTGCTGCAGAGCGCAGGAGTTGTGCGAGCAGGAAAAGCCCAGGGCGCCATCCTTCGTGACCGTGACAATACTGTCAGGGTACCGGTGAGCCGCGTTGAATGGGCAGCACTCTAGCTGCCACTTCCAGCCATCCTTATAGTCAATACCGCCTTTATGAGCCACGCCGCCAAGTTTCAGGAATTCCTCTACCTTGGCGTGGAGGTCCGTGAGGTCTTTTTTCTTCCCCCCGCGCATCATGATCAACTTAGGCTTCGTCTTGACTTCGGAAGCTATTTTTTCAAGGACAGATTGGTCCAGTGGCGCGGAGATCGGATTCGGAAAGTGGATGATGGAGGAGGCGCGGTGCGGGCGGTCAGCGAAACTAGCGCCCTTGCGGGAGATCGTGCCGTAGGCTTTCGAGATACGCGACGGGTTGAAAACCTTGCGATCAACCTTCACGCCAGCGGTCGAGAACCGCAGGTCCAGAGCTTCGAGGACGCGCTCGACCAGCTTGACATCTGACGCGGACAGGTCGATACGAACGAGGACGTGGTAGCCGTTGCCTGAATCGGCGAACACGGGGTCATGGCCTAGGTCGCGAAAGTATTTGATAACGAGTGCGGCGACATCATAGGCTGCTTTCTTTTCGTCGTCAGTCGCCGAAATCTTGGCGGGACGGTCTGGGTCGAGGTCGATGAGTAGCCAGCGAAAGGATTTTACGTCGGCGTCTGAGGTCGTTTCGCGGACACGGTCTCGGAATTGGTTAGGTGAGCGGGCGAGGAGCGCGGGGTTTGGAGATTGAAGAGTCCAGTAGATGCCGTGAAACTGCGGATTCTCGGCGAGGCGAGTCGTGTCCAGCACCAAGCGCTCGTGATCGTCGTAATAACCTGAGGTCGTATAGCGACTACCTAAGGCGCGCAGTTCGACAACCTGCCCAGGAGCAAAGAGGATTTTTGCGGCTATTTGTGCTTCTGCGAGTGACGGCTTAACGCTGTTCAATTCTTGTGTCACGGGTTTTCTCCTGTGAAGCCAATTTTTCGTTCTTTGTGGTTCTAATCATGTTCGCTATGCCATCGCGGAATTCGATCTCGACATTGGCCCAAGTGCGTGTGCGGGCGATGTCGTCAAACATCCCTTCAAGCTTTTTTATTAGGAATACTTTGTCCATCGGTTGGTCCTTTCTCTTCTTCTGGCCCTTCTTCTAAGTTCCAAGGAATTCTTCGGCAAAAAATGTAATAGAACTTGCTCTCGACCTTGTAGAAACAAGACATGTCAAAAACGTTTTTCCCGAACCAGCACTTCGTGCAAAGGCCGACTCTGAGGCCGCGCACCTGAATAACGAGTGCTTTGGAGTAGAAGTAGTCGGCGACGGTGATCCAGCGCGATGCGCGAACTTTTCGGCACAAGAGGCACTTCACAGGTTTCTTGCAGCGTTTCATCGCGCTGTTTTCTTCGTTCTTGATTGTTGTTTTTGTTCGCGTTCCGCGGACCAACGGGCAGCAACCCAGGGTTTGCTGTTTTTTCTGTAGGGAGCCTGAAGCTTCTTGCGGCTCTCCAGCAGGCGGTCAAGATCAACCTTGTCAATGCGGAACGTGTTTCCTAGGCGGGTGGCCGGGATTTTCCGGTCGTGAATTAATGCACGTACGTATCCCTGGCTGACGAGCAGATAGATAGCGGTCTCCGCGACATCGAACCAGCGTTTGGGAATTGCTATTTGCGGGGAATCTTGGGAATTAGAACTGGCTGCAATGGGAGCAGCCTTCGAACGAGGAGGCATTGAGCAAACTCCAACTGTGAGTTTGCGCAGCACCTAACAAGAAATAAGGTGGGTTTAAAGGCTGTGCTGCCTCTCGACGAGCTTCTTTAGCTCAGCGCGCTGTGATCGAGTCCGAGGAAGATATTTGGAAGTAGCCACCTAATGGCACCGGCTTTACGGCTCCCCTGGCCACGGCGTTCCAACCTCAACCACATTATAAATTACAAGCCCCTACTTAAAACAAAAGATTTGGGTCGTTGTTCCGTTCGGCGTAGATCGCGGGGCCGAGGCCCCGGAGAGCAGAAAATCCTCCGAGACCTTTTGGACACAAAAATTGGACACACTGAGTCGGGATTACTCACGCTATTTGAAGGGGGGTAATGCGAAACCGCCATATAAACACTGGCTGAAAGTTGGTCCCGGAGGAGGGAGTCGAACCCACACGGGGAGTGATCCCCGGCAGATTTTGAGTCTGCTGCGTCTGCCAGTTCCGCCACTCCGGGAGAACCTATAGGAAAGTAACATGAGGG
>Ga0070765_100001094_pt1 | contig 16275 bp, 15 predicted proteins | sample HubBroMetageWFT5_FD_71516 | JGI IMG/M metagenome (GOLD analysis project Ga0070765, IMG submission 71516) | Warmed and freeze-thawed soil microbial communities from the Hubbard Brook experimental Forest, New Hampshire - Hubbard Brook CCASE Soil... | ecosystem: Environmental > Terrestrial > Soil... | reverse complement strand
TCACGCTGCCGTTGCGCGTCCCTGTGCGGTCTGCGCAGTTGCTGACGCACGTCGCAGGACGCGCACTCTCCGTCACCGGACAGGTGGTTAACGCCGTCGCGCCCGGGCGAGCGGAGCCTGCGCGCCGTGATGAGCCACCGCCGCCGGCGCCCGCCCGGCCCGTTGCCGACGCCCCGGCCCGGCCGGTTGCGGCCACTGCGGCCCCGCCCGTTGCAGACACTCGCACCACGGCCGTTGCCGAGGCTCCTCGCGAGTGGACTGAGGAACCGCGGGCGCCGCTCGTCGAGGAGCCGGCTCACGTCTCCGAAGAGCCCGAGCTCGTCGCGGAGTCCGCCGAACCCGGCGCCGAGGACGGCGCGGGCGCGGGCATCACTGTGGCCGAGCCCTGGGATGGGTACGGCCACATGAGCGCCAAAGACGTGATCGACCGGGCCCAGACGGCCAACGTCGCGGAGCTCGCGACGATGAGGCTCTACGAGGCCCGGCACCGCGCCCGCCAGACCGTGCTTGCCGCGGTCGATCGCCAGCTGAAGCTGGCGAACGGCGGCCGCTCCGCCTGACCCCGCACCGCCCACGAAAGGAACGACTGATATGCCTGCACCAGAGAACCTGAACGAGCGCGACGCGAAGCTCGTGAGCTGGCTGAGCGAAGCCCACGCCAAGGAAGCCGAGCTCGAGGCGGACCTGACCGCTCACATCGGACTGACTCAGAAGCCCGCGTACAAGAAGCGCCTCCAGAACCACCTCAAGGAGACGCGCGATCACAAGCGCCGCGTCGCCGCGCGGATCAAGAAGCTCGGCGGTCCGACCGGCGCAGGCCTGCTCGCCGTCCCGGGCGCCGTCGGCGAGGTCGCCGGCAAGACGGTCGCCGCTGTGAAGGGACAAGTCGGACTGGCCCGCGCGCTCGTAAGCGAGCAGGCCGAGACGCACCTGCGCAACGCGCAGGACGAGCTCCGCGAGGAGCACACCGAGATCGCGCTCTACACGCGCATCGAGACCTTTGCCACGGAGGTAGGGGATCGCGAGACGGCACAGCTGGCGCGGGCCGTTCGCCGCGATGAGGAGCGGATGGCCAAGTACCTCGCGGCCGAGCTCGTGCGGCTGACCAAGGATGTCGTGCGTGCCGAGATCCCGCGTGATCAGCGCGCGACCTCGTCGCGGACGCGCTCGCGGGGAGCGTCAGGCGCCCCTCGCTCGCGCTCGACCAGCCGGTCGCGTTCGACCTCTCGCAGCTCGACCGCCCGCACCCCGGGTACCCGCACCTCGGGCGCCCGTAGCTCAACCGCGCGCAAAGCCTCGGGTCGGTCGCGCAGCTCTGGCTCCACGCGTACCTCGCGCGCCCGCACCACGTCGCGCAGCTAACGATCGGCCACTACCGGCGGCCCGGCCGGGCTCGAGTCCGGCCGGGCCGCCCTGGCTCAGCGTGTGAGGTCGGACACGCGAGCCACCTGTGCGCTCGTGCGCATGCCCCCTTACCGTGAACTGTCGGATGCACGACGCCGCGACCGCTGCGGCGAGGGGTCCACTGCGGTTCGCGGCTTCGTACCACGCGAGCCACGGGTGCTCGCGTGGACACGAGAGTAAGCCAGCGCCCCTGCGACCGTGTTGACGACCGGTGAATATCGCCACCGACTGCGGTTGGAAATTCAGCGCATCGGGGTAGACAAACGATGTCGTCGTCGAGGAGAGAACGATGCTGACACACGTCCCCATGGGTTCCCATTCCACGGACTCCTCCGAAAGCGAGGCCCACTCCGGCCTCGCCTGGTTCGCCGAGGAGTGCGTGAACAACGGCGCGCCGCTCGAGCGCTACATCGTCCACGCCGAGAGCATCGGCGACCGCGAGCTCGCCACGTTCTTCCGCCGTGCGCTGGCCGAGAGCCGGCGGGTACGTCCGGGCGAGAGGCGCCGGGCGAATCGCCGTTCCCACGGCGACCGCCGGCGCGGCTAGCCCGCGTCGCGCCGCCCGCGCCGCCCGACGCCGCTAGCGATCGCGGACCGCGAGCCTCAGGCCGGCACCGACCGGGACGATCGTCTGGGTCAGCGCCGGCTCGGCCTCGATCAGCGAGGTGAAGTCGACCAGCTCGTGCGCGTGCGACTCGACGTTGTCGATCGCCAGTAGTCCCCGCGGCGCCAGCGCCCGGACGAGATCGCGGACGTAGCTCGGGTAGGCCGGCCGCTCGGCATCGAGAAAGACAAACTCCCATTCGGCGTCGCCGGAGCGGGCGAGCGTCTCGGCCGCGTCGCCGGTGCGGAACTCGACGAGCGCGTCGAGACCGGCGACCCGAAGGTTCCCGGCCGCCAGCTCGGTGCGGACCGGGTCGACGTCGACGGTGACCACGCTCCCCCCGGCGCTCTCGGCCGCGTCGGCCAGCCAGATCGTCGAGTAGCCGTTGGACGTGCCGAGCTCGAGGATGCGCCGCGCTCCAGTGGCGCGGATCAGCACGCCGAGCAGCGCCGCGGTCGGCGGCTCGACGTTCCGGAACCGCTCGAGTCGATCCGACAGCGCGGCGTCGTGCACGCCGCTACGGATGTAGAGGTCGTCGACGAAGCGGCGTCGGGCGGCGTCCATCGCCCCCGCAGACTACGTGACCAGCTCGACCTCTCCGACGGCCGCGCGCTCGTGGGGACGCACAGCCTCGAGGCGGTCGACGTCGGCGAGCGCCGGGAACAGCCGGCCCCAGGTGAGCGCGAGCGCGATCGTCATCACCCCGCCGCCGACGACCGCCGGCACCGTCCCCACGAGATAGGCGGCGAGCCCTGACTCGAACGCGCCGAGCTGATTCGAGGCGCTGATGAACACCATCTCGACCGCGTTGACGCGGCCGCGCAGCCGGTCGGGCGAAGCGAGGGCCACGATCGTCGAGCGGATGTTCATGCTGTAGAGATCGACAAACCCACTCACCGCGAGGGCGAGCAGCGAGATCACGAACACCCGCGACAGCCCGAACACGATGATGCTCGCCCCGTACAGGCCGACCACGATCAACAGCGTCCGACCGGCACGGCGCGCGATCGGGCGGCGCGTGATCCAGGCAGCGGCGATCAGTGCGCCGACCGCCGGGGCGGCGCGCAGGACTCCGAGCCCGGTGGCGCCGACGTGCAGGATCGAGCGCGCGAACACGGGCAGCAGCGCGACTGCCCCACCGAACAGGACCGCGAGCAGGTCGAGCAGGATCGCACCGAGCAGGATCTCGGTCCGTCGCACGAAGCGGAGGCCCTCCAGCACACTCTCGACGTTCGCCGGGTGCGCGACGCCCTCGTCGTCGAGGTCGGCGGCCGGCCGTGGATGCATCGCGATCACGAACCCCATCGAGACGACGCACGAGCCGGCCGCGAGCAGATACACGAGGCTCGGGGACACGCCGTACAGAAGGCCGCCCAGCGCCGGCCCGATAACCATCCCGGCCTGGCTCGCGATCGAGCGGAGCGTCATCGCGTTTTGCAGCAGGTCGATGCTCACGAGCGTCGGCGGCATCGCCCGCGCCGCAGGCCACCCGACCGCCATCGCCACCCCGGCACCGACGGCCAGCGCCAGGTACGGCCACACCTGGGTCGTCCCCGACGAGCTGACCAGCGCGAGACCGACGCCGATGCACGCGGCCAGCAACAGCGAGCCGGCAAAGATCAGCCGGCGCGGCACGCGGTCCGCAAGCTGCCCCGCGGGGAGCGCCAGCACGAACAGCGGCACGAACTCGGCCAGGCCGATCCAACCGAGGTCGAGCGGGCTCCGGTGCAGGGCGTAAACCTCCCAGCCGATCGCCACCTCGAGCATCTGCAGGCTGATCCCCATCCCGAGCAAGGCCAGCCACCACAGGCGGAAATCGCGCTCCTCGAACGCGGGACCGAGCCGTCTCAAGGCATCGCCGCGACCAGGGTCATCCGATTCAGCCTAGTGGCCGATCCGACCGGCCCCCGAACGGGCGCCGGCAAATGGAGCTACAAGATCCCGGTGGAGCCTCGCCGGCGGACGAGCGAGTCGATCGCCGCCGCGACCAGCAGCACGAGGGCGGTCGCGATGAACTGGCCGGCTGCGCTGATTCCCATCAACGCCAGACCGTTGTAGACGGTTCCGATAACGAGCCCGCCCAGCAGCGCGTGGATCGGCTTGCCGCGGCCTCCGAACAGACTGGCCCCGCCGATCACGGCCGCCGCCACCGCGTACAGCGTGTACGTGCCTCCGTCGACGCCGGTCGACACCGACCCCAGCGTGGACGCGTAGACCAGTCCGGCGAGCCCCGCCGTCATCGCGCTGAACACGAACGCCAGTCTGCGCACGCGCTGGACGCCGATGCCGGCGCGACGGGCGGCCTCGGGATTTCCGCCGATGGCATACATGTACCGCCCGAGCCGCGTCCGGCCCAGGAAGATGGAGTACACGAGCAGCACGAGCCCGACGAAAGGAACCACGTACGGGACCCCCTTCAGCGGGGTCAGCAGGCCGCGGTTCTCGTTGCACACGTAGACGAGGAGGATTCCGCCAACCGCGGCGGCACCGATCTGGAACAGGGTGACGCTGAGCGGCGGCGCCGTCAGACCCTCGGCGCGGCGGCGTGCCGCGCGGCGTATCGATACCGCCGCGTAGATCGCGATCACCACCACCAGGCCGATCCAGCCGGCCGCGACGCTGAGGTTGGCGTTCACGAGCTTGAAGATGGGGCTCGAGGTCGAGACCGAGATCACGCCGCCGACCGCCTGCTTGTCGATCGTGGCGAGCTCGATCAGGACGCCCTCGAAGAACAGCAGGCCGGCAAGCGTGACCACGAATGATGGAATGTGGAGCCTCGTGATCAGGCTCCCCTGGATGTATCCGATTCCCGCGGCTACGCCGACGCCGCAGATGATCGCGAGCCACCACGGGAAGTTGACCGGGGGAGCATCCAACTCGGCGATCACCATCCCGCCGACGGCGAGCACGAAGCCGACAGAGAGGTCGATCTCGGACAGGATCAGGGCGAATATCTGGGCGGCCCCGAGCAGGATGTAGATTGACGCCTGGTCGAACAGGTTGACCAGATTCCCGGCGGAACCGAACTTGGATCGCTCGGCCTGGAAGAAGATGACGATGATGATCAGTCCGGCGACGACGGGCAGAGCGCCGCTTTCCCCGCTCTTGATGCGCCGCCACTGCGCGCCCAGGTAGTCGCCGAGCGAGTCCGCCAGCACCTCGGGCGCGGCCGTCATCAGTTCCGCATCGGTCTCCGGAGTGGCCTCGTCCTCATCCAGCTCGGTCGAGAGCGGCGGCTCCTCGAGCTCGGACGGCACACCGGGGCTTGAGGACTCGTCAGGCATCACACGCCCTCCTGTCCGGCCGACCGCGGGACCGCGGTGTGATCCACCGCCCGCGTCGATCGCCCGGTCGTCATGTAGTCCACCACCGAGGCGGGGTCGAACTGCGAAACCGGACCCTGAGCGACCATGTGGCCGAGATACAAGATCACGACGCGGTTCGCGACCGCGAACACATCGTTAAGGTTGTGGGAGACGACGAGCACGGCAACGCCCTGCGAGGCGAGCCGCTTGATCAGGCTCAAGACCGTCCTCGTCTGCGATACGCCCAGCGCCGCCGTCGGCTCGTCCATGATCACGAGCTGCGCCTTGGCCATCACCGCCTTGGCGACCGCGACCGACTGCCGCTGGCCGCCTGACAGCGACGCGACCGGCTGGCGGATCGACCTGATCGTCTTGACCGAGAGCTCATCGAGCGTCCGCTTGGCGCTCGTCTCCATCTTCGCCTCGTCGAGTAAGCCGCGCTCGAGCGGCTCGTGGCCGAGGAACATGTTCTGGACGATGTCGAGGTTGTCGGCAAGCGCCAGGTCCTGATAGATCGTCGTGATTCCGGCGGCCTCGGCCTCGCGCGGCCCGTGGAAGTGAATGGGCTTTCCCTCCCACACGATCTCGCCCTCGTCGGGTGGCCACAGGCCGGCGATCGTCTTGATCGTCACCGACTTGCCGGCGCCGTTGTCCCCCGCCAGCGCCGTAACCTCGCCCGGCGGGACCTCGAAGTTGATCCGGGTCAGCGCCTGTACCGGGCCGAACCGCTTGGTGACCCCGCGGAGCTCGAGTAACGGCGCGCCGTTCGAGCTAACGGGGGCCGAGACCGGCTCGGTGGCGGGACTGTCCGAAGTGCTCATCGTCCTCCCTGTGTGCGAAGGGCCCCTCCGGTGCGCCGGAAGGGCCCTAACACACTATCGCTTCGCCAACAACTACTCGATCACCCCGTGATCCCTGCCGCCTTACACTCCGACGCGTACTTCCCGGAGCACAACTGCGCCGCGGGCACGAAGTTGTCCTTGATGACCGTGTCGTTCATGTTCGTCGGCGTGACCCACTCGGGAACCAACAGCGAGGAGGGCACCGACGCGTGCGTCGTCGGATCGACGGTCTGCGCGTTCAGCAGCGACGCCGGCGCGGTCTTCCCGGCGCGGAGGTACATCGCCAGCGCGACCGCCGCCTGCGCCTCCAGGTAGATCGGCTTGTAGACCGTCCCGCACTGGTAGCCGGCGAGGATGTTCTGCAGACCGGTCAGGGTTGCGTCCTGCCCCGTCGTCGGGAACGTCTTCGGCTTCACGCCGTGGGCCGTCAGGAACGAGATGATCGGCGCCCCGTTCTCATCGTTCGGGATCACCGCCGAGTTGATGCCGTGATGCGCGGTATAGGCGCCCTCGAACTCGGTCAGCGCGACCGGCGGCATCCACGTCCCCGCGGGGCGGGCGGCGAGCGTGTACTTCCCGGACTGGAAGTACGAGGCTAGGACGCCGTTGTAGCCCTGGGCAAACAGCGTGGCGTTGTTGTCGGTCACGGCGCCTGCCATCACGACAACGTTCGGCTTCGACACCTTCCACTGATTGACGCACTGCACGAAACCCGAGCCGATCAGCTGACCGACGTGCACGTTGTTGAAGCTCACGTAGTCAGCCGTACCCGCCGGCGCACCAAGGGTGAGCCGGTCATAGTCGACGACCGCGACGCCGTGCGCCTTGGCATAGCGTTGCACTGTCACGCCCGTGCCCGAATCCTCGGGGTCGATCAGTAGCACCGTGGCGCCATTGGTGATGGCGCTCTCGGCGTCAGTCACGAACGTCGAATCGCTCCCGAGGGCGTTCTCGACGGTCATATCCCCACTCGGCAGACCTGCGGCCGCCGCCGCCTTCTTCAGGTAAGGCGCGTCGAACTCGACGTACCGGGTCGAGCTGGTCGTGTCCGGCAGGATCGCCGCGACCTTACCCTTCCCAGCCGCGGTCAGCGATTTCAACGCATTCATCGCGGAGAAATCGTTCGTGAACGATGTCACGGAGATGCCCGGCGTTGAAGTCCCAGCCGAGGACGTGCTCGTGGCGCTAGTGGTGCCACTCGCGGCCGCACTAGTTGTACTGCTGCTCTTTGAGCTGCCGCATCCTGCGGCGACGGCCGCCACAGCAACGGTTAACACACACACTCGCAAGAAACGAGTACTCATACCTGCGCGCTCCTCTCACTCGGCGCGAAAAACGTCAACAGAAGTAATTAGTTGGCGCCGGTCCTCCACCCCGGCCGGAAGTACACTGGCAAACCGCACCGCCGGAGTCCACTGCGATTAACAGAGCATAAACATCGAGTGGCCCGTCTCGGCGGAGAGCCGCCCCACTCGTCTGTCACGCCAGCGACCTTGGCTGCGGTCACGCTGATGGGGGACTACGCGCGGCGTCGGTCGAGGTGTCCGCCTCCATTTGCGTGGTGCTGCTCGCATCAACGAGGACGCTCGCAGCTTGTTCGATAAGGATCCGTTGCACGGCAGGACCGGCTCCTGGGCGGATTTGAGCGTGTAGGAGTCAAAAACCGCTAGGACGAGGCGTCGGCACGCTAACACTCCGGGCAATCCCGCGTCAAGATCTCGTAAGATCAACCCTGTTTCGGCCCGTAGCCAGCCAAAAGGGCCCGTATGTGGGGTACTCTGCGCCCGTGACCCAAACCTCGCGAGGAGGAGTGACGCCCGCGACAGCGCACACGCTGCTTCGGGCTCATCTCGTGGCGATGATCCGCGACGACGGGCCCATCAGCCGATCGCAGCTGTCGCGCGCGATCGGACTGCCACGCAGTACGACCACCGCCCTGGTCGCTGAGCTCCTGCATGAGGGACTGATCGACGAAGCCCCCGCTCGCAGCGGCGGCGCGGGATCGGGCAGTGGCCGGCCGGCGACGCTGCTCTCGCTGCATCGGCCGGACGGGCTCGTGGCCGGCTTCGACTTCGGGCACCGCCACATTCGGGTGGCGGTCGCGACCAGCGACGGTCAGCTTCTCGCCGAGGAGAGCACGCTGCTCGACGTCGATCGCGGCGGCGAGACCGCGTTGGATTCCGCCCGCGATCTGTTCGATCTCGTGGTCGAACGTGCCGGCGTATCGGCCAGGGACATCCGCGCGGCCGCCGCGGGCATTCCGGCGCCACTCAACAACCGGACGAACCGCGTCGGCTCGCCGACGATCCTCGCCAGCTGGGTCGACCTCGATCCGATCGAGGAGCTGCGCCGGCGTACCGGGCTGACGGTCACGCTTGGCAACGATGCCGCGTTCGGCGCGCTCGGCGAAATGACGTACGGCGCCGCCCGGAACCTCAAGGACTTCATCTACGTCAAGGCGTCGAACGGGATCGGCGCCGCGCTCGTCCTAAACGGTCAGCTGTACCGCGGGTCTCACGGAATGGCGGGCGAGATCGGCCACACCCAGATCGACCCCACGGGAGCGTGGTGCCGCTGCGGCAACCGCGGATGCCTCGAGGCGACGGTGTCGATCGACGTCCTGCGCCGCCAGCTCGAGCCGATCGGCCTGGATCCGCACAACCCTGCGGACATGACGCACCCGGTGGCGACCAAGATCCTCGCCGAATCGGGTCGCACGGTCGGCGTGGTGATCGCCAACCTGTGCAACACGCTGAACCCCGAGGCGGTGATCCTCGGCGGCGACCTCGCGTCGACCGGGGCGCACTTCACCGCCGGCGTGCGGGACTCGGTGCGACATCTCGCCCAGCCCGGTCCGGCACACACGAAGGTCGTGGCCACAAGCCTCGAAGGGCGTGCCGAGCTGCTCGGCGCCGTGGCCCGCGCCGCCTCCACACCGATCGTGTCGCCGACCTAAGCGGCCTGGCGGCGTGTCGCCGACCTAAGCGGCCTGGCGTGTCGCCGACCTAAGCGGCCTGGCGGCGTGTCGCCGACCTAAGCGGTCTGGCGCGGCGTGAGATCCATGTCGCCGCTCTCGAAAACCACGTCGATCTCCTCGAGCACCACCCGGCGCGGCCCCTCCTCGACGCTGCCCGCGACGTTCGCCGACAGACCAAGCTCGGCGGCCGCGGCGACGACCTCGTCGCCCGAGCCCCGGGCGCAGTAGACCGCGAATCCGCACCCCATGTTGAACGTCGAGTAGGCGGCGGCCGGCGACATGTCCGTCTGCTCGACCAGGAACGCGAGTACCTCGGGAATCTCCGGTAGAGCGGCCACGCGGTAAGTCAGCTCGCATCGCGGTCGCATCAGCTTCAACAGACCGTGGCCGGTTATGTGGCTGAGGTAGTGAACCTCGACCTCGCCGGCGAGCAGCGCCCGGACCAGCCCGGCGTACATCGCGCTCCGGTCGAGCAGCGCTTCGCCGAACGCTCGCCCGCTGGGCAGAGGGGTCGCGTAACCGCCCGGCAGGTCTTCGGCGACCCGCCGCGCCAGCGAGGAGCCGTTCGCATGCAGGCCGTTGCTGGCGACGATCACGATCTCGTCTCCCGGCACCAGGTCGGAGCCCAGGATCGGTTCGCGCCCCGGAGGGACGATGCCGACGGCGCTGCCGGCTAACTCGACGTCATCCGGCGCGACGAGCCCGGGCAGCGACGGCGACTCGCCGCCTCCCCATGTGGCGCCGGCATCGACGCACGCCTCGCGCCAGCCTTTGACCAGCCCGCCGTTCCGGTCCTCGTTCGCGTACCAGTCGGATGAACCGGTCGCGAAGTATGCGTTCACCACGAGCGGGACCGCGCCCACGCAGCAGAGATCGTTGACGATTGCCGCCACCGTGTCGTAGGCGACGTTGTCGAAGGCGGACACGCCGAGCTGCTCCTCCACCTGGCGGGCGATGATCGACTTCGTCCCGAGCCCTTCGACGACGAACGCGAGCGTCTGGCCGCCCGCCTCGAACACGAATGCCGGCTCCCCGCGCGACTCGTCTATCGCCCGTCCACCGGACGCCTCGACAAGCTCGGAGGTCGCGAGCGCCTCGGTCAGAGCGTTGCGCTTGCCGGCGTCGAGCGCTTCGTAGTCAACGCCGGCGGCACGGTATGCGGAGCTCCCTGGCGTTCGGTCTTCGGCCACGCCCGAAGGCTAGTCATCCAGTCGGCCAGTCGTGCACCGGCTCGTTGCTGTGCATGTGCTCGCGGTAGCGCCTCGTCATCTCCCTGAGCGCGTCCCCCCGGTCCATCGCCTTGTCGTTGTAGAGGCGGTGGAACACCTGGCTCTGCCAGGCGGCGCCGTTGCGAAGCGTCACACACCGCCGCTCGATGATCCCCAGCAGGCGGTCGGCGTCGGCCGAATCGACCCCGAGCTGGTCGAGGCCTTGATGCGCGAGCGGCAACAGACGCCTGACGACGAGCTCGGCCGCCGGAACCTCGCCGAGGCCCGGCCAGTACAGCCGGGCGTCGATTCCCTCCCGCGCGCCGGCGTGGAAGTTCTCCTCGGCGGCCGAGAACGACATCTGCGACCACAGGGGGCGATCCTCCTGGGTCAGCATCTGCAGAAGCCCGTAGTAGAACGCGGCGTTCGCCAGGATGTCGACCACGGTCGGGCCCGCGGGCAAGACCCGGTTCTCCACGCGCAGGTGAGGCTGGTCGCGCACCACGTCGTAGATGGGGCGGTTCCAGCGGTAGATCGTCCCGTTGTGAAGACGGAGCTCACCGAGCTGCGGGACGTCGCCCCGCTCGAGCGTCTCGAGCGGGTCTTCCTCCTCGCACACAGGCAGCAGCGACGGGAAGTACCGGACGTTCTCCTCGAACAGATCGAAGATCGACGTGATCCAGCGCTCGCCGAACCACACCCGCGGCCGAACGCCCTGGACCTTGAGCTCCTCGGGCCGGGTGTCGGTCGCCTGCTCGAACACCGCGATCCGAGTCTCCCGCCACAGCTCCTTGCCACAGAAGAACGGCGAGTTCGCCGCGACCGCGACCTGCACGCCCGCAATCGCCTGCGCCGCATTCCAGTACGCGGCGAACACCTCGGGTTCGACCTGCTGATGGAGCTGCACGCTCGTGCACGCGGCCTCGGGGGCGATCGTGTCCGCGTGGGTCGATAGCCGCTCGACGCCGGCGATCGAGATCTCGAGGTCCTCGCCCCGAGCCGCGAAGATCTGCTCGTTCAGGAGCGCGTACCGCGGGTTGGCGCTGAACACCTCGGCCCGAAGGTGATCGGGGCCGACCGTCGGCAGGATCCCGATGATCATCATGTGAGCCCCAACCGTTCGAGAGCGCTCCTCCGCGGCGTTGAGGCTCGCCCGCGCGTCGCCCTCGAGCTCTGAGAACACGGCGCCCTCGAGTAGCCGCGGGGGGACGTTGATCTCGATGTTGAACTGCCCCAGCTCGGTCTGGAACGCCGGATCCGCGATCGCGTCGAGCGCCGCGGCGTTGATCAGCGCCGGGTCGCCGGCGTCATCGGTCAGGTTGAGCTCGATCTCCAGCCCGAACGACCGCCGCTCGGGATTGAACCTCGCCTCGGCAAGCATCCGGGCGAACACGTCGAGCGACGCCCGCACCTTAAGGCGATAGCGCTGGCGGTCCTCGCGGTTGAAGGTTCTGGCGGCGACCTCCTGGCCCACGAGACGATTATCCGTGCAGAGCGGTCCGACTTACAACCGGCTCTACAACTCCGCCGAGGCGATCTCCGCGCCCTCGACCATAGAGCCAAGCTTCAGCCACATAACGCCCGGATCGACCAGCGACCACCGGATGAACGTGCCGAACCCGCAGTCGGTGCCGGCCATCAGCCGATCCTTACCGACGAACTGGGCGACCTGGACGAGCCGATCGGCGACTAGCCGCGGATGCTCGACGTAGTTGGACTTGACGTCGATCACGCCGAGGATGACGGACGTGTCGTCGGGAAGGGCGACGTCGCGGAACACGCGCCACTCGTGCGCGTGGCGAGGGTTGGCGCCCTCGACGTAGATCGTGCCCGCGTTGACCCTGAGTACGTGGTCGATGATGTCCGCGAGCGGGACGTCGAGGTGGTGCGGGGTGCCGGTGTTGCCCCAGCACACGTGGAATCGGACCCGCTCGGGCGGGATCCCCTCGAGCGCCCCGTTCAGCGCCTCGACGGCCAGCGGAAGATGGTGGTGCCAGTCGCCGACACTGCTCCCGACCGACCGCGCGTGCGCCGCCATCGCCATGTCGGGCGAGTCGATCTGGAGGTTGAACCCGGCGTCGGTGATCGCGCGGTACTCGTACGCGAGCGCGTCCGCGCACGCCTCCAGGTACTTCTCGTGTGAGCCGTAGTGCTGGTCGGGATAGTTGAACGCGATCTGGCCGGGGCTGATCGCGCCCATGAACGCGGTCGACGGATCCGCGCCGCCGAGCGCACCCTTGAACCGCGCGATATCGCGATGGACCGCGTCCTTGTCGGTGAGCTCAACCGGTCCAACGCAGTTGGAGAAGCCGAGGTGGGCGGTCTGCGGGTTCGCAAACAGCTTCATCGCGAGCTCGGGGAACGGGGCGACGTCGTCGGACTGGAACTCCGACGTGCCGGCGAACCCAGAGAAACGGTCGTTGACATACGAGCTGAAGCCGGGCTTGCTCATCTCGCCGTCGCTGATCACGTCCAGGCCTATCTCCCGCTGCTTGGCGACCAACTCGACCACCGCTTCGGCGGTCTTCGCCTCGAGCTCTCCCTCATCGACCTCCTCGCCGTCCATCCGCGCCCAGACCATGTCCGCGAGGTCGTCGGGGCGGGGCAGGCTGCCGGCATGCGTGGTCAGGATTCGATCTGGCATCTCTCCACTCTTTCTCGTCTTCGACTACCGCGTCCGCCACTTCTACCGCACCCACACCCACCCCGTCCCCAACCCCCCGATCCGTGCACTCACAGGCAACTCCCCGGAGTCCCGCGCCATCGCCGGTGCGTTTCTCGCCAAACCACGGACCCCGCCACCGCCGCCGCGACGTAAGCGCCACCACGGCGCTTATCCAACCAAAGCCGACCGGCCACGACCCGCTTTGGCGAGAAACGCACCGTCCAGCCCGCGGCCGCACGCCCCATCGGCGATCCTTCCACCTATGCCTAACGACACGAACGTCTTCGAAACCACCGACTGGGAGCGGGACATCGGCCCCGCCCGCGGCAGTCGCCTCGGGCCGACTGCCGGCGCGCGCGAACTCGGGTGCTCGTTGTACGAGCTCGACCCGGGCGGCCAGGCCGTGCCGTACCACATGCACCACGCCAACGAGGAGCTGCTGATCGTCCTCGCCGGCGATCTCGAGCTGCGCACACCCGATGGCACGCGCCACGTCTCCAGGGGCGCGGTCGTCGCGTTCCCGGCCGGCGCCCAGGGGGCGCACCGCCTTCGGAACACTTCGGAAAGCCCCGCCCGGTACCTGCTGGTCTCGACGCTCCGGTTTCCCGAGGTCGCCGAGCAGCTCGACACCGGAACCGTGCTCGCCCTCAAGGGCCCGGCCGACGGGTGGGCATTCCCGCAGGGAAGCGCCGGCGACTACATGGCGCTCACGATGCAGGCTCTCGAGGCCGACGACGGCTAGTTAAATCGCAACGCGGGCTGACGAGGTTCCCCGGGACCGAACACCCTTCGTTTGTGATCTTTTAGTGGCGTGTTAGGTTTGCGTTAGCAAGAGCGGGTAGACCCCGTGTCGTGCCCATCGATTCAGCGGGTCGCCACCAGCAGCCACGGCGCTGGGCACGATGACCCTCTCCGGCTACGCAGCAGTTATCGCGTTGGCGACCCTCGAAGGAGGGCTCGTCGCGCTTCCGCGCGCCGACGCGCTGGCGCCACTTAAGACATTGCGCTCGCCGGCCTGGGCAGCTCTTCTACCCGTATCGATCCTCGTCGGCACGCTCGTCCCCCTCGCCATGCCGTCGATGGCGTTCGGCCTGGTGGTCCTGGCAGGTGTCGTGACGCCCGCGCTCGCCGCCATCGCGATCCTCCACGTCGTGCGCGGCCCACGAACCGCGCTCGTGCTCGTGGCAACCGCTCTCGGGGTCATGGCCGCGCTCATCAGCGGATCGGCCGGGCAGATCTCTGCCGCTGCGCTGACCGCACTCGGGTGCCTGGCACTCGGCACCGCGCTCGCGCGAATGATCCCGGGCCGCTGGTTCGTGCTCGGCGTGATCGGCACGTGCCTGGCCGACGTCGCACTGCTGGCCTCGGGCGTCGGCCATTCCGCCGCGATCCTGATGGCCTCCGCCACCGCGGACGTCCACGGTCCCGTGTTCAGCCAGGCCGATATCGGCCGGGTCAGTACCGACTATCCCGACCTCGTCCTCGCGGCGGTACTGGGCGGCTTCCTCGCCGGCCGCCACCGTCAGCTGCTCGCGGCGTTGCTGGTGACGGCGATCGGGGCAGCTTATGGACTGCTGCTCCTACCGCTCGAGAGTCTGTTGCCGGCCACCGTGCCGATCGCGCTCGCGCTGCTCCTGCTCGAGGGTGTCGCGAACCGCCGAGCGGTGCGAGCCCGCCGGCCTAGTCGGGCACGAACAGGCGACCCTGCATCTGCTCTCCGCTCTGCGGGTTGAATTCCCACAGTCCGCGAAGCTCGGCTCGCATGTCCTCCGGCAACCGGTCGACGCCGTAGTGATCGATCTCGACGAGGTTCCCGGCGGGATCGCGCAGGTACAGCTGGACGACGTCGCCGGGCAGCTCGACCAGGTGGTTGCGGAACGCCTGGCGGTCGAACGCGTCGCGCCGCTCCGCCGCCCGATAGACGGGCTCCAGATCGTCGACGGTGATCCCGAGGTGGTGATGGCTGGTCGGCTGCAGGTCGCGCTCGAACAGATGGAGTTGCGTGCGACCGAGCGCGAGCCACTGCACCGGTAGTCCGAAGTTCGGCGTCGGGATCAGCTCGGCCCCGAGCAGATCGATGTAGAAGTCCACCGACTCCTGCAGTTCGCGCGCATTCACGCTGACGTGGTTGATGCGAGCGCCCATCCCCGTCAATGGTTGCAGCCCGCGAGCGCGTCCGCATAGAACCCCAGGTAGTCGCCCCAATGGCTGTCCCAGTACGTCTGGTCGTGCCCTCCGGACCACACGTGAAACGCGACGGGCTGACCGTGCCGGCGGAGCGCATCGACGAACGTGGTGTCGGCGGCCCGAAACGGATCCTGGGTGCCGACGTCCACCCAGACTGCCATCCGCCGATACGGATCACCGCGCCGGGCGATCCCGATCACGTCGTTCAGCGCGAAGTCCCTCGCGTCGTCGAACGCGCCGGCGGCGCTCTGGGCGCCGCTCACCCACAGCGCGGGCGAGTGTCCCCCGACCGCGCAGAAGCCACGCGGGCTTAGCCGGGCGAGGTCGAGCGCGCCGAAGCCACCCATCGAAATGCCGCCGATCGCGACCCGCTTGGGATCGGCGCCAAGGCGCTTCACCGCGTCGCCGATCACCTCTTTCATCACGTACGAGCCCCACGCGCCACCCTTGCGGTTGTGCCAGTACGAGTCGGCCCCGCCGTACGGGAACGCGACGTCCGGGGCCCGCGGACCGAGCCGCGCCAGGGCCGCAAACATCGCGTCGTCGAGATACGAGTTCTCGTCCTCTCCCTTGCCGTGGAGAAAGACCAGGAGCGGGCGCGGCCCGGCGCTCTTGCCCGGTGGCACGACGGCCGCCACCGGCAGCGACTCGTGCACGAGCGGGCTGTTGATCGTGAAACGCACCACGTGCGCCCCGTGGGTATCGGTACCGAACGATCCGACGACGAGCACCGCGGCTACGACGACCGCGGCCACGACGACCGCGGCCACGGCGATCAACGCCGCAACCAGCGCCCCCGCACGCCGGCGACGGTAAGACCGTCGACGGTGCCGCCGCGACGACCGGGGTGCCTGCTGGAGAACCCCTAGGCGCCGAACAGGCTGCTGGCGCGCCATCGCACGGCAGTATCCCAGCCGGCTCGGCCGATGCGCCGTGCACGCGCACCCGCTCGAGCCTATGCGCGGTCCACGCGGACCCTCTCGAGTTTGTCCGGATCGACCAGCAGGTCCATCTCGGTCACGCGGTCGCCGACGATCGTGAACGCGACGAGCGAGAACACGCGATCCGGCAGCGCGACGTAAG
>Ga0070765_100001093_pt1 | contig 16276 bp, 10 predicted proteins | sample HubBroMetageWFT5_FD_71516 | JGI IMG/M metagenome (GOLD analysis project Ga0070765, IMG submission 71516) | Warmed and freeze-thawed soil microbial communities from the Hubbard Brook experimental Forest, New Hampshire - Hubbard Brook CCASE Soil... | ecosystem: Environmental > Terrestrial > Soil... | reverse complement strand
CGCGTCCGAAATTGGCGCGCACCAACTCCGCTGTGCGATCAGTAGAACCGTCATCAATTACAAGGATTTCCAGCTTGGGATAAGCGGAAGCGAGCGCCGAACGCACCGTGTCAACGATTACCGTCTCTTCGTTGTAGGCCGGAATCATTACGGTAACTTCTGGTTTGTACTCAGGATGGTCCACCGGTGACGGCCGCAGTTTTTCCGCGAGCGCAAGCAAGCCAATGACGAGCGCGCGTCCGCTTACGAGCAGGATTCCGGTCATAAAAATGAATCCAATACCGAAGCGGAACCAACGGAAGGCTTCGAAGGCGAATGCGTCTGCGCGAGCGAGTAGCCATTCCTGGTGGCTGAGCGGCGGCATCACTTGCGCGCGCGTCTGACCCAGCAAACTGCCTACCGAAACGAATTCGTAGCCTTTGGCGCGAAGCCCATCGATGATTTGCGGCAGCGCTGCGATGGTGTGGCTGCGGTCGCCGCCGCCATCGTGCATCAAGATAATGTTCCCTTTGCCGGTTTGGGTATCCGCCATCACGCGCTGGACGATTGTGTCCACCGGCGGAGGCGCGCCGCCATCGGCTTCTCCCCAATCGTGTGGATCGATCTGTGCGCCGACAATGATGTAGCCCATGGACTGCGGAACGGGAAGCATGGCGATTTCGCTGGCCGTTTCCGGCTGATGGTCGATTCCGTACGGCGGGCGGAAAAGAAGAGTTTTTACTCCCAGATTGCTTTCCAAAAGCAGCTCGGTGAGATTCAACTGGAACTGGAGCTCGGATTTCGAAATGTTCTCAAAGTCAGGATGGGTGAATGTGTGGTTGCCGACTTCATTTCCAAGGTCGAATTCACGTTTGACGATTCCAGGATACTGATTTGCGGACTCGCCGATCACGAAGAAAGCTGCGGGGGCTTGCTTCTGGTGCAGGATATCTACAATTTTCGGGGTCCAAATGTTATCTGGACCGTCGTCGAATGTCAGGGCCACTTTGTGCGGGGCGTAACCCATCTGATCGATGCGCCAGGAAAGCGGATAAGTCTTGAAGGTTTCGTCGGTGAAAAGATCGGTGTCGGCATCGTATTCGAACTCACGGCGGCCACTTTGGGGAGTGGCAGTGATGCGCCAGATGTCGCCCTGGCCTTCGAGAATTAAATCGTAACCGGGAGGAACTTCGTGCACTTTGCTGCGGATCGCGTCGTCGGGATGAGTGGCATCCCATATAAACCATATAGACGGATCTTCCATGCCCAAGCGCCATAGCGCAGTGCCACGCACTCCGGCGCGCTCGGCGGCGCGCAATTCGTTATAAGCCGTGAGGGCGTCCAGCATCCAGACCTGGTGCACGTTGTTTTTTTCGTCTTCGTAGGAATAGTGCGGATTCAGAGAGTCAGAATCGAATTCCACGTCCGTTTCCGATTCCACGGCGGTGACGATGGCCTGCTGAAAAGTAACCGGCTGCGCTATAGGATGCGGAGCGGCTTTCGATTTTGTCTGCCAGTCGTAGCCGTAATTCGCGATGCCCATCACAATTTTTTCGGCTGGTACCAGTTTTAAGATGTTCTGTAGGTTGGTGATGAACCAATCTTGAGCCGTGATCGGGCCAGGATCGGAAGTCGAGTAATGGAAATCGTAGTTCATGAAGATTATTGCGTCGCTTTGTGCAGCTAGATATTTGTAATCGTAGGTCCAGTCCGCTGCGGGAAGCGCGACCATCAATTTCAGATTCGAGGCGCGCAGTGATTCGCCCAAATCGTGAATGAAGCGATTGAAGTCTGGCATGCTGGATTTCGAGACCTGCTCGAAATCCACGACCAAGCCGGGCTGGTGCTGCGACTTAACAAAATCACTGAGTTCTTTGACGAGGCGATCGCGCGCCGCGGGATGCGCCAACATGTCCGCCATATCTTTGATGGCCCAGTCTTTTCCGTTGTAGTTGTTCACCATGGACATCACCGGGAGCTCGAGGCCAGTGGGTTGCATGGATTTCATCCAGGCATCGAGTTTCGTGTGGGTGTCGATTTCCAGATGACCATCGGGCCAGGCTGCGTGGAGCGCGTCAGGAATCAGTACGTCGATGTCGTGATAGTGCAACTGCAGAGAGGCCAGGCTGGAGGCGTCGTCTTCTTCGTAGAACGCAGCGCGCAGCGGATCGTAGTTCTGCGGAATTTTACCCAACGCGGCAATCTTGCGTTTGCGGCCGCGAGTCGGCTTGGGTTTTAGAAGAGGAAGGTGGGCGCGGACGGCATGAAGGCCTGCATGCGTATCGGCCTGCAAAATATCGGGGAGCTCAGGATTGCGGCCGACGTTAATCAGGAAAATTATGAGAACGATGGCGAGAAATCCACCGGTGATTTCCAACACGCGGCGAGTGCGGCGCCAGCGGCGACGCTCCTGATCGTAGAAAATGGGCTTGCGTTCAGGCATCGGGACAATCCAAGCTAGCCGTCCATTGAAATGGTGTCAATTACCCAACACACTAAGATGCGCGTAAATGCTGGCCTCGCTGTATTAGCTGGGTTGGCCCTGCGAGTGTTCTTCGTACTGAAGTTCCCCGTTACCGATTCGGGCGATGCTCCATTCTACATTGAGTTGGCTTGGAATTGGTTGAAGAACGGAGTGTACGGATTCCCGGTGAATGGCCAGCTCACGCCTGTGGACATGCGCGTGCCGGGGTATCCGGCATTTCTTGCCGCGGTGTTTGCGTTTGCTGGGAATTCTCCGCGTGCGGTGATGCTGGCGCAGGCGATTTTAGATTTGGCTGCGTGTTTCTTGATCGCGCTAATTGCTACGCAGCTTGCGCCTCAGGTAGCCCGCAGGAGGGTTGCGTTGGCTGGATTGTGGCTCGCGGCGCTCTGCCCGTTTACTGCGAATTATACGGCGGTGGTGTTGACTGAAACGTTGACGATATTCCTCACGACCTTGGCGATTCTAATTTTGCTGGAAACGGAGTTGGGCAGAAAGATTAGCGACTTTCATGACGCTGGCTTTACGCCAGGACTGTTGAATCGGTGGCTTCTTGCTGGAATTGTCGTGGGCTTTGGCACGCTTGTGCGCCCCGAAACGCCTTTACTACTTTTTGCTGCTGGTTTGGTGCTGGCGATTAGGTGGTGGCAGCCGGTGGATTGGCCGAAACTTTTGCGCGTAGGCTTGCTGCTCGCGGTGGGAGTAGTACTGCCGCTAATTCCGTGGGCTGCCCGGAACTGGCGCACGTTGCACGATGTGCAATTCCTGGCGCCACGTTACAGCGAGTTGCCTGGTGAATACACGCCGCTTGGTTTCAACGAGTGGACCAATACATGGATGTGGCATTTCCGCGACGTGTATCTGACGCAGTGGAAATTGAATGTGGAAGAGATTTCGCTGGACGATATTCCGGCTACGGCTTTTGACTCGCCTGCTGAACGCGAACGAGTCTCCGGTTTGTTGGACCAATATAACGAAGAGTTGACGGCGGGACCGGCGCTGGACCAGCAATTTCGCGAAGTGGCGCGGGAACGAACTTCGCGCGATCCTTTGCGCACGTATCTGAAGATTCCATTTTTGCGTGCGCTTACCTTGTGGTTCACCCCGCGGCTCGAACTGCTGCCGTATTCCGGGCATTTGCGCCCGGTGCGCGTGGAATGGGAGGACGACCGACCGGATTTTCTGGTGACGCTCTCTTTGGTTATTGTGAATTTTATTTATTTGGCTCTGGCGGTGGCGGGGGCGTGGATGGCGCGGCGGCAGCCGGGTGTGGCGTTACTGGTTGCCTTCATTATTATTCGCACGGCGTTTTTCACAACGTTTGTAGAAACTCCGGAGCCGCGTTACGTACTGGAATGTTTCCCGGCGGTGATTGCGCTGTCAGCACAGGTTTTTGCCGGGCGGGGCTCGTTTCGTGCTGCGGCGTCGAGTTAAGCATCCTCGACTGGCTCGGGATGGATCGTTAGCCTGAAAATCTGCGGAAATTTTTCTTTTACGCGGTCTTCCAGTGCAGCAGTTATGTCGTGAACTTCTGTGATAGGAAGGCCTCCGTCCATAGCGCAATGGCAAGAAACCAGGATTTTGTGATCGGCGCTGCGCACGCGCACGTCGTGGCAGTCGGTTAACTCGTGATACTCCGACTGAAGTGAATTCAGGAAGTTCTGTACCGCGCGCGCGAGGTCTTTCATTTCTTCGGCGCTGCCGATCTTCACGCCCAGCGGCTCAATGTGAATGTTGACGCGAGCGCCCGGCTCTGTGGCTCTCAAGATTTCGTTTTCGAGCTCGGTTGCACGGCGGTGCGCTTGGCGGAGACTGGATCCCTCTTCGACTTCCAGATGAAGTTCGATAAAGAGGTGACCGTCATAATGATTCGCCGATATTTCGTGGATGGCGAGGCCGCGGCGTTGGGCGATGGCGCGGATGGTCTCAAATAGAGTTTCGTTTTTGCGAGCGCGCGGTTCCACGTGGACTACAACATCCGCGGGAACAATCTGGCTGATGCGCTTTTCTACCGTTTCGCTGGCGGCGTGCGCCTGCTCGAGGCTCGCCGTGCGTGGGACGCTGATGGTCGCGTCAACAAAATAACGCTGGCCCGCTCGGCGCACGCGCACACGTTCTGTGCGCAAAACGCCCTCCGTTTTGTCCAAAGCGGCGGTTATGCGCTCGCGCAAGCCGCTGGGAGCAACGTCGAGAAGCGCGTCGGCGGTGCGTTTGCCCAGGCGCGAACCGATCCAGATAATCACTCCGGCGACGCCCAGCGCCGCAACGGCGTCCAGTTTGCCAAGCCATGGAATGCCAAACTTCTGGCCGAGCAATGCGCCAGTGATGCCGAGGATGACTACAAACGTGCTCCACACGTCGGTCGAGAAATGCAGCGCATCGGCTTCCAGCGCTTCGCTGGGATATTTTTCGGCTACGCGATTCAGGGCACGCGAGCGAACGAAGTCTATGCCCATAGCCACCGCGAGAACCAGAATTGCAGTGAAGCTCGGGTGCACTTCGACGGAATGAAAGACAAGGCGCTGAATGGCTTCGAATATGATGTAAACCGCGGTGAAAAGTAAGAGCGCGGTTTCTACAAATGCTGAGAAGCTTTCCACTTTTCCGTGGCCGTAAAGATGGTCGGAGTCAGCAGGCTTATCCGCCACGCGAACGGAGAGGTAGGTAATTACAGCGGCCACGAGATCGAGAATTGAATGCAGGGCTTCAGACAAGATTCCCAAGCTGCCGGTCAGCGCGGCGAGAAAAACCTTCAGCGTGACCAGCACAACCGCAGAGCCGATAGAGGCGAGCGCCGCCAGCCGCTTTTCTCCCGAGGCGTGTTCGATGGGAACTGGTGCGCTTGGCATCGCCGGATTATACGCTGAGTAGAATGGCGCTTCGAAAAATCAGCGGAATCGGTACCGTTAGAGGTGCCGATGGCCTTTCGCGCGGAATGCGGTCGCTGATACGGTCGTTGAGGGTGATAAGACTGCTCAATGAGGCTTGGAGAGCTGACCAGCGCTCGATGCTACCGAGGAAATGAACGTGACTGGATGACGCAGAGCGGCCAGCCGGGTGCTCTCAAGATCATCGCGATAAAACAGATTGTAGGTATCAAAGGGAATCAGGCGTGTCGAGATGGACAATGTGGATGCAAGTTTTCTTGACCGAACGGACGTCGAAAGACCCTGCTCTCTTCGAACCGCTTGATAAACTCGAAACGCCACGGCGTAGGCGAGCACTTCGAATAAAAAATGCGCGCTCATGAGCCGGGAACCGAAGCGGACATAGAAAGGGAAATTCATCTAGGGCGACCCCACGAATACCTCGCAATCTCAACTTCCGTTTAAGCCAGTTGGCAGTATTGCTTTCGGCATCAGATGCCGTCAAGGATTAGGTCTGAGACGCTTCCTCGATCGATCGCAGAGAACGTATTATGGATATTACGCAGCTTAACGCTGCTACCGGGGCCCAAATTCGGAGGCCGAAAATGTGCAGATGCTTGATCATTACAATGGGTCTGGCATTGCTGTGTGTTGCGGGCTGCGATAGCCGATCGGCGGGAGGAAGTCGCGTGCCGGCGCCTGCGGCCTCGGCAATGGCGCAAGCTACGCCTCCGGCAGCGCTGCCTCCAGCATCTGCTACTGGCGGTTTTGACGGGGCTAAAGCTTTTGAACATGTGCGCAAATTGGTGGAGATTGGCCCGCGGCCGCCGGGATCGGATGGAATTCATCGCGCCCAGAATTACATTATCGGGCAGCTCAAAAGTTTTGGCTGCCAAGTGGAGGAGCACAATTTCAATGGCTCGACGCCCATTGGTGATATTGCGATGGAAAACATTATTGCAAAGATTCCAGGCACTGGCCGCGGCATCGTTCTCTACACCACGCATTACGACACATTGCGCATGGCCAACTTCGTTGGCGCGGACGATGGGGGCTCGGGCACCGGCACGATGTTGGAGCTAGCACGCGTTTTTTGCGGCCGACAGGCGAAGAGCCCGCTTAACCTATGGATTGTTTTTTTCGATGGCGAGGAAGCACAAGATAATTGGACCGATAAAAACAGCGTGCAATGGTTGAATACAAACAGCACCTTTGGCAGCCGCGAGATGGCAGCGAGTATGGCGCTGTCGGGAGAGCTTGAACGCGTGAAAGCAATGGTTCTCGCTGATATGATCGGGTCGTCAGATCTGAAGATAAAGCGCGATACAGGTTCGACGCCACGGCTCGTGGATCTAATCTGGGCAACCGCAGCGCGGCTCGGATATCAAAAGATCTTTTTGGATGAACCTTATACCGTGGGTGGAGACGATCATTTCTCGTTCATTCGCCGGGGCGTGCCGGGGTGCGACATCATCGATTTCGACATCGCGACAACCTATTGGCATACGCCCGAAGATACGTTGGACAAAGTGGATCCACGCAGTCTCGCCATTGTCGGTCATGTATTCGTAGAGACGTTGCCTGCGCTGGAGAAGAAATTTCATTAACGGGGACCAGGAAGGAGATTTGCCGATGTGCCGGAACATCAAAACGCTCTTTAATTTTGAACCGCCGGTCACTCCGGAAGAGGTTCGCGATGCTTCGTTGCAATTCGTGAGAAAAATTAGCGGGTTCAACAAGCCGTCGAAGGCGAACGAAGCTGCATTCATTGGCGCGGTGGAGGAAATCGCAAAGGCGTCCGCGCGTTTGCTGAAGTCACTTGAAACGAACGCGCCGCCTAAGAACCGCGGGGAAGAGGCAGCCAAAGCCAAAGCGCGCGCAGCTGAGAGATTTGGCGCTCTAGGATGAACAGGTTAGCGATGCGAGCAAATGGGGCTTAACCCACTGACAGCGGAAGCAGACTCCCGAAACGGCCGCGGAAATCAATGGGAAGTGGCGGTTTGGCGAAGGAGCACGACGTCGCTATCGTTGTGAGTACGAAGCAAACCGAGTGTTTTGTTGTCTGCGGTCCAGTGAAAATCGGAAATGTGATCGGGTTCAAACTCCGTGACAAGGTGGCCGGGTGAGCCGTCTACCGGTGACACCCACAGCGCGTACAAACCATTTTCACGAATCGGATAGCCGATCGTTTTTCCGTCGGAGCTGTAGCGAATCTCGCCGCCTGCGCGCGGGTCGCGTTCAATCGTCTTCACCGGTTGCAAAGTTTCGAAATCCAAAATCTTAATGACCACAGTGCCGCCGGTTGTCGGCTGGGTCTGAAAAGCCAAATACTTTCCATCGGGCGATACGTTGACACATCCGCACGTGAGCAGCGCCTCAGAGAGTTGCGTAGAAGCCCCTCCGTCCACCGGAACTTTTTTCGCTACAAATTTTCCTTGGTCGAAGCTGGCGTAAACGAGCCACTTGCCGTCCGGTGAGCACATAGCTGGTTCGTCATCTGTCCCGGTGGTGAGCTGTTTCAGGCTCCCGCCGGTGGCATCGATGCGCCAAATGTTGATCGAATTGCCTCCACCGCGCAGCGCGGATCCGAACATGACATAGCGTCCGTGATCGCAAGAGATGGGGCCGAACGAAGGGAAATCATCATGAAGCAGAGGCGTGCGGTTGCTACCGTCTGCGTTCATCTGAAAAATCCCATTTTCCTGCTCGACGAGAAGTTTGCCATCGGGGGTCCAGGCAAACCAGTTTGTGGGCGGGCGGGTGCTGATGGTCGCAGGCTTTCCCGCGCCTTTGGCCTCGTAAGACGCGGTCTGCAATGTTCCAACGTACTGTGATTGCACGGTTGTAATGGTTTTGCCGTCCGCTGAAAGGCTGATGATCGGATAAGAATTGGTGTCGTTGGTGACCGGGCGATAAACGCCTTGGGGGTAAGAAACCACGCCGATCTGATTGCGATTGAAGTTCGAGTCGCGTCCGCTCGCCACCACCAGGATGCCGCTTTGATCGGGCAACCAAACAGGAAAATCGAGGAACATATCGGCTTTCATGAATGTTTGTTTCTGGCCGCTCGAAGAGTCGAAAATATCCAGCGCCGACAACCCGGATTGGTCTGCAAGTATTTCCGCTGCCACGATGGTTTTCCCGTCGGGAGACCAGGCAGCTTGGCGCAAGCGAGTGGATTGCTGGGACAAGACTTTCTCGCCTGAACCATCCGCGTTGGCAACGATCAGGTCGCCTTCTCCTTCATTCCGTTTGTAGCGGACGAAGACGAAACGTGCGTGGTCGGGTGAGAAGCTTATGTTCGAGTTAAGATCATGGACGATGCGTTCTGGGTTTCCGCCTAGAACTGGGGCGCGGAATAAACTGGTCACACCCTTTTCGCCCTTTTGTTCTTTGGCAAAGTAAATCGAGTTGCCATCTGGTGAAAAGTTCAGGCTGAAGTAACGATCATCGGAAGGTGCAACGATCTGGGTGTTGCTTTTCGTGGGAACGTTACGTAACCACAAGCTTTGCTGGCCGCCGTCGCGTTGCACATTCAGGATGTAATTCCCGTCGGGAGAAATTGCGGCGAGCGAGGCCCTGCCCGTTTCGGTTACGCGCGACACGGTAAAGTTTTCGAAGCTCGGTGTTTTTTTGCGTGAAAAGAGCGAATAGACGCCGAAGGCCGCCGCTGCTACCAACACCAACAAGATGACCGAGGTGAGCGCCAAGCCTAATTTGTGCTGGCCCGCTACTTGCCGCACAGAAGAACTTGATGGCGTTGGCACAGAGTCCGAAGAGGCGTGCCCAGCTACCGCCGGCGTAGAGCCTGAAAGCGGGACCACTCCGCTGGCGGCCGCTTGCGATGAACTGGTTGAAGAAACGCGCCCTGACGAGTCAATCTCCCGCCGTAAACGCTTCAAGTCTGCGCGGATCTCAGCGGCGACTTGGTAGCGCAACTCGCGATCTTTTTCGAGAAGTTTTTCCAAAATCTCTTCAAGTTTTACCGGCACATCGGGATTGAGGCGCAGCGCCGGAGGCGGCACGCGATTCAAAATAGCTTCAAAGGTTACTCCGGTGGTATCGCCGCGGAAAGGCATCACGCCGGTGGTCATTTCGTACAAGACCGTTCCGAAGGAAAAAAGATCGCTGCGCGGATCGAGTTCCTTGCCCCGCACTTGTTCGGGCGACATATAAGCCACCGTACCTACGGCGGTCCCGGGGCTGGTGAACATCTCTGCAGATTCGTCTGCGCCGTAAGTGGCAGTACCGACTGTTTCGCCGACGCGCGCGCTTCCGGCGCGTGCCGGCAGCAATTTCGCCAAACCGAAATCGAGAATTTTTGCCTGCCCGCGGCGAGTGACGAAGAGGTTGGCCGGCTTGATGTCGCGATGAATGATTCCCTGTGAATGAGCGGCATCCAGCGCGTCCGCAATTTCGATGGCGATGCCGAGCAGGCGGTCCATTTCCAGCGGGCGTCCGTTAATCAGGTGCTTCAGGGTTGAGCCATCCAAGAATTCCATGGCGATGAAAGCTTTGCCTTGGTCTTCGCCAATATCGTAGATGGTGCAAATGCATGGATGGTTGAGCCCGGACGCAGCTTGCGCTTCGCGCTGGAAACGTCCCAGAGCCTGCGGGTCGCGAGCTACTTCGTCGGGCAGGAATTTCAGGGCCACAAAGCGGCGCAGACGCGTGTCTTCGGCCTTGTAAACCACACCCATGCCGCCGCCACCTAGCCGCTCCACGATGCGGTAATGGGAGATGGTTTGGCCGATCGGGGAGGAAATCTCTGTCATGTGCGCGCGATTTTAGTTTGCGCGCGGTTGCAAGTCAACGACCGCGCCAATCGAAGAGTCGCAATTCAGCGTAGTTGCGACAATGATCCCGTGACCACCTTCGAGCACTAACGGAGGTTACTGGTTGGCGCTGTACTATTGCGACCGCTGTTTTCGGAGCGGAAAATAGAAGGTGGTAACTGACGCCCATGATAGTGAAAAGGTACGGATGGGCAGGGAGATAAGGCTGTAAATCCCGTAGGGTGTGTGAAAACGAATGGCTGATCCTGTACAAATTGCGCAAGCGACCGCGCTCGAAATCCCGGTCACCGTTCAAGGGTCGAAGACCGTGGAGGGAGCGGAGCGGCGGGAGCTGTTTACGGAGGCGACTACAACGATGCTCGTCTCTGACAACGGCGCGGTATTGAAACTGGACGCGAAAGTGTCGCCGGGACAATGCGTTTTTCTGCGCAATGAAAAGTCCGGAAGAGAAATTCTGTGCAAAGTGCTGGGGTCCCGCCAAGCCGGCTATACGGATTTGGAGTTTACCGTTTACGATCCGAAATTTTGGGAAGTACCTGCGGAAGAGCCTGCGACCAACACGCCCAAGCCCGCGACGGAAAAAGTAATTGAAGAAGTGATGTCAAATTCGGCTCCGGCACCGGGTGTGGAATCCTGGGCGCCAGCCAGCACAGAAGTCTCTGCGGCAAGTTCGGAAACTGCTCCTCCGGCTGCCGGCGCTCCTTTATCTGAAGCGACAGAAACTTCGCCTGCGTCGGCAACCGGGGCGGACAGCGCTGATGCAAAAGACGCGGTCCCTGATTGGGATGAAGCGAGGGATGCTCAGCTAGTAGCGTTGCTGGCTTCCATGGATGGCAAGTCGAAGGCGCGGCGAGAAACTCCGAAAGCAACGAAGGATGCGGGAAACGGCGCGAGTTCAGCGACAGGCGCAGATGCCGCGAACCAAGCTGGTCAGACCGGTTCGGAAGACGCGGGCAAATCGTCGCCACTTTCTTCCGTATTTTCCTCTGTTGGCAAGGCTCGCGAATTCGTGGCCACACAGAATCGAATCTATGTCGGAGCCGCTGCTGTTGTCCTGATCGCAGTGGTGGCGGCCGGTGTTTGGCACGCGAAGAGATCTCCGGCGCGAATCGACAATCGGCTATCCGCGTTCTCTGCGCAGAAAGCGCCACCGGCTTCCGCACAAGCGCCGCCTTCGACAGGAGTTGGAAATGCAAACAATGGCGGGTTGGGGGCAGGCGGAACATCACCGAACGCTAAGCCGCTAACGGAGGTTCAAAAGAACGGTGCTCCAGTTGTACAAAGTGTAGCTCCGGCGACGGCGGGCTCTCGTGCGGCTCGGTCCGGCAAAGGCACGGACTCCGATGCATCGTCGGAACCCAGGTTTGTTGAGCCTTTGGCGAACTCCGACGAAAACGGAGAGGCACACGCGATATACCGAAACTCGAACGGAACGAAAACCGCGGAGAACGTCCCCGCAAAAATCGTGTCGCAAACTCAGCCCGAAATTCCTGGGTGGGCCATGGGACTGGATGTTGATCCGGTGGTGAAACTTGACGTTCTGATCGACGAGAAAGGCAACCTGGTGGAGGCAAAACCAATATCTGGCCCACGCGTGCTGCAGGCCTCCGCGCAAAGGGCCGTGGCGCTGTGGGTGTTCGAACCTGGGCTCTCCGATGGAAAACCGACCGAGACACACCTGACGCTGACTGTTGAGTTTCAGAAAAAAGACGCCGGCACGAACTAGCCATCCCTCAGAAAGCGATTGACGCTCCATAACAAGTGGAATTTCCACAACGGAATAGCGTAGAAATGGAGTTATGGAGTGGAGAAAACTGCGGTCTTGCAGGAACTCTTGCCTTTCGGCGCAAATTACTCGGATCTCTTTAGTTTTATGGCGGTCTCCGGTACTTGTCGTCGTTCTGCTGCTGATTTGCTCGTTCGTGCGGTCTGCCGCGGCGCAAACGTGCGGCTCGCAAGGCGTCGCAGTCCAAGTGCTGGGTTCCGGTGGGCCGGAGCTGCAGGACAAGCGAGCTTCGAGCAGTTATCTGTTGTGGGAAGACGGGCAAGCGAAGGCGCTCATCGATGCAGGAGGCGGAAGCGCACTGCGGTTTGGCGAAAGTGGCGCACAAATGTCGCAGCTCGGCGTGATTTTTTTCTCCCACTTTCACGTCGATCATAGCGGCGATTTTTCGGCGCTGATCAAATCATCCTGGTTTGAAGATCGCAAAAACCCGCTTCCGATCTACGGTCCGCCTGGAAATGATTTCATGCCCTCGACTACTGAATTTGTGAATGATTACTTTGGAGACAAGCACGGAGTTTACCGCTACCTTAGTGAGCTTTTGGAGCCGGACGAAGATGGTAGTTACAAAATGCAACCCCACAACGTGGAGGCTGGCTCCACGCCGATCGCTGTATTTCATAATGCCGACCTTTCGGCATCTGCCGTTCGCGTCATTCATGGAGGGGTTCCTGCGCTCGCTTGGCGAATCGAAACGCGGGGCAAAGTGATCGTTTTCAGCGGAGATACTAATGGCGAGGGTGCCGGGCTTGTGAAATTGGCGACGGATGCTGATTTGTTCATTGCGCACAACGCGGTGCCGGAAGGCGTCACTGGTGTGGAGCGGAACCTGCACATGCCTCCTTCGGTGATTGGCCAGATTGCGCAGGAGGCCCAGGTGAAGAAACTGGTTTTGTCTCACCGCATGCTGCGCACGCTGGGAAAAGAGGCTCAGACGGAATCTGAAATCAGGAAAAGGTACGCGGGTCCTCTGCAATTTGCTAATGATCTAGACTGTTTTCCTCTGAAATAATGAACCCAGCATGTTGCGCCACGGGCGTGACGGCAAAGCGAGGCTGAATGACGGAAAGAATGTGGAATGAACTGCAAGAATCTGAGAACGGCGGCGCACATATCCAGCGGCCTCGTGCAAAGAATGGCGCAGTCGGCGCACTGGCAGTGGGCGCGTTAGCGGTGGGGGCGGTGGCAGTGGGAGCGTTGGCGATCGGCCGTCTCGTGATTGGAATGTTGAGAGTCGGCAGTGCGCGGATTCGCGGCCTCGAGATCGAAGAAATTAAGATAAAGCGTTTGCATGTCGATGAGCTTGTCGTTACTGAAACGCTGATAACACCCGGCGAGAACGAAGAGAGAAGATAATTATCCTAACAAAAAGTTTCGGGACCCTTCGTCCTCTTCCGGTCATATGCATTTGTGCAATTGCGGTATTGGCAAGCGTACCGGCAAACGCGCAATCGGCGGACCAGGCCAATCCTGCGAGCGCTGCGACATCTGCGCCAGCTTCCATCCCGGCCAAGATTGATTACAGCAACCCAGATGCGTGGATATGCCGTCCTGGCCGGCAAGATTCTTGCACGGTCGATCTGACAACGACGATCGTCGAAGCGAACGGTAGGTTGTCGCTCGAGAGGTACGTCCATCGTCCAAAAGCTCCAATAGATTGTTTTTACGTTTATCCCACGATTTCTGCGCAGCCTACGCCCAACAGTGACATGACACTTGGCCCGGCGGAAAAAGGCGTGGTTCGAACGCAGTTCGCGCGCTTCGGTTCGCAGTGCCGCCTGTACGCGCCGCTTTACCGGCAAGTAACGCTAACTGCGTTGCGCGAAGCGCTGATCGGCGTGCCACCCGCGCCGGAAGTGATCGAGCGTGAACGAGCGCTGGCATACAACGACGTGGTCGACGCGTGGCATTACTACCTGGACCATGACAACCACGGCAGGGGCGTGGTGCTCATCGGGCACTCGCAGGGCGCGAGCATACTGATGCGAATGATCCAGGACGAAATTGACGGCGAGCCGGTGCAGTCGCGCCTGATTTCCGCGATGCTGCTGGGGACAAATTTTCCAGTGCCGAAGGGAAAGGAGGTGGGCGGCACTTTTCGGCACATTCCGTTATGCCAATCCAATACCCAGACAGGATGCGTCATCACGTACGTCTCTTTCCGCGCGAATGCGCCGCCACCAGCGAATAGCCGTTTTGGCCGGGTGAAGGATGAAGCTATGGCTGCTGGTTGTACAAATCCCGCGGCACTCAGTGGAGGCAGCGGAGAGTTACACGCATATTTGCCCGCTGGAATGGGCGGCAATATCGTGAGCGCGATATCGGCTGATCCACCTTCGTGGGTGACTCCGCCGCAACCCATCGACACATTTTTTGTGAGCGTTCCGGGAATGCTTAGCGCTGAGTGCGTTTCGAACGAACACGGATCGTACCTTGCCATCACAGTGCATTCCGATCCGGGAAGCACCCGCACCCACGACATAGCCGGTGATCTCGTGTTTCACGGGATCGTCTTGCGGGATTGGGGCTTGCACTTGATAGATATGAACCTGGCAATGGGTAACCTGGTTGATCTCGTGCACCAGGAATCCAAGGCCTATCTCGCGATCACGGAAAAGAAATAAGCTCAGTCGCGGCCGTAAGCCAAAAAACGATGAACCTTAGTGCATGAGATTTTTATATACTGTGTCAACATTTTGGCTTAGGAGCTAACGCCATGTCTTCCGCGGCGCAACCGACTTCAACGCTTGAGAAAAACAAACAACTCCTCGTTCGCTGGTTTGAAGAAGTCTGGAATCAAGGGCGGAAGGAAACCGTCTTCGAAATTTTCCCTGATGGAATACTTCATGATGGCTCTGCTCGATTGAATGGGCCTGAGGAATTTTGCAGCTTTTACGATGCGCTGCACGCTCAATTCTCGGATTTCCGGTTCAGCCCCGGCGTTTCCCTGGCTGAGGACGATCTTGCCTGCCTGCATTGGAGCGTGGCGTTTCGTCATACAGCCAGTGGTAAAGCACTGAACGTGACCGGGACCACGATTGTGCGGGTGGAAAATGGCGTAATCGCCGAAGCTTGGCAAAATTGGGACGCCGCCAGCCTTGCTGCCCAGCTAAGCGATCAGCCCTCTGCACGATTATGGTGACTTCACGTCGCGTGCGATTAGCCAAAACGCGAACAGTGCGCTGACGATAGAAAGCGCTGCACAAATCAGCATTACCACGCGGAATCCGTAGACGAACGAACGGTCGATCTCCGTTGTGATTTCGGCCGCCGTGGAAGAATCAACCCCGACCGGAACGGTAACTCCCGCCAGCTTAATCTCGCTCGATCGCAGCTCTCGTGTTATCTCCACCGGCAGGCCGAGACTGCCAAGACTTTTGTGGAGGTGAGAGCTGAAAGCGCTGACCATTACGATTCCAAGCGTCGCGATCGAAAGTAATCCTGCCACGCGCGCGACGGCGTTATTGATACCCGAGGCGGTTCCGGCTCGATTTTGATCTACCGCGCTCATCACAATGGTGGTCAATGGAGCGACACTCACCGCCATTCCCAGACCGAGCACCAGAAAAGCGGGGAAAAATGTCCGCCAGTAACTGCCCCCGGTGGTTGGAGCGGCGCTGAGAAGAAACCCAATTGCGGCGATGATGGGCCCAACGATCAGCGGCAGTTTTGGCCCGTAGCGGGCGACCAAGCCGCCGGACCAGCGCGAAAGTAAGAACATCAGCAAGATAAACGGGAGCGCCGCCGCACCTGCGGCCGTTGCTGAATAATGCTGGACCTGAATCAAATTTAGAGGAAATAAAAAGAAAAAAATTCCGAGAGCGGCATAGAGAAAAAGCGTAAGCAAGTTGGCACCGCTGAAATTACGCGAACGAAATAGATCAAGCGGGACAATAGGCGACTTGACGCGAGATTCGACGTAGAGAAAAGCGACCAGCGATGCGCATCCGGTTGCAAGACCGCCCCAAACGAGAGGTTGACTCCAGCCCAGGCTGGAGGATTCGATCAATCCATACGTTACGCCCGCCAAACCTATCGTTGCGAGAAAAGCCCCGGTCCAATCCACGCTTGTCGGTTCTGGGTTCTTGCTTTCCGGCACGCGCCACAGCGCGAGCACAATTACAGCCAACGCGATTGGAACGTTGATGAAAAACGCCCAACGCCAGGAAGCATGTTCAATTAGCCAGCCGCCCAGTACAGGCCCGATGGCTGTGGTTATTGCCGTGAAGCCTGACCACGTGCCGATTGCTCGGCCACGTTCTTTTTCGCTGAAAGACGCGCTGATAATAGACAAGCTGCCAGGCACGAGGAATGCCGCACCAACTCCCTGGATGGATCGCGCGATGACGAGTTCATGAATGCTGGGAGC
>Ga0070765_100001092_pt1 | contig 16281 bp, 13 predicted proteins | sample HubBroMetageWFT5_FD_71516 | JGI IMG/M metagenome (GOLD analysis project Ga0070765, IMG submission 71516) | Warmed and freeze-thawed soil microbial communities from the Hubbard Brook experimental Forest, New Hampshire - Hubbard Brook CCASE Soil... | ecosystem: Environmental > Terrestrial > Soil... | reverse complement strand
GTTCCGTATCGATCCGCAGTTTGCCGCCGGCACCGTAAGCTAGCACTTGTTCAAGCGCGTCCATCAGGGTTTCTCGCGCCGGCTTTTCCGGCGGCGTTCCTTTCTACTTGTCCAGACTCTGGATCAGGTTGTCGGTGAATTCTGTGGTGCTCGCAGTGCCGCCCACATCGCGCGTGAGGGATTTGCCTTCGCGATAAGCCTTGTGCAGCGCGTCTTCGATGCGCTTCGCTGCTTCGATTTCATCAATATGCCGCAGCATCATGATTGAACTCATCAGCAGCGCTGTAGGATTGGCTATATTTCTGCCAGCAATATCCGGCGCAGTTCCGTGCACGGCTTCGAAAACTGCTACCGTCTCGCCGATGTTTCCGCTGGGCACTACGCCCAGCCCGCCCACAAGTCCGGCGGCGAGATCGCTCATGATGTCGCCGTAGAGATTCGTGAGCAAAAGCAAGTCAAACTGATTGGGATTCAAAACCATTTGCATGCAGGCATTGTCGACGATGATTTCTTTGTATTCGATGCCGGGATATTCCGCGGCCACTTTGCGCACGGATGTAAGGAACAGGCCGTCAGAAAGCTTCATGATATTTGCTTTGTGAACGGCGTGAATTTTCTTTCGTCCAAATCTGCGCGCGTATTCAAAGGCGAAGCGCGCGACCCGGGTGGACGCGAGTTCGGTAATGATCTTTAAGCTCTCTACCACGCCGGGAACCACGGTGTGTTCCAGACCGGCGTACAAGTCTTCGGTATTTTCGCGGACTATAACGATATCCACATTTTGAAAGCGTGACTGTACACCTTCAAGATTCTTGACCGGGCGCAAGTTTGCATAGAGATCGAGCGCTTTCCGCAGCCCAACGTTAATGCTTGGCGCCCCCGTACCTACCGCGGTCTCCATCGGCCCTTTGAGCGCTACCCGGTTTTTGCGGATCGATTCGAGGACGCCGGCGTGCATGAAATCGACGCCCCGGCGTTCGACTTCGGCGCGCGATGCGATTTCTTCCCATTCTATTTCAACGCCGGAGGCCGCTAATATCAGCTTAACGGCCTTGGAAACCTCCGGGCCAATCCCGTCTCCCGGAATCAACGTGATGGTGTGTTTCATGTAGGGTACTCATTTTAGGGAGGACGGGAGCGGGCATCAACCACGAATTACGGGGCGGAGCTCTGGGAGCGGGCGGGGAAATGTCGCAGAAGCCGCTAGTTAGATAACCACAGCTCCGCGTGGAATCCAATCGTCGGACGCCGGAATCTGATATAATGACCTTGGAATTGTGACGCATGATTTCTGCATGCGAATCTGTGGAGGCTTGGCGAATGGTTCAACTAACACCAGTGGCAGTGACAAAGGTTAAAGAGATTCTGCAGCAACAGACTCCCGCGCCAGCAGGCTTGCGCGTGGCCGTGGTCGGCGGAGGCTGCTCTGGCTTCAGCTATCACATGGCTTTTGAGAATCAGGTGAACGAGAGCAGCGACAATGTGTACGAATTCGAAGGGTTGAAAGTTCTCGTCGACCAGATGAGCGAAATGTATCTGGAAGGCGTGCAAATCGACTACATCGAAACGATCGAGGGATCGGGTTTCAAGTTCAATAACCCGAACGTCAAGAGCACCTGCGGTTGCGGCAGTTCCTTCAGCGTCTGACCCTTGGCGGACGTCTCTTGGCGTTGAGGCGTCCGCAGTTCCGCGTCGTCATTGAAAAGCTTGCCTTGGCCTCGTATGCTTAGCCCCCGACTATGAACATCGCATTGTGCCAATTCAACCCCACCGTGGGGGATTTTGAAGGCAACTCTGCGCGCATCCTCGAGATGGCGCACGATGCCTTATCCCGGGGCGCTGAATTGGCGGTGTTCTCTGAGTTGTGTCTGTGCGGTTATCCTCCGCAGGATCTCACCGAACGCCCGGCGTTTGACGAACTGAATCAGAAAGAGCTCGCTCGCCTGGCCAAGAAGATTCCGGTTCCGTCACTCGTCGGTTACGTTGGCAGCGCGCAGGACAACACTGGAAAACCGGTTGCAAATTGCGCAGCCCTCATCGCTGACGGAAAAATCCTCTTCGAACAACGCAAAATGCTGCTGCCCACATACGACGTGTTTGACGAGTCTCGTTATTTTCAGCCCGCTCATACACAATTTGTTTTCCCTTTCAACGCCCAGAAGCTCGGCATCACTATTTGTGAAGACTCCTGGAACGACGAGCGCTTCTGGAACCAGCGGCTCTATGATCGGGATCCGGTTGCCGAAATCGTCGGGAAGGGAAGTACCTTGCTTTTGAACCTCTCCTCTTCACCCTACACGATTGACAAGCGTTCCCTTCGTCACGATATGTTGCAAGCAATCGCCAAGGAGCATCGCGTGCCGGTGGTGTACGTGAATCAAGTTGGCGGCAACGATAGCTTGGTCTTCGACGGTTCGAGCGTCGCATTCATGCCCGATGGCCGCGTCGCAGCTCGCGCGAAATCTTTCGAAGAAGACCTCGTTCTCTTCAACAGCGCTAGCGGCGAGGGAGATATCCGCCCGTTGGTAGAAGATGAACTCGAAACCGCTTATCGCGCACTTGTGCTCGGCACGCGGGATTACGTGCGCAAATGCGGATTCAAGAAGGTCGTCGTTGGATTGAGCGGCGGCGTTGATTCGGCGCTCGTCGCCGCAATTGCCACAGATGCATTGGGGCATGAAAACGTTCAAGGCGTGGCCATGCCCAGCCCGTATTCGTCCAAAGAGAGCATGCGAGACGCGCGCCAGCTCGCCGAAAATCTGGACATCAAGTTCACTATGCTACCGATCCACGAGACGTTCGACAGCTATCGCAAGACTCTAGCTGGCGTGTTCGCCGGCACAAAAGAGGACGTTACCGAAGAAAACTTGCAGGCTCGCATTCGCGGGAATTTGTTGATGGCTCTTTCCAACAAGTTCTGCTCCATGGTGCTCAGTACGGGGAACAAATCGGAGACGGCCGTGGGATACTGCACGCTATACGGTGATATGGCCGGCGGTTTGGCGGTGATTTCCGACGTGCCTAAGACCATGGTCTATGAGCTCTCAAAATTCGTAAATCGTGATAGGGAACTGATACCTGTCGAAACTCTGTCGAAGCCCCCTTCGGCTGAGCTTAGGCCCAATCAAAGAGACTCCGACACGTTGCCGGAATACGACGTCCTGGACAGGATCCTCAAAGCGTATGTCGAGGATATGCGTAGTCCCGAGGAAATCGCCGATCATTATGGATTTCCTCTTGAACTTGTCCGGTCGGTCGCGCTTCGCGTAGATCAGAACGAATACAAGCGTAAACAAGCGCCCCCCGGATTGAAGATCACCTCCAAGGCCTTCAGCGTCGGACGCCGTTTCCCTCTCGCGCAAAAATTCTCCGTCTGACCTCAGCTCGGATCAACTTTTTAGTATCGCCCGATCAATATCTCAGCCATCACGCGAATGCTAGTCTGCGAAACTGCTCCTCCGGAGATTACCGTAAGCCTGATCTAGCGGATAGGGAGCGCGGAATTTTCTTTGGGCTTCGGCCATGACAAATTACAATCTTTCGTCTTCAAGTAGTTTTTATGCACGGGCGGATCTGAATTGTTTGCTTATCGGACTATCGGGGAACAAATGAGAATATTTCGCAGTTCCTGGTTTGCAGCCTTGCTTGCATTTTTGACCTGCACCATTTCTGCGCTTGCGCAAACATCGTCATCGGCGGTAGCCGCGCCTGACCAATCCCAAACGCTGAAGTCCACCGAAGCGTTCGTGCGCGACCTATTCGCATGGGGGCCGGAGTTCGATGTTCGACTCGGCCCGATGTCGCCCTCCGTTTCTCCGGATTTCTATCTCGTACCCATCCACGTCACAATCCACGAGCGCACCGACAGCGGTACGGTTTACGTCAGCAAGGACGGCAAGACGTTCCTTCGCGGCGACCTGTATGACATGTCCGGGAATCCCTTCGCCGATAACCTCACGCATTTGAACATCGAGGGTAACCCTACGCTAGGACCTGACGACGCCCGCGTAACCGTTGTCGAGTTTAGCGATTTCGAGTGTCCTCACTGCCGCGAGCTCTTCCGCACCTTGAAAGCAATCGAGCCGCAATATCCGCAAGTTCGCATTGTATTCAAGGATTTTCCGCTCGCCCAGATACATCCGTGGACTGAAAGCGCCTCGCTCGCAGCGCGCTGCGCCTATATCCAATCGCCCAGCGCCTTTTGGAAGCTGCACGACGCCATTTTCGAAAATCAAGATCTACTATCCCCCGAGAACGTATGGGAAAAGGTCCTGGGATTTGCCTCCAAAGCGGGCCTCGACAGCGCCGCTTTCAAAACATGCATGTCGTCGGCCGAGGCAAAAAAGGCCATTGAGGCGAATCAGGCGGACGGTACGGCTTTGAATGTTACCAGCACGCCGACAGTATTCGTCAACGGGCGCATGCTTATTGGCGGCGATAAAGCGGGGTTGGAACAATATCTGAAGTACGAGCTTGCCAAGCCGCTGCATAAATAGAGGTGGTGGGATGCCATACTACAACATAATATCCATTCCCGAACCCTGCCGGCCTGGGATAGCGGAACAAAATCAGCGAACTGCGGACCCCCAAAGGTTGTGTTGGGATTGGGACTGACGGGATCACTCGCATCGGGACTGTCGGAATCCCGCGCGGCGGTGCAAATTCGTCCCGAGGAAGCGAAAGAAGTTGGCCGGCGCCCGCGGTGCAAACATGAGCTGAACCTGTCGCGGCGGACGAGCGGTCCCCTGCTGTGCGCCCGACGCACGGCACCTAATCGTAAACGTGATTTCTCCAGTTCGCTAAGTTCCACCAGCGCCAGGGCCCGGGACGGCCGAACTAAAGCCGCTGCGATTGAGCCGTTATGACGCGCCTGCTCCCGAATGGGATGACGAGTTGGCGAAAGATTTGATGGCGGCAGCTTCGTCTTTTTGTACGTCGAAGATTTTGTGCAGCATGCTTCTTTGCAGCATCTCTTCAATTTTGGCGCTTGGATTCAATAGCTTCAGCTGGCCGCCCAATTTACGCACGGCGGAGTGGCTTCTTACCAGCTCGCCGATTCCCGCGCTGTCGATGTGATCCACTTCGCTCAAGCTCAGCAAAATTTTGATGCTTCCTCGGTTCACCAAATCCTGAACCGCGTCGCGAAGGATGATGTTGCCTTCGCCCAGCATGATTCTTCCGTGCACTTCCAGCACGGTGATGCCGTCGCCAGCCGGGCGCGAAATCGCACGCATTTTCTGCGGGATCGGTTCTGCCGCGGCCGCAGCCGTGCCGCTGATTCCCATGCGATCAAGTATGCCGCAAGCCGTTTCCGCCACTGAGTGCGACTCCGTTCGGACCACAATCAGCGAACGGCCTTTCTTCAAAACGTTCAGAAAAACTTCTGCGTCTGCGGCAGACTGTTCGTCGCGAAGCACTTCGGCATCGATGTCTTTCGCCAACTTCGCGCCGGCCGCCGCCCCCGCCTTTTTTCCAAGTAGTCCGAGCAATGCTGCGGCTCCCGCGCCGAGCGCGAAAACCTCTCCCATGCCGGGTATTACCGCCAGCGAGGCGGCCACCATTCCGGCGCCGAATCCTACTGCCCCGCCCGCAATGCCTCCAGCAAAGCCGCCAATCTCCTTGGCGAGAATTACGGCTTCGGTTTCAGAGCGCGTCAAATAGACGATGGCGTCTTCCGGAACGCCGTTTTCGAGCAAATACTCCAGCGCGTGTTCGGCGCTTTCACGTGACTTGAATACCCCCACCGCAGTTTCCAAATCAGCTCCCTGTGAAACGCAAGTCCCGGTGCGAGCGAGGCTTCGATTATGCGCAAACGCGCGCGCCAGCCCAAGAATCAAAATTGTACACCCGGTTTGCTTTTTTGGAGACTTATGAGAGATGGCGGGAGTGAAACGGCTCCCGCGAATCCGTTTTCCGGTTGCCAGGTATGAAGGAGGGGTCGGTGGTTTCCTGCCCTGTGCAGAACAGCGAAGCACAATTGACTGAAAGAGATGGGCGCCTTCTGCGGAGGAGTGGCGCCCTCCGTGGAAAGCTGAATAAGCATCATCGCGTGCGCGGCTCGGTGATGTTGTTGTGTTTGTACCGAAGGCCTTCAGGCCGCCGTCTGAGCTTATTTTGGCTGAGGGGAAAGATGCCGGGCTGAAGCCCGGCGCTACGAAGACTTTGCAGTGCGTTTTCTGATTACGTAGACGGAGAGAAAGTACGCTGCGAAGCTTGCCCCGAAAACAATCCACATCAGCCTCATGTTAAGCGTGATGGCGAAGACCAACTCAGCAGCGCCGAATAGCCAGATCAAACTCTCCCCGGCAAACGCTTGTCCCCAGCGCGCCTCGCCTCCACCGGAAGGAACGCGCGGTGTTAGCGACGGCCAGAATCGCGGTACTGCTTTCAAGTAAGCACGGTATGAATCGCCCTGCGTCTGGAGCAGGCCGTCTTCTTCACGAAAAATGAGGCGGTACATAAACAGCCATATCACCGCGACCATGAATATCCAGCCCGCGCGGCTGGCCAGCAAACCGAAGCCCATTGCCATCGGAAGATTCGCGAAGTACAACGGGTTGCGAAGGTAACGATACGGGCCGTCGGCAACCAGACCCTCCGAGTGCTGGCTCCGGTCATGAACGATTTCCGTCTTCAGATAGGCAGTGGCCCAAGTGCGAAACGCTGCCGCAAGAAAGACCAGCAGCGCGCCGCCGCCGAAAATCAGCCGTGCCAGATTATTGCCGTGGTCGCTATTGGGATCAACGGACGGAGCTACAAGATGCAGCACCCAGAGCGCGGCATTCGTGCGATCGAGGGCATACAGAGAAAAACCCACCCAGAAGATCAAGCCGATGAACCAGAAGCGTTGCTCAAATTCAAATTTCGTCGCGGGCATCAGTGCGAGCTCCGCATGTCGCACTGTACTATACGCTGGCCGTATGCGTTTTGTTACGGGCTGCAGCGAACGAAAGCGCTGCTAAGCGCTGGAGAGGCAAAACGGAGCAAGCCCCCCACACAGGAACGCGGAGTCGTCGGAGTGCGGCGCCCTGCACCCGCTTTTGTGACGAGCTCACCGAAGAGAGAGGCCATGCTAGCTCAGCGCTGCTCCGATTCGAGAGGCGCCGCCCGCGCTTCGTTGGTGAGACCTTAGAAGAACGTAGCTTTGAACGTGTTGTGGCGCTGCTCCGCCGTTTGCAGAAGCGCGGCGAATCCGGACTCGTTGCGAATATTGTTCAGCAGTGGGTCGCTCATCAGGTAGGGATAGGCAAAAAAACCCTTCTCGATACTGTGGCTCAGCGTGTGCATCGCTGAGACTTTGTTCCCGATGACCGCATAGGCTTCGGCAATTTTGTAAATGGCTTCGGGATCGCTCACGCCGCGCTCTTCGATCTTGCTCTCGGTTGTGTGCAGAATGTCGAATGCTTTGGCGTCCTGATGCGCGATGGCGTAGCTGTAGGCCTTTCCGACGGCGGCTTGAAGCAATGTGGGATCTATTTGATAAGCACGATCGAATTCCGCGGCCGCACCGGCCCAGTCGCTTTTGTAGTACCTCGCGAAGCCGCGGTAGAAAACCACCAGAGCAGAATTGCTATTTTCGGGCAGGCTTTGAAGGAACTGGTCATACTGCCCCAGGTACAGATAGGCGTTAATCGTCGCACTATTCAGCTTGACGCCGGGATCAAGCTGGCGGGCCCGTTCGCACTCGGTGACTGAGTCATGCAGCATGCCGCCAAAGCGGTAGGCGTATCCGAGCTCCCAGTGCGCCTCCGCCAGATTGGGATTTGTTTTCACCACGTCGCGCAACAATGGCACCGCGCGCTCCACGTAGCCAGTGTCGGTCAGCAGATTGGCCATGGAGGTATGCGCTTCGATCTGGCCAGGCTCGATGGAGAGGGCCTTTTCGAATGCCGCCTCCGCTTTGTCGTACTCCTGACGTCCGCCGAATTGCAGAGACGCCAGCGCTTCGTAGGACTTCCCGAGATGCGCCCAGGTCAGCGAGTAGTTGGGCCCGATTTCCGCGGACTTTTCAAGCATCTTGATCGACATGGGAAAATCGTTTTGCGAATACAAATCCACGCCGCGCAAATAATATTCGTAGGCCACCGGATCGACCGGCTCATCCGTTTTCAGCTTTTCCGCTTGGGAGGGAGAAAGGCTCAACTCCAGCCCTTTGATGATCTGCTGCGCCACGTTGTCTTGAACGTTCAGCAGATGGTCGTATTTCAAATCGATGGTGCCGCGCCAGAGGATCTTTTCCGTTGTAACGTCGATCAATTGCGGTGTGATGCGGAAATTGTCTCCGTCGCGAACGAAATTGCCGGTGAGCAGAGTGTTCACATTCAGGTCCGCGGCCACTTTGCGGATGTCGATCGCCTGATTGCGATACTGTTCGACGGCCGAAGACGGCCGCACCGAAAGCGAGCTGACGTATCCGAGCTTGGTGATTACAGCATCGGCCAGCGAGAATCCCAGGAAATCGCTGCTGGCGTCCTGCCCTACATTTTGAAACGGAATAACCGCCAGACTTCGCGGCTGCTGCGAAGAAGATGAATTGTCGGGCTGCACACGCAGATAGCCGGTAAAGCCCACCAGTGCGCACAACAGGATCAGAAGCGCCGTGGCGATGACGCGTTTGCGAGGTTTCGCGTCGCCTGAATCCTTCAGCGCATGCGGTATCGCAGCGACAAAATCGGTGCGCGGCTGCGGCGCAATCTGCAACGCCGGCAAACTCTCATGTTTTTCGTCCGCTGGCTGCTTTTCTCCCGCTTGGCCTGCCTGGGTTTCCGCTCGGCCAGTTGCTCGAGCTGCTGCGCTTGCGATCGGGCGCCCGTGAACGGAGAGCCCCGGCGCTGCTTCTAAATTTTGTGGAGGTTGCGCGGGGGTAATGTCCGCCGGCAGCTCCACTTCCCTCACCGGTGCCGTGAAGCGGTAGCCCCTCTTTGGAACCGTTTCGATATACCGAGACTCTTCCTTTTCTCCCAGCGCTTTTCTCAACGCGGAAACCGATACGGTGAGATTCGCCTCTTCAACGAAGCTTTCCTGCCACACCGCTTGCATGATCTGCTCTTTGGTTACCAGCCGTGAGTGGTTCTGAACCAGGAAGACCAGAAGCTCAAAAGTCTTGGGCGGAAGCGGAATGGGAGTGCTGTCCCGGAGCAGTAGGTGCTCTTCGGGTTCCAGGCGGAAGGGGCCGAATTCGAAAAAGCCTCTTGTTTTCAAGGTCATAGGGGCTTGACCTGCGCCTTGGAAATTATTTGGAAATTCTTTGGCGTTCCTTAGCTACTTCTTCTAGCCGCTTCGGCGAATGTACACCTGCAACGCGGCACTTTTTTTGGATGGACGCGATTCTAGACGAAAGCCCCTAGACGGGCAAGGGGCTTTGCAATGGAAGGGGCTTGAGGTCAAAATCGAGCGGGCCACAAGCGACGGTTTATCGACTCTAACTCCGACAATAAGCATAGTCGGGGGTACCAGCCCGTATGCCAAGATTTCCATGGCGCTCAGATTCAGATCCTTGGAGATCCCACTCCCCTTATACCGCTTGCCGCCGAAGGGTTTGCAGTTACCGCTTTTTTCCCGAATCCGTGTAGTCCTGCTGCGAATGTTGCATTCCCCCCTATTCAAACCTGCTGCAAAACACACCGTACTTCCATCCGTGCACTTCTTTAGGCCATGCCCGTTGCTAGAAGTTCCTTGTTTTTGAGCAAAACCGCAGTTTGGAAAATATTTGGAAATTCTTTGGCGCTCCTTAAGGACTTATTTCCACCGCTTCTGCGAAAGTGCGCCGGCATCGCGGCTCAGTACATAAACGAACGTCAATTCAAAATTGATTTCCGAAGTGGGCGAGGCCTGATGCAACGAACGGCCCTATTGAGAAGGGTAAATCCTAGATTGTAGTCGAGAGAAAAAGGAGATACAAAAATGAAGAAGAAGTTAGCAGTTGCTGCAGTTCTGGTGCTGGCCATTTCCGCCTGTATCGCGGGCGTGATGTCAGCCGAAACCGTCTATTCCTTTACCACCATTAACGTCACTACCGACACTTTCACGCAACTCTTGGGCATTAACAACCAGGGCGAGATCGCCGGCTACCACGGGAGCGGCGCTGCCGGCCATCCCAACCAGGGTTTCACTCTCGTTCCGCCGAGCAGCTTCACCGTCGAGAATTATCCCGGGTCGGTTCAGACGCAAGTGATCGGCATCAACAACAGCGGCAACACCGCCGGGTTCTATGTCGACAACTCCGGTGTTAACCACGGGTTCACCAAGATCGGCGCCAAGTTCAGCACCGTTGATTTCCCCAACACGACTTCCGTGCTGACCCAACTTCTCAGCATCAACGACAGCAATGAAGTAGCCGGCTATTGGCAAAACGGTTCTGGGACGCAGTTCCCGTTCACCGAGAAGGGCGGCGTGTTCGCCCCGATCGATTCCATGCTCCCGGAAAATACCAGCGCCCAGGCTACCGGTGTGAACGACCAAGGACAGATCTCCGGATTCTTTGTGGACGAAGCGGGCGTCAATCACGGGTTCCTGCTGATTTCCGGCTCGGTCACCGTGCTGGATTTCCCCGCTGCAACTCTCACGCAGGCGCTCGGTCTGAACAACCTGAACCAAGTGGTCGGCGTGTACAGCGATGCGAAGGGCAACATGCACGGCTTTCTCTACGACAATGTGGCTTTCCAGTACGAATCCGTGAGCGATTCAAAGGGCGTTGATACCACCACCGTGAACGGCATCAACGATCAGGGCCAAATCGTCGGCTTCTACGTGGACGGCTCGGGAAACACCGATGGGTTCGTCGGCCGCATTGTGCGCTGCGTCAACTAAACGCCGCGTAAAGATGTGGTCTTCGGTAGGTTTTAGCAACTCGGGCGGGATGGCTCGCAAGGCTGTCCCGCCGTTTTGTTTTCGGCTGCAAATTACCGCTAGATGCCTGCTCGCAAAGCGTGATTTTCCAGGCTTATAGGCGCTAATTGACTTCTTTGGAAATTATTTGGAAAACCTTTGGCGTCTCTTAAGGACTTCCCCTCCCCACTTCGGCGAAAGTGAGCCTACCACGCGTCCTCATTACTCAAGCACGGGTGGATTGGAAGCGACTCCGTCGAGGCGAGCGAGCCCGGAGTCGGAATTACAAAAATTAAAGGAGAGAACGAAATGAAATTAACGACCGGAACGCTTTCGGCAGCATGCCTGGCAGTTTTTAGCTTATTCGCGGCTTCCACGCCGGCGCAACAACCGCAACCATATGGGTTTGGCGACAAGTTTCACCTGACGCGCCAGCCCGCCGATTCCCAGGAGAAAATCGCAGCGCAAGCCGCGGCGCAGCAAAAACTAAAAGACGACGCTACGCCATCCGGCGCAACCGATGACTGCTCCTACACCTTCACTTCCGGAACGGGTGACGCCTACCTGCAATTTTGCGTGACCGTAAACGGCAATATCGCCGAGTTTCAAAGCCCCCAGGGCGTTGAGCAGATACGACAAGGGTCGGTCGGCGAGGGTTACGGTGTTTGCGACGAATCTACCCAAACTTCGTATGTGGACTTCGCCGAGATCGCCAGCTCGAACTGGAATGCGCCCGTCTTAGTTTCGCAAACGGCAACAATGGTGAAGATCGAGCGCACCACTACCGACAATCTTTTCATCCTCACCCAGATTATCACCATGGTCCCCGGCACGCCGCCGTACGCTAAGGTTGAAATGCAGCTCAAGAACAATTCCGCCGGTGGCAAACAGGCGATATTGGTGCGCTGGGCCGACTCGGATCCGGACAATGCAACAGCTGATGGTTACTCGCAGAACTTGGACTCCACAAACGATAGCGCATTTGCTTGGATATCCTACGGTAGCGGGAGCGGGAATGATCCTTATGGTTTGATGATCCAGAATGCTGGAAATCCGAGTGTAACGAATACCCTGCGCGCCGGATTTGCGTATCCTAGTGCCATGCCTCCCAATCCTTGCAGTGTTGGTATCATCTCGGGCTCACCGATACTCGATACCGATGGGTCCATTGCCTATGCTTATGACCTCGAAATGCGCGAGGATCAGACGATCACCGTTTTCGACAGGTACGTCCGGTTCTAAGACCTCGCGCTGAATTGAAGGATGCTGCAAGCAAGCGAGCTGGACACTTCAGCTTGTCTTCGCAATCGAAGCGGGACGGCTGCCAGGGCCGTTCGGCGCTTTTGTGTTTAAGAGCGGTCGACCTCCGAAGTATGGTCGCTCTCCTTGACTTGAATTCCCCTCTTGGTTACGCTGCGCACAACAAACGCGCAGCGGTGCTTTCTCTTCCTGGGCGCTCGCACGTCGGACCATTTACCCTGAACACTTTCGAATTTCAATCACGTAACTGCCGAGGAGGTCGGCATCCATGAAAAAACTCTGTAGCTTTCTGCTGGGACTGTCTTTTGTACTCACAACCGGAGCCGTCGCCGCAGCGCAGGATAAGCCTGGTGAAATGCATGCGCCGCCGCCGGTTCTCTATATCAACCGCGAATTCATCAAGCCGGGCAAAGGCGGAGCGGTGCACGAACGCACCGAAAGCGCTTTCGTGAAGGCCATGTCCGGCGCGAATTCGAAGCAGCATTACCTCGCTCTTAATTCGCTGAGCGGCAAATCGCGAGCGCTGTTTCTTTCCGGCTACGCCTCTTTCGGGGACTGGGAGACCCAGGTCATGACGGACATGAAGAATTCCACACTATCGGCGGCGCTCGATCACGCGGCAATGGCTGACGGTGAACTGTTGGACGCCTATGACCAGAGCGTATGGATTTACCGCGAAGACCAAAGCATGAATCAGACGGGAAACCTTGTCGGCATTCGCTATATGCAGCTTGAAGTCTTCTCGGTAAAACCGGGCCACGAGGAGGATTGGAACGTCGCCGTCAAAATGGTGAAGGAGGCTTACGCCAAGGGCATGCCTGACGCCCATTGGGCCATGTATCAAAACGTCTTCGGCAGAGAGACTCCAGCTTTTCTGGTCATCACGCCCATGAAATCGGTGTCGCAAATTGACCGTGACTTCGCGAATGGCAGCAAATTTACAGACGCCATGGGCGTTGATGGAATGAAAAAGTTGAATGAGCTTTCCGCTGCCGCCATCGCATCAACCGAGACCAATCTCTTCGTGATTAGCCCCAAGATGAGCTACATGGGCGAAGATCTCGCCAAGGACGATCCGGAGTTCTGGCATTCGAAGCCAGAACCCGCCGCCGAGTCGAAGAAAGAAAAATCCGAAGCGAAACCTAAGACTCCATAACGCGACGCAATCGCGACTCGAATAGAATTCGCCTTGCGATCAATCCCGTGCGGTGCGCGCCTGAGCGCGCCGCACTAGATTTCCTCGACGAGGGCACAAGCTGTTTGCCGCGAGGAAAGCTCTGCGGCAGGCTTTCGCCTACAATGTCTCGCCAAGGATCAGTGAGTCATATGTGACAGGCCGACACGGCTAATCGCTCTGCGACCAGAGCAAGGTAGGCCAAATCGGCAGACTGGATTTGGCCACCAGAATCGGATGGCGTCACCACCGCGCCCAGCGTTAAAGTTTCTTCATGACCGGGCATCCGCTGGACAATCCCGTCTGGACTGCGCTGACCACTACTCAAGCGCATTGGGCGCAAATGTCTGAACTCGCGCGCAAGTTCCCTGTTGAGATCGGCCCGCTCGCCGCATTCGAATCGCCTACTTGCATGGCATACGAATCGATGGCCGAGCTTTTTCCTGCAGGAGGAGTTGCCGCGATTTGTCTCGACGCGCCGCCCGCGCTGCCTCCCCTATGGACCTTGCTTGAAGTCGCACCGATGCTGCAAATGATCTATACGAATTGTAAGTTGCCGGCGTCTTCGCCTGATTTCGTCGAGCTAACCGCCGCGGACGCACCCGAAATGTTGGCGCTTGCAACGCTAACTAAGCCCGGCCCGTTTGCTCTGCGCACTCACGAACTTGGCGACTTCATCGGTATCCGTCGCGAAGGAAAGCTTGCAGCCATGGCTGGCGAACGTTTGCGCGCCCCCGGCTATACCGAAGTCAGCGGTGTTTGCACGCACCCGGACCATCTCGGCCACGGTTACGCCACCGGGCTGATGGTCGAAATCATGCGCCGCATCCTCGCGCGCGGCGAAACTCCATTCCTGCACGTGCGTTCCGCGAATGTGCGCGCGATCGAACTGTATCGCCGCTTGGGTTACGTCGACCGCCACCTCTTTCAGCTCACCATCCTGCGCAAGACTGCGCCGTAACGCTCCTACAAACAAAAGCGGCGTGTATTGGTTTTCGTCGTGCTGGGCTTCAGCCGGCATCTTGCATCTGCATGATTCGGACCTAAACAAAAAGCAAGATGCCGCCCTGAAGGGTGGCGCTACGAAGGCAAGAGCAAAGTCACCGACGAAGTGGCGCGGCAAAGTTGCGAAGATGGAAGAAACGCCTCTCGCAACCTGCCACGAATTTCGCTGCCTTATGATTTAATGCAAATATGATTCCCGCAAATCCGGAACCTAAAGATCTGAAACCCGAGTTGAACGCTCTTGCTGCGATCGCAACGTCCGCGCACCAGTTAATGGAGGGAATCGTCGCGCTGCTGCACACAAATCTGCTGAAGTACAACTGGGTGGGCTTCTACATGATCGAAAAAGGAACGCCCGGCGAGGACATGCTTGTGCTTGGCCCCTTCAAAGGCCCGATGACGCCGCACACGCGCATCCGATTGAATCAAGGAATTTGCGGCGCCGCGGCATCCCGCGGCGAAACCGTCATCGTCGACGACGTGAGCGCCGATTCGCGCTATCTCGCTTGCTCGTTCGAAACCAAGTCTGAAATTGTCGTTCCAGTTTTTGTCTCAGGAAAAGTTGTCGGCGAACTGGACATCGACAGCCATTTTCTAGCCACCTTTGCCGCCGAAGACCGCGACCTGTGCGAACACGCCGCAAAACTCCTCGGCAACTGGATGGAAGCTCACCCTAGCAACTAAGGTCCTCCTTTTTCTGCCGAGATGACGATACAGGTTCCGGCGGCGGCAATATAGCGTGCAGGCGTGTTGGCGAGGCCTTGAAGGTGGCGCTGTGCCGGTTGAGTCAGCGGCTACTGATGCTTTTTGATGATTCCCCGGGATAGGAACCGTACTCGTAACCGGCAAGCGAGGTCCCGTAATTTGCTGACGCGACAATCGTACGGCTAACCTGAACGCGTTTGCCGTCGTCCCAGGTAGCTACAAGCGAGAATGTAAGTGTCATTGTTCCTCCCAAGCTGAAATGCGGATTGGGTACTCGGTGAAAAGCGTCGTTATCGCTCGTCGGATAAGAACTGCGGCCTAGCATTTCGTTCAGTCTTGCTGGCTACGGGCTGCGTATCGCTGTTATGATTTGAGCCTGTGCGGCGCGCCGCATTCAGGTGCGGCGTTCTGCGCAGCCTCGCGATGTTGCGCGGGTGACGCCAGGGGCGCGGCGTGGCGCACAACCCGACGGCCTTCAGTTGAATCCTAAGCGTTTCGAATTATAAGGAGAACTTGGTGCGACGATTGCGAATCGTATGTGTGGTGATGGCGCTTGTGTTCGCGGGATTTACAGTCGCGCTCAAACTCTCAGTAGCGACCTCGGTTCACGCGCAACAACAGGCGGTCGCGCCAGACTCTTCTGTGCATGTTTCAGCGATGTTACGCAGCCTGCCCTTGCAGCTTCCCGCGATGACGGCAAGCGGAAGCGCCACGCAAATAGTCTCCAGTGCAACCCAGGACCCCTCAGCGCAGATCCAAGCTGGCGCGGTGCAAGTCGCGACGCAGGCGACGGCGGCAACGAATACTCCGGTCACGATTGCAAAGAGTGTTTCCGTGCGCGGGCTTGCTGTTGAGCCTCAATCCCCAAACGCTTCGAGAGCACAGAGCAGCGAAACTTCCGCCTGGCCCGCGCTGGTTTATTTGACAAATGCGGACAAGGGAAACAGGATTTTCACTTTGGCGACCGCTCTGAGCGCATCCGGCGTGCTTCCCACCGCCAGCAAGATGGCGCTGTTCGCCGGACAGGCTACGGCAGGATCGTTAGGTGATGGCGGAGCAGCATCCGCCGCGGAATTTGATCTGAAGCTTGACTCAACCGTGATGCGCAGCGGCGTGGCCGTCGCGCAAGACGGTACAATTTTCGTGTCCGACACTCTAAATGCCACGATTCGCAGCATCGCCGGCGCGGCGAGCAGCGAGCCCGGGATCGTTCGCAGCGTGGTGGGGCGGTTCGGCTCGCGGCAGAATTTCGAGCTCGTCGAACCGCTTGGCTTGGCGCTCGATCGCGCCGGAAATCTCTACATCGCCGA
>Ga0070765_100001090_pt1 | contig 16284 bp, 13 predicted proteins | sample HubBroMetageWFT5_FD_71516 | JGI IMG/M metagenome (GOLD analysis project Ga0070765, IMG submission 71516) | Warmed and freeze-thawed soil microbial communities from the Hubbard Brook experimental Forest, New Hampshire - Hubbard Brook CCASE Soil... | ecosystem: Environmental > Terrestrial > Soil... | reverse complement strand
ACGTCCGTCTCCACCAGGTGCCGTCCGCCCAGTCGTGAATATTGGTGGTCCTGCAAAACATGGAGCAATTTCGCTTGTAGGTGCACCGGCATCTCGGCGATCTCGTCCAGGAAAATCGTCCCCTTGTTGGCCATTTCGAATTTTCCCGGCTTGGCACGCACGGCACCGGTGAACGCTCCCTGCTCAAAGCCGAAAAGCTCAGACTCCAGCAACTCACCGGGAAGCGCAGCGCAATTTACTTTCACAAACGGCTGATTCCGCCTCTTCGAGCGCAGATGAATCATTCGCGCCACGACTTCTTTGCCCACTCCGCTCTCTCCACAGATGAAGACCGGTACGTCCACGGGTGCAATCTGCAAAATTTGCTGGCGGATACGCACCATTTGCGGACTCGCGGCAAGGAAGCTCAGATCTTCCGTGATCTGCTCGCAATAATCCTTCAGCGCCTGATTTTCCTGCGTCAACTGCTTCTTCTGGCGCGATTTCAGCATCGCCGCGTCCAGTTCCGTCTTTTCGAAGGGCTTCGTCAGGTAGTCATGAGCGCCAAGCCGGATCGCTTCCACGACAGTTCCCACTTCGTTCGAGCACGACAACATGATCACGTTCAAGCTGCGGTCCAGATGCATCAATTCCTGCAGCGTATCTAGGCCGTTCATCTCCGGCATAAGCACGTCCAGGATGATTAGGTCCGGGCGCTCGCCGTTGTTGATCTTGCTGATGGCTTCCTTGCCGCTGCCTACGGCCTCCACGTCAAAGCCGTCCACTTCCAACAGCGTCTGCAGGTACTTCCGGATGCTCGGTTCGTCATCCACCACGAGAATCGTTTCCTTCACCGCCATAACGCACTCCCCTTTTTCCAAGTCCTCAAATTCCAGTAGTTCTTAGCTCTGATCCATCGGCAACAAAAAGGCAAATGTACTGCCCTTCTGTGCTTCACTTTCCACCCAAATCTTGCCCCGGTGCGCTTGGATCAATCGTTTTGCGATCGCCAGGCCAAGTCCCATCCCGGACGTATTGCGATCCACGCGGACGAAGTCCTCAAAAATCTCCTGATGATGCTCCGGCGCTATCCCCGGCCCGGAATCGCTCACGCTTACTTCCACGCTGTTGGGTCGTGGCAACCGGAATCTCCGGCGCTCCTCATTCGGCTTCACTTCCGCAACACGGCGTTCCCAGAAATGCGGACGCGCTCGCAGCGTCACGGTTCCGCCTTTGGGTGTATGCTTCAGCGCGTTGTCCAAAAGGTTGGCCGCTGCTTGCTGAACCTTCTGATAGTCAAACTTGAATGTGGGAATCGAAGGGTCCAGATGCTTCTCCATCTTGACGCCTTTTCGCTGGAACGCTTCCGACCAGCGGGTGGCCATTTCTTCCAGGCAATCGCGCAAGTCGTTCTCTCTCATTTGCAGAACGAGCTTGCCGCTCTCCAGCGCGGAATAATTTAGGAACATAGAAACCAGCCGCACCAGACGTTCGCAACTTTCTTTCGATTCTTCCAGGATGTCCCGCTGTTTTTCAGTCAACCGGCCCAACGAGCTGGTCAGCAGCAAATCGTAGTAGCCTTTGATGACGGCCAGCGGTGTCTTCAATTCGTGTGCTGCTGACGCAAGAAATACTGTCTTCTGTCGGTTTACTTCCTGCAGCTTCAAATACGCGGCCAGCAAATTGCGGTAGGTTATCTCGCGTTCTTGCAGTAACTCTTGCACGGTTATCTGCGTCGCTTCACTTTGTGCGCTGCTCGGTTCTCCGTCATTCGAAAATTGCACCGCCAACCAATCGGACTCGGGAATCCAAATCACACGCACTCGGTAGGCCTTCAGCGACGTTCGGCCTTCGAGCTCGATTTCATTTTCTCCAGCCTCGATTCGCCGTGAGATCTCCTTCGAGTCTACATTCAGCAAGTCCTCAAAAACATTGAAGGGCGTCTTGTCTTCCTTGCCGTGCGCTACCAAATACTTGCGTGCCCTGGCGTTGATAATGAGTGCCAAGCCTTCCCGATCGGCCACAATCAAGCCTCGCTCGACCGTGTCCAGCAAAGCGCGTACATGCTCGACTGGAAGACTCGAACCGCCTTGGCCCGTTTTCCCCATAATTGAGCTAACGGTGCTACCCATTGCTTGACATCATCCTCTTCGGGAGTGGAAAAACTTTTCCCATCGACTGACGCCCATCCTTACAGAGGCTTTTCGCCGTGTCAATGGGAAACGCAGGGCAATTGCACATTTAGGGAAAACCCGTGGACAATCTGAATCCACTGGTACCGTTTTCTTACCCAACCCGAAACTTTATCCCATTAAGTCATAGATAAGTATGGCCCCTATACCCCCTTCCGATCCGTGATACTGGCACTCAACCTGCTACTTTTGTACTAGGTCGAGAGTACTAACACTATGGATCTACGTATAGAACAGCTGAAAGAGAGGACCCGCGTGGACGCCTCAACCCGCCGCTCTTCTCGCATTCGCCTCCAGATACCTGTTTTCTTGAAGGGTTCCGATGCGGCCGGTACAGAGTTCATCGAGCTCACGAAAACCCTCAACATCAGTGCGACTGGGGCTTGCATTGCTTCAACTCACATGCTGCGGACGGATCAGATGGTTCAACTCACCATCCCGGCTCCCATTCCAACGGCATCGAGCCTAATTCCAAGCGAAACCCCTCCTATCATGGCCAAAGTCCTGCGCGAGGAGTTCTTGGGGGAATGGCGTCTGTTTGGCTTGGAATTCCTTCGCCCACTTGAGTAAATCTATGCCGTAATAGGACAGTCCCTCCCCGTGGCGGGGAGGGCTTTGCTCCTAGGCCTACGTTACGACTTCTCCAGGCCCGCAAAAACCTCCCATATCTCTCCATTTTGTAATAGGATACCGCCTCTGCCCTCCGTCCCCCATTGAGCGGATTGTTTGGGCTCGCGCAGCTGGATTGGCACCTGGCTTGCTCCCCTCCAAGTCAGTCCTCGCTTTGTGCTTGCCCCGTTCCCCCCGGGGAGTGGCAGATTGTAGGAAAACCCGGTCATGCCCAGTCCCGGAGGCCCAGCGGCCCCGCGTTTGCCCATCGAAGATTCCTATCTCGAACTCCTGGCGGACACGCTGGAGAGCATGGATATTCCTGCGCGCAGTCAGTTCCTGCAGCGCTACTTCAAAATAACTACGCAACTCGATCTTCGCGAGAGCCAGTGCCTGCAACTCTGGGAGGAAGCTCTTACGCGCCGGCGTGACCTCGCCGAGCAACTTGCGCGTCCCGTATCCCTCCGAACTGTTTTGATGGACGTGCTCTCTTCTTCAGGCCTATTTCGCGTTCCAGTGATGCTCGAATACGACGAGTTCAAGAAGCTGCAGCTAAACGCAGTCACCGATCCGCTCACCGGTCTTTACAACCGCCGTCTCTTCGCGGAATCCTTTGAAAAGGAACTCAACCGCGCGCGTCGTTACGGCCTGCCTCTCGGCATCGTCCTTCTCGATCTTCACCGCTTCAAGGAAGTCAACGATCGCTATGGTCATCCCCGTGGAGATGAGGTTCTTCGCGCTGCGGCCGTCACGCTGCAGAAAGCGCTTCGCACGTCCGATTCCGCTTTTCGCATTGGTGGGGATGAATTCGCCTTGTTACTGCCACAAACCGATGCCGCGCAATCCCTTGCCCTTAGTCGGCGCGTCGAGACGGTCTTCGCGGAGGTTTTGAGGCCGCTTCAACTTTCTTTCTCCGTCACTATGGATCATGGAGTTGCCAATTTTCCGCAGGATGGCGATCAATCCGACCAGCTAATCCGCGTCGCAGATGAGCGTCTGTACCAGTTGAAGCATGCGAATCATTCGCGCGTCAGCGAAAGTGCCGCCTATACGCCGGCCGTAGGCGCCGCGCCGGTCTCCATTTCCATTGGCCGTCCGGCGGAAAAACCGTCCTCGGAATTTGCCCAAGCCTCTTCCACAGCGGCTAAGTCGATCGCCACACAGGATTCATCCGCGCTGCCTTCTCCATCCACGTACACTGTCCAACGCAAAGCGGAACGCGTGTCCATGGTGGGTACCAACGCATATGCCATTATTGGAGACCAAGGCGAGCGTCGCGCACGCGTTCTCGACCTGGGATTTGGCGGAGTTTCCTTGGAATTTGAACAAGCCCAAGACTTACCTGAAAGCATTCTTGCGATTCTGCATGTGCCCATTCTTCCTCCCGTCCGCGTTTATCTCAAGCCTGTGTGGTCCCGTCGCATTTCCGAAGCTAGTTTCCGTTTGGGCTGTCGCTTTGTCTCTTGATTTCGTTATCGGGCTGATAGTCTCTTGCAGACGCTTCACCCCGTGAATCGCTACCTAGCTTTACTTCTCAACACCGTCCTACGCCTGGAAACGGCGTGCACCCTGTACCTCTGGTCAGCCCCAGCGTGCACTGCAATTGCCCTACAACTGTACTCAGGGCAGGTTGCCTGTGCCTTCGGCCAGTAGCTACTGTGCTGTTCTTGGGTCCTGAAAGACTGTCTGTCTTGCCATTGCCGGTGAAGATGAAGATTTTTGGGGTCTGACCTGCATCGCCAGTACAAACTCCTGGTGCCGTACGTCGTTTTCATCGATCGAGGCTGAAAAATTCCGGTTTGCCAGGGATCAGTCTCCGTAAGCCGCAGTGTTAGACTTCGGGTACAGTGGTGGGCAGTTACACGCCTGTCCCTCAACTGTACTCCGAGCAGCTTGTTCGTTCCTCCGTACCAACCGTACCCTTACCTTTCATATTTCATCGGGGGGATTTTTATCTCGTGAACTTTCGTACTCATTCAATTTTTTTCCCGGGAATTTTTTCGCTCGCGTGGCTGCTGATTCTGGGTTCGGCTTTGGGGGGATGTGCGGGCTACGTTCCGGCCGCAACCACGCCTTCCAGCACGCAGGGTGCTCTCGCGGTCTCGCCTTCAAGTCTGAATTTTAGTACTGTTGTCGTTGGACAGACGCTCACACAGACGATCCACGTCTCCAATACCGGCAAATCCCCTATCCAGCTTTCTTCCGTCAAGGTCTCGGACAAGGATTTCGTCATTAGCGGCCCATCAGTCCCGCGCACTATTCTGCCGGCCACCGGCCTCGATTACACCCTGGCCTTCACACCGTCTACGGCCGGCAGCCAGACTGCCTCGGTCAGCATTGGTAACAGCGCGACCTCTGCCCCCACGACGGTTCCGCTGGCAGGCGTCGGTGCAAAAGCGACCGCCGCGGTTCAACTCAATCCCAATTCAGTGAACTTTGGCTCCCTGGTGCTGCAGACCACCAGCACGAAAAGTATCTCGCTGCAAAATAGCGGAGACGTCAACGTAAAGATCAGTGGGGTCACCGTCGCGGGTGCGGGATTTGGTTTCGCGGATCTTTCCCCTGGGTTCTCTTTGTCGCCCAACCAAACAGTGACTTTTCAGGTGTGGTTTAAACCTACCGTGAAAGGCGTCGCTTCCGGGACAGTCTCCATTATAAGCGCCAACCTTTCTTCGCCGGTCACTCTTGGCCTCTCGGGCAGTGGTGTTACTTCAAGTGCTCCTAGCCCAACGCCTTCTCCAACTCCGACGGCTCACACCGTACATCTATCTTGGGCTCCGAGCTCTAGCGCTGTTAGCGGCTATCGCGTCTACCGGGGTCAAGTTTCTGGCGGCCCTTATCCAAATGCGGTCACTTCGGGTGACGTGCTCAGCTTCGACGACACCACCGTAGTGGACGGCAATACTTACTACTATGTCGTCACCGCCGTGGATTCTGCCGGCGTAGAAAGTACGTACTCCAACCAGGCCTCAGCCCAGGTTCCAAACAACTAGACCAGGTCTACAAGCATTCATCCGACTGACCCTCATTTGGTGTTCGCACGGGCTTCCCGTATAATGCCTAATTGTCTCGTGACCAAGCGACGCGGCTGTAAGCCTCTCCTCGGGGTTTCCCGTGCAGACCGGCCACGACAGATTGGAGAAGTATGAAAACCGGAATTCATCCCGACTACCATGCAGTGACGGTACATTGTGCGTGCGGGCACACTTTCCCGACGCGTTCCACCATTAAGGGCGACATGCTGCGCGTGGAAATTTGCTCAAATTGCCATCCGTTCTTCACCGGCAAACAAAAACTCGTGGACACCGCAGGGCGCGTGGAGCGTTTCAACAAGAAGTACGCGAATGTTCCCGCGGCAGCTGCAGGCAAAAAGTAACAGCGCGCACGGCAAACAAGCTTTGTTCGACCCGGGGCCGGCAGCTCGCCGGTCCTTTTTCTTTCCTATTTTTTGTTCGCTCCTCCGTCTCCGTGTAGAATCTTTTTCCAGTGGCTACTCAATCCCGTATGTTCGATGGCGTGCCGGTCCCTGACTCGGTCGATACCGCTGCGCCGCGCATAACACTCCGCAACGCGTTTTCCCATCCCTTCGATTCGGCCATTGCCGCGGCGCGCACTTGCTACTCCTCGCGTCTGATCGCCTCTGACGAAATCACCGACAAACAGCGCCTCAATATCGGCGCAGCCACCTTCTACAGCGGCCATCACACCGTCTACCAACACGCGCATTTCGAATTCGGCCTGGAAAACGTCAGCCGCCAGTTTGTCTGGTCCTTTCTTCATGCCCATCCTTTTTACAATTCCGAGCAGCAAAGCCAGCGCTACGTCCGCCTGGATCGCGCTCAGGCCTACGTCCCTCCCCCATCGCTTTTCTTCGACGAGGCCTCCCGCCAGATTTACGAAGCCGCCGTCACCCGTGCGTGGGCTTACTATCGAGAACTCTCCGCCATTCTCGTTAACAATGCGCGCGATATTCTCAACGACATCTGGCACATCGGTCCGATGTCTCACCCAAAGCGCCTGCACAAAATCGAGCGCTCCGCCGAAAAACGCGCCATAGAAATCGCCCGCTACGTGCTTCCGGTGGCCGCCTTCACCACCATGGTCCACACCCTTTCCGGTATCGTTCTCCATCGCCTGTGGCGCATGTCCTCCGCTTCCGACACCCCCAGTGAGGCTCGAGCCGTCATCGGCGAAATGGTCGCACTGGTGCGCCAACTCGATCCGCAATTCTTCGATCGTTTCGGAACCGCTCCATTGGAAGAACTTCCGGAGTGGAAGGACGTCACGCCGGCTCGTCCGCTTGCGGACGCCTTCGCCCGTGAATTTGATGAGCGCTTAAACGGAAAAACTTCGCGGCTGATCGATTATTCTCCAAACGCCCCGCGCGTAATGGCCGAATCCTATCGCGCCGTCGTTGGACTCCCCGAATCTTCCTGCCCCGATGCCGAAGCCATTGATCGCCTGCTGAATCCCGCCCGCAATCTCTATCGCCTGGAAACGCTAAACATCGGCGTCCACGCCCCAATGATGCGCGCGCTCCAGCACGCCAATTACACCTTCGCTAAGAAAATCAGCCACACCGCGGACAGCCAGGACCAGCGCCATCGCATGGTTCCAGGCTCTCGCCCACTTCTCACCCTCGCCGACACTCGCGATCCGGATTACATTTCCCCAATGCTGCTCAAGGAAAATCCGCACGCCCAGGAAGTCTACGATCGCGCCATGCACGACGCCTGGACCGCCAAAAATCAACTGCTCGACCGCGGCGTCCCTCCCGAAATCGCTCTCTACCTTCTTCCCAACGCCAAATCCATCCGCCTTGTCGAATCCGGTTCGCTCCTCCACCTGCTCCACAAATGGACCATGCGCACCTGCTTCAACGCTCAGGAGGAAATCTACCAATGTTCCATGGATGAGATTGCTCAACTTCGCGAAGTTCAGCCCGAACTCTCGCGCTACATCGGCCCGCCGTGCCATCTGCGCGCCGGCATCACCACGCCCATCTGCACCGAAGGTTCGCACTTCTGCGGGGTTAAAGTATGGCTCGATTTCCCCAACACTCCCCGCCGCATCTAGATTCGTGCCAACAGCTACAAATCTTCCGGTCGTAATCCAGTGTGCTTCGCGATGCGGACAACATTCGTGGCCCGATCTCTACTCCATCGTGAAACGCCCAGACATAATCACCGCGTTGCGGTGCGTCAAAATTACGTGCGAGCCTCTTTGTGATTTAGCCGTATATCCGATTCGAAGAAGGGCGCGGAAGACCTTCGCTGCCTTCGTGCTTGGCCACTGACTCACGATCAAGCAGCTTCGCTGGACACGGTGACGCTATCGGTAGGTTCTTTTTGTTGCCAGTGCTTGCGCTGATGCTACCGCTTCCTTTTCAGTCGTCCCGTATGCCAAGACACCGGTACATCCACAATCTCGGCAATCCAACGCCCGTCGGACTCAAGTTCAGTTTCCACCCGATACACAATGTGAGACATACACGCATTCTAACACTCCGTCACCGGTGTGCCATCAATTGTGACTGATGCCCAACACTCCCCGGCGCATCTGAAACCTGTTATCGTGTCATGCAAGTCACAATTTAGGGAGACACCGATGGCGCGTACCCGGCTCCGCTGCCTTGCTTCTTTTGTAGCCGTGATTTTTTCCGTTTCTCTGCCCTCGCCCGCATTTGAAACTCCGCTCTCCGATACCGCCGTCCGCGAGGCCTATTTCCTCGGCCAGCGCCGCGACGAAACCATGGGCCGGATTCTGGACAAATACACCATCTATCTCGCCGCTCCGAAATCCGGCCCACATATCGCTTCTGTCACCATGTTTACGCCCTTCGCTCAGGCCATTCTTTACTCCCGCGACAAGACTTCTGGCTATAGCGCGCAGCAGGCTGCACTCGATCACGCCAAACACGCCGAAACGGTGAAAGCCGTCATCGAAATTCTCTTTACCGATACTTACGGCGCCCTAATTCCCAGGCCCGCCGGCTCGCGAAATGACTCTTCGGCTGGCTTCATGCCTCGTCCCTACGATTTCTGGAAAGATTATCAGGTGAACTTCTTCCACAAGGACGATCAGCTCAAGGCTATCTCGTCTTCGGGACAACCAAAGCTCTCTTGTTCCGACGCTGGTTGTACTCTGATGGGTGCCACGATTGAGTTCGAATTTCTCGCCGAGCACGTCCCGTCGGACTCCATCCTCGTTCAGGTCATCCCGCCCGAAGGCGAACAAGTCGTCCTCGACTACGACCTCAGCTCCGTCCGCTAAAGTCTCCGTTAGCTCCGTGGCTTCTCTGCTAACTCTGCGGTAAAGCCGTTCTCTTGGGTTGTCCGGTTCTAACTCCGCCACCGTAGCGTCACGGGCCCATCCATCGGATGCACCATCTGTTCACCCGTTCTCCGCGACTCAATCAAATTCTGCTTCAACGCGAAATACCACTTTGCCGGCCGGTCCGCATCATCTATGAGCATTAGTCGCGGCTTATGCTGCAATCCTTCTGCCTGCTGGATCATCGTTTCCTGATCCTGCCGCAAGAAGACTTTCGCGAACGCGCGAAAAATTGAAACTGGCAATGCCAGGTCCCAAGCTGCCACAAAATCAATCCGGCACAAATCCCGCCGCACCGGCGTCACTGTCGCACGGCTCGAAAACCACAGTTTCCCGCTGTGAATCTCTTCAAAACGCATGTTCGGTAACACAAAATCAATCGTCGTCGTTACCGGTTCTCCCGTCATTTTCTTCAATACTTGGTACGGCAAACTATTCGAGGACGGCGAATGTTTGCTCATCCGAAATCCAGTCGTGATCGGTTCGAACTGCTTGGCCTTTTCGTGAATGCTCTTCTTGCTTCGCCAGAACCACGATTGGTGTACAAACGGTCCATGTGCCGGGTCCATCAACCCGATGATCCCCTGGTCCACATGTGACGGCAGGTCACACTCCAGCCGCGTGATCTTGAATCGTTTGCTGAATTTTGGCAGTTCCGGCGCCGCGGGAATCGTTTCCGGTAGCCGCGATCCCGCATTCATATACACCCAGACGTATCCGTCGCGCTCCTCGCATGGATAGTGCCCCGCGAAAATCCGTTCCACCTTCAATTTGTCCTGGCTAGTCAACGATGGAATTTCCACGCATCGGCCGCTGCACGCGTCAAACTCCCACCCGTGGTAGCTGCACTGCAAATTCTTGCCGTCGAAGTGTCCGTACGAAAGAGGTATCCCCCGATGCGGGCACGCGTCGCGCATCGCAAACGCTTTCCCGTCAGTCGTCCTTCCAAGGACCAATGGGACTTCCAGCAGCGTCGCTTTCGCCAAATTCTTCCCGTAAATCTGGTCGCTGCGCAGCGCCGGATACCAAAAATCCCACAAAAATCCCGCATCCGCCGCGTTCTGCAGCCTCTCATCCCGCGCGATATTCATCGCTGCCTGTGCCGCCTCGTCAAGCTTCATTTCGCCTCGTAGTATATAAGGAAGTGGCCGCACATGTTTACAACCAAGAAGGCTTGGCGTTACTCTAATAGGTAGAGAATCTGAATGTTTGCCTCCTTCTATTAGCGGTCTCCCTACATCGCGCCAACTCTCGCGCCGCACCGCTTTTCACCAGTCACCAATCACTATTCACCAGTCACCTTCACAAGGCGACGCCCAATCTTCACAGAGAGGCAATCCATGTCCGAACTTACTCTCAGCGATAAACTCGATCAGCTCGACACACGCTATCAGGAAATGACCCGCGAACTCTCCACGCCGGAAATCGTCAGCGATTCCGCGAAGTTTCAGAAGCTCGCCAAGCAGCACGCCGAACTCGAGCGCATCGTCGAAAAGCATCGCGAATTCAAGCAAGTCGAAAAAGACCTGGCCGATGCCCATCAGATGGTCGTCGAATCCGAAGAAGCCGAGATGCGCCACATGGCCCAGGAAGAAGAGCGGCAGCTTCTTGCGCGCAAGGAACAAGTCGAGCGCGAGCTGAAACTCCTCTTCCTTCCCAAGGATCCCAACGACGACAAAAACATCATCCTGGAGATCCGCGCCGGCACCGGCGGCGACGAAGCCGCTATTTTCGCTGGCGACCTCTTCCGGATGTATTCCCGTTACGCCGAATCGCAGGGCTGGAAAGTGGAAATCATGGAGAGTTCGCCTACCTCCAAGGGCGGCATGAAAGAAGTCGTCGCCGCCATTCAGGGGAAAAAAGTTTACTCCAAACTGAAATACGAAAGTGGCGTCCATCGCGTGCAGCGCGTCCCGGACACAGAAACGCAGGGCCGTACGCACACTTCCGCCGCCACGGTCGCGATTCTCCCCGAAGCCGATGAAATCGACATCAAAATCGAAGCCAAAGACTTGCGCATCGACACCTTTTGCTCTTCCGGCCCCGGTGGCCAGTCCGTCAACACAACGTATTCCGCCGTGCGCATCACGCACATTCCCAGCGGCCTGGTGGTTTCCCAGCAGGACGAAAAATCCCAGATCAAGAATCGCGCTAAAGCCATGCGTGTTCTCCGCGCGCGCCTCTATGAATTGGAGCTGGACAAACAGCAATCCGCGATTCTCGCCGAACGCCGTGGCCAGATCAAAACCGGCGATCGTTCCGAGAAAATCCGTACCTACAATTACCCGCAGAACCGCGTCAGCGATCACCGCATCGGCCTCACGCTTCATCAGTTGACAGAAATCATGGATGGAAAACTCGCCCCAATGGTTGACGCGCTGGTCTCCCATTACGAAGCCGAGCGCCTTAAACAGGAACTCGCCGAAGTATGACCCCCGTTCACCCTGGCGATTCTCGCGAGGAAGTCAAAAACTCCTTGCATCGCGTCCACGAAGAACGATGACCGCATTTGCCCCGAATCCGAATCGCATCGACATCCGCGCTGCTCTGAAGCAGGGCATCCTGCTTCTACGCTCTGCCCACGTGCCTTCGGACACTCTTGCAGCCGAGCTTCTCCTCATCCACGCGACAAAAAAAGATCGCACCTGGCTCTACACTCACTCCGAAGAATTGCTCGCACCGGAAATCGCAACCAAGTATTTCGCGCTTCTGCACCGTCGCGCCAACGGCGAACCCACCCAGCACCTCACCGGCAAACAGGAATTCTGGGCTCTCGAGTTCGAGGTCAACGAAGACGTCCTGATCCCTCGCCCCGAAACCGAGCACCTCATCGAAGTCGCTCTCGACCGCCTGGCCGTCCGCGAACTCCAAGCGGGTCGCCCTCAGTTGCTAACCGGCGAAGGCCTTCAGATTCTCGATGTTGGCACAGGCTCTGGCTGCATCGCTGTTGCCCTTGCAAAGGAACTACCCGGCGCCAAAATATTCGCCACCGATATCTCGATCGCGGCCATTGCCGTCGCGCAACGTAACGCCGCCCACCATTCGTTAGCGAGCCAAATCCAATTCGTCGAATCGAACCTGCTCGCGGCCTTTTCTCTCAAGGCGCCGCACCAATACGGGCCCGAACTAGCCAACCACCAGTCACCAGTCACGAATCACCAGTCACTGCTTTTCGACCTCGTCATCAGCAACCCTCCGTATATCGGTCACCGCGAGGCTGCATCCCTTCCCGTGGAAGTTCGGGATCACGAGCCAGCCGCCGCTCTATTCGGCGGTGAGGAAGGCTACGAACTCTACGCCGAACTCATCTTGCAATCTGCCCAGCACCTGAAATCCGGCGGCCTTATCGTCCTCGAACTCGGACACAATAGTCTCCCGGCCGTTCAACCTTTACTCGACTCCGCTCATTGGAAAAACGTCGTTGTCACCAACGATCTCGCCAGTATCCCCCGCGTCCTCTCTGCCGAACGCCTATAAGCGCCTCACGGTCTCCGTTCCCTCCGCGGTTCCTCCGCGAACTCTGCGGTGAATTCTTGCAGTTTGTCTTACCGTGCGCACGTTAGCTGCGCGCACACATATTTCTTGACATCCCCCCGGCAAAACGATACGAAGCATGTCAAATCAAGTACAACGGGGAAAGGCAGTCCACACTTCCAGGTCTGGAATCTCTCGCGCGCGTATTAGAAAAAGCCATTTCTTTGGAGGATTTATAATGCCTTGGACGCAGGTTTACGATCCGCTCGGTCACTGGTGGCTTTCCACGCTCGTAGCTGCTCTCCCAATTGTTGTTCTCCTCGGCGCGTTAGCTTTCTTTCGAATCAAGGCCCATTTCGCCGCACTTCTAGGTCTAGCCGCTTCCATCCTTATCGCCTCCGGCGTGTTCCACATGCCCACAGGTATGGGCGTACGCGCGGCCATCTATGGCGCTTGCTATGGCCTCTTCCCCATCGGCTGGATTATTCTCAATGTCATCTTTCTCTATGATATGAATTGCGTTTCCGGACGCTTCAAGATCCTGCAAGAGTCCCTCATGGGCATTACCCAGGACCGGCGTCTGCAGCTTCTTCTCATCGCATTCTCGTTCGGCGCGTTCTTTGAGGGTGCTGCCGGGTTCGGCACGCCGGTCGCTGTCACCGCAGCGATTCTCATCGGCCTCGGCTTTAAGCCGCTGCAAGCCTCGGGCCTCTCTCTGATTGCCAACACCGCACCAGTGGCGTACGGCGCTCTGGGAACGCCACTTGTCGCGCTAGCAGGCGTCACGGGTCTCGACCTTCTCCATCTCAGCGCCATGGCCGGACGCATTCTTCCTTTCTTCTCCGTCCTCGTGCCCTTCTGGCTGCTCTGGGCCTACGCGGGATTTGAGGGAATGATCGAAATTTGGCCGGCCGTTCTGGTCGCGGGAGTCTTCTTCGCTATTCCTCAGTTTCTGGTTTCCAATTTCCATGGCCCCTGGCTGGTGGACGTCATCGCCGCGGTAGTCTCCATGGCCGCGGTAACAACTTTGCTTTTCGTGTGGCACCCGAAAAAAATCTGGGGCTTCGAAGGACACGAAGCCGATCGCACCGCGCGCGGCGTTCACGGTCATAGTCGCAGCGAGGTCGTGCGCGCGTGGACCCCGTGGGTCATCCTCAGCGTCCTTGTTTTCCTGTGGGGACTACCAAGCGTGAAAGCCTTCTTGGACAAGCTTTCCATTTTCAAGATTCCCATCGCCGGGCTGCACAACCTCATTCAGCGCGTCCCGCCGGTAGTGGCCAAACCTACCGCCGAAGCCGCCATCTTCAATTTCAATTGGTTGTCCGCTTCCGGCACCGGCATCCTGATTGCCGCGATCATCGCCGGATTCGTGATGGGATTCGGCCCGCTGCAGATGATTCGCCAGTACGGTAAGAGCCTTTACAAAGTACGTTTCTCGCTCATGACCATCGCCTTTATGATGTCCATCGGCTTCATGACCCGCTACTCCGGTCTGGACGCCACCATGGGACTCGCCTTCGCGCGCACTGGCCCGCTCTATCCTTTCTTCGGCACGCTGCTCGGCTGGCTAGGCGTCGCCCTCACCGGGTCGGACACCTCGTCCAACGTGCTCTTCGGTAGCCTGCAGAAAATTTCCGCAACGCAAGTGGGCGTTTCTCCCACGCTCATGGCCGCAGCTAATAGTTGTGGTGGAGTCATGGGCAAAATGATCGACGCCCAGAGCATCGTCGTCGCCAGCACTGCCACCGAGTGGTACGGCCACGAAGGCGACATCCTCCGCTACGTCTTCTTCCACAGCATCGCCCTCGCGTGCCTCGTAGGAGTCCTCGTCTTCCTCCAAGCCTACGTCTACCCGTTCACCCAACTCGTCATCCACTAACGCCGCGTCTTCTTTCGTAAAGGCGCTCGTCCCATGAACTTGAGGGTGCCCCATCCTTCGCGAAGTTTGCGAAGGGTGGGCTCTGGCGATGTCACACCACGGAATTTCTATTCTTAATTCCTTGGCTCCTTACTTCCCACTTCCTTACCTCTTTCCTCCGTCGTACCCTACTCCCATGCCGGATCTGGCTCGCTTTCGCGCCAAACACTCCGCTCCCGCAGACGCGTCTCTCCACTCCACGATTTTGCACGTGGACATGGACGCCTTCTTCGTCTCCGTGGAACTCCTCGAGCGCCCCGAACTGCGCGGCAAACCAGTCGTAGTCGGCGGCCGCCCCGATCAGCGCGGCGTAGTCTCCGCCGCCAGCTACGAAGCCCGCAAGTTCGGCATCCAGTCCGCCATGCCGCTGCGCACCGCGGCGCGCCTCTGCCCGCACGCGATTTTCCTCGATGGCCATCACGCCAAATATTCGGAATGGAGCGATCGCGTCGCTACCATCCTCGCGAAATTCTCCCCCATCGTCGAAATGACTTCCGTTGACGAAGCCTACCTCGATCTCGCAGGCACGGAGCGCCTCTACGGCCCGCCAATCGCCGCTGCCGACAAACTCCTGCGCACCATCACAAAAACCACCGGCCTTCCGTGCTCCGCCGGACTCGCGCCCACGCGCCTCGTCGCCAAAGTCGCCTCCGAGCAATCCAAACCTCGCGGTCTGCTCTGGATTCCGCCCGGCAGCGAGGCTCGCTTCCTCGCGCCTCTACCCATCCGCAAAATTCCGGGCATAGGTGAAGTCACCGAGCGCGCCCTGCGCTCCATGGGAATAGAAACCGTCGAACAACTCGCCTCTCACCAACAGGAGAAACTCGAAAAGATTTTCGGCCAGTGGGGCACGGCTCTATATCGCAAGGCTCGTGGTGGCGATTCGTATGAATTCCTTATCGACGCCGAGCCCAAATCCATTTCGCACAATCACACCTTCGGCGAAGACACCGCCGACGTCGCCAAAATGGAATCCATGCTCAGCCATCTCTCCCAAAAAGCGTGCAAGCGCCTGCGCGAGGCCAACCTCTCCGCTCGCACCCTAACGCTTACGATTCGCTACGCGGGGTTTGACACCTACACTCGCTCAAAAACTCTCCACGACCCCGCGCATCTCGACGCTGACATCTTCGCCGCTTTCCTCGCCATGCTCCGCGAGCATCGCAATCCAAAACGCAAAGTCCGCCTCCTCGGCGCCGCTCTCTCCAACCTCACCCACGGCTCCGAACAACTCGACCTCCTCGAAGCCGGCCGCCGCGAAAAACTAGACAAGCTCACCAAAGCCACCGACCGCCTCCGTGACAAATTCGGCTTCGACTCCGTCCGCTTCGGCGCCTCCCTCCGCCGTGACGACGACTAGCCTGCGCGGATGCAGCGCTGTACGCTTTTCATCACCAACGGCAAAGGCCGCGTGCCCAAGTTCGCCGGCAAGCTCACTCCCGAAGAAATCGACACCCTTGTCCATCAAATTCAGGCGTTCAACAAGAATAAGGAAACGCTCATGCGCCCCGCCCTGGCTTCCGGCTATTCCATATGCTGTCTTCGGTGATAAAACAGTCTTGTGCTCCTGCGCGGCTGCATCCGCTTCTTCCTCTTCTACGACGTAGGCGAAGCCTTCGATCTCGAGAAATTGCGGAATTTGCTCGGCCCACGTGGCGGCTCAACCAAGCCGGAATTTCCGCGCCGCACGCCGGAGTATGTGCGCTTCGAAAATCCTCCCATCGCCGAACCCAGCGAACCCCTCACTCTTCGCAGCGGCGAAAATGTAGTTTGCTCCAT
>Ga0070765_100001089_pt1 | contig 16284 bp, 11 predicted proteins | sample HubBroMetageWFT5_FD_71516 | JGI IMG/M metagenome (GOLD analysis project Ga0070765, IMG submission 71516) | Warmed and freeze-thawed soil microbial communities from the Hubbard Brook experimental Forest, New Hampshire - Hubbard Brook CCASE Soil... | ecosystem: Environmental > Terrestrial > Soil... | reverse complement strand
AACGCACTCGGCCTGCCGCTCGGGCTTTGGGCCTTATGGATGCTTTTCGCTCACCCCGGATATTTTCCGGAGTGGACCCTCGCGTGTGCCGGCGTCAACATTCTTTTGCTCGGAGTTTCGTTGACGTTCCTATACATCAATACGTGGAAGCGAACCGCCCTCGTTTGCACCCGCCGGCGCGATCGAATCTGGTACATGATACGTGTCAACCCGATATCGGCGATGATCTGGTGGTTCCTGTGGCTCATCCCGTTGTTCATCGGCTTTCGCATGTATCTTCGCGACGAAGGGCTGGCCTGGCAACGAACGGAGAAAACCGACGCCAACAAAGTCCTCATTCGGAAGAAGATGCAAGACCATCCAACACTTATCAGCCAAATCAGGGAGAGTAACCTTGAGTAAACACGCGCTTGTGACCGGCGGAGCCGGATTCATCGGCTCCCATCTCGTCGATCTTCTCTTGGCGCGCGGCTACGAGGTGACGGTCCTCGATAGTCTGGTGCCTCAGGTTCACGCAGAAGAAGAACGCGATTCCGACGGCTGGCCGGCATACCTTGACCGCCGCGCGGGGCGGATCGAGGCGGACCTGAATGACCCGGGCGTCTTCGAATCGAGCCTGCGGGGCGTAACGCATCTGGCCCACTTGGCCGCATCGGTGGGCGTCGGGCAGAGCATGACCAATATCGTCGATTACACGCGAAACAACGTAATGACCGCGGCCTCGATGCTCGAGACCTTGTCACAATGCCCGCACACGGTGGAGCGAATCGCCGTGGCGTCGTCCATGTCGATTTACGGTGAGGGCGCCTATCGCGTGCCTTCGACCGGCGCGCTCGTAGCGCCCCAGTTGCGAAGCCACCAGCAGCTCGCCGAACGGCAATGGGAGCTGATGCTCGATGGCGAGAGGCTCACGCCCGTCGAAACCACCGAGGAGAAGCTGCTCAAGCCGGCCTCGATCTACGCTATCAACAAACGCGACCACGAAGAGATGTTCCTCGCCGTCGGACGCGCGCTCCAAATCCCCACGGTCGCCCTTCGGTTGTTCAATACCTATGGATCGCGGCAGTCTCTGAGCAATCCGTACACCGGCGTCGCAGCGATCTTCATCGCGCGGCTCCTCAACGATCAGCCGCCGCTAGTGTTTGAAGACGGCAATCAGCAGCGCGATTTCGTCCACGTTCACGACGTCGCGAACGCCTTCTTGATGGCGCTCGAAAGCGACGAAACGTTATGGGACGTCTTTAACGTCGGCAGCGGTACGCCCATTACGGTAACCGAGATTGCGCTCACCTTGGCGCGGAGGCTCGACAAGGACATCGAGCCCGAACTGTTAGGCCGATATCGCATTGGCGACATCCGCCATTGCTTCCCGGACGTTTCGAAAATTGAAAGGACCTTGGGCTTCACACCCCGCCGCAACTTCGACGAAGGCATGCAAGAGCTGGTTGCGTGGGTCGTTGGCGAGCGCGAAAAACAGAAGCTGCTGGCTTAATGTGAAGCTCTTGCACGCCCTGACCGTCGTCTGGTTTGTCGTCGCGGTAACGCCCGGCCCGGCGAGAGCCGACGACAGCCGGGTCGCCGTCTTCGCCGGTGGCCAGTTTGACTTTTCAAACTACGTTTTCGGCGGCGTGACGGTTGCGCTTCCGGGATCGACGATCGGCAATGGCGTCGCGGTGAGGGGGTTGGTCGACGCCGGCGGTTACGATTACCTTAGCGGCGACCTCGGCACCGTGAAGGCCAACTTCGGCGGCGGCGAGATTGACGGCGTCTACCAAATCACGCACCGGAACTTTTGGGGCGACGCCGCGCTCGGGGTGAATGATACCTACACCGGATTATCGCCGTACGATCCGAACAACCGGCTGGGAGGCCAACAGGTCGAGCTCCGCGTGAGTCTGGACGGCGGCAACCTCAGCGGTCCCTGGCGCCTCGATTGGTTCGGTTACTACGGCCTACGGCTCTCCGATTACGAGGCAATGGTTGGTGGAACGCACGCACTCTCGTCCATTTGGCGGCTCGGCCTCCAAGCGTACAGCGAGGGAAATCCGACCTATAGTCTTTATCAGGTGGGGCCCTACGCCGGCCTCACCTTCGGTCACCGCGAAGAGCTGCAGTTCTCAGCCGGGGAAGCGTGGGAATCGGGCCTCACGCCGCGCGTCTACGTCAAAGCATCGCTCTATCAACGCCTTTGACGCGGCGGACGCACGGACCAGAGCGCATCCCTTAACGCGAAGTACATCGGCATGGGGTGCATCGACGAATCGAACGGCAATCCCCGGTTAAGGCCGGGTCCGCTGCCGTCGGCCCAGGCGCCGGGAAACCGCGCGTAATCCTCGGGCGTAACTTTGAGCCAAGAGTGGCGCGTGCTCAATCCCCACGTCGTTACCCCGTTTACGCCACGCTGGCTCAGCGCGACGTCGAGGTAGCGGCGAACTTCATCGCCGACCATCCGATCGCGCGCCTCGACCGACGCGACTAAGTCATTCTCTTTGACGTCGAGCTCCGTGATGTAGATCGGCAATCCGAGGTTTGCGACGTCTTGGAAGAAGGTCGCAATCGCCGGCGCCGCGACATGCCCCTTGCGCAAATCCAAATGCGCCTGAACGCCAAGCGCGTCGAGCGGTGCGTTTACCCGCCGGAGCCGCTCCAGAAGCTTGAGCATCAGGTAACGCCGATCGCGTTCCTCTGGAAGATCGTATTCGAAGCCGAATTCGTTGATCATCAGTTGCGCGTCCGGCGCGAAGATTCGAGCCTGTTCGAACGCGCGATTGATGTACTCCGGGCCGAAGACGGCGAGAAAGATGCTTTCGCGCAGCCCGTCCATCCGGTGGCCTGGGTCCAGTGGTTCGTTGACGACCTCCCATTGCGAGATGACGTCGCCATAGCGGGGAATTACCGAGCCGAAATACCTGGCAATCAGATTCCAATCGGGGTGGTCGCGCAGCGAGTCGATGACCCATTGGGGCGTGCCGAGATGCCATAAAAGCGTGTGGCCCCGAAGCTTCTTGCCGTGCGCGCTCGCAAACGCCGCCAGCGCGTCGACCGGATCGAAGTTAAACTCTCCCCGTCCCGGCTCCACGAAGTTCCAGTTCATGCGGAACTCGGGAACCAGCATCCAGCATTCGCGCAACACGGCTTGGCGCAAGTCCTCTTCGCCGTTGAGATCTTCGATTTGAACGGCGGATCCATAGAAGCGGCCGGTATGCGCGGCAGCCGCTTCGAGGGTCGGACCATTTGCAGCGCTCACTCTGGCGCCAAGAAGGGGAGACGCGCTCGCCGCAAAGATTCCGGCAATCAGATCTCTTCGGGTAAGGGGCGTTCGCGCAAGCTCGTCGTTCTGAATATGAACCCCCGCTGATCGGTGGCGAGCCTAGGCTATCAACGAGCGCCGTGCATCTTCCTGCCGCGTGGCTTGCCGGTGGCTTAATGCCGTGGTCTTTGCGGGACCTTTAAGGTGATGCTGGTGCTGATGCTCGTGCTCGTGCTAAGGCTGGTGCTATTCGCCGCGCTGTGATGTTGCGACGGCATCGTGCAACGAGCGTTGCCGGTACCGACTTGGCACATTTCCTGGGTAAGACGATCGACGCGCCAGACCGCGCCGTTATCCTCGAGGTATTGGTATCGAAAAAAGCTCTGAAAGAGTAATGCTAATGCGACGAGCCCTCCGGCCCCGAAGAGCGCGAACTGCGCGACCTTTGGCAGCCTGCGCCACATATTAAGGCGGTTTGTGTCCAATCGCGTGACGGCGTCCAAAAGTGAAGCTCCTTCAAAACAGAACAAGCGCAACGTGATCGCGGGGGAAAATACGGCGAGGGGGCTTGGCCGCCCTCCTCAACAAAGCATTCGGGCGGCGCGGCGAAGGAAAAGCATCCGGCGCGTTCTATCTATCCGGGTCGCCGGGCAAGTGGCGGAACTGGCAGACGCGCTGGATTTAGGATCCAGTGGGGCGACCCGTCAGAGTTCGAGTCTCTGCTTGCCCAAATTATGACAGTTGCCTAAGACCCTAGATTTTCAAGAAGCGAGCTATTTTGGTTGCTGTGCCCCGGCACGAGTTCGTCCGGCTTCTCCAGGCGCGCCGAAGCCATGGATGGCGAGAGGCGCGGCGAAGAGAGCGCAGGATGCGCGAAGCAAGCGTCCGGAAGAACTCATGCCGGCACGGCGACCAAGATAGGAGCGCACGCGGAAGTAGCTCAGTGGTAGAGCATCGCCTTGCCAAGGCGAGGGTCGCGAGTTCGAATCTCGTCTTCCGCTAATCTTTTATTATGACAACCTCGACATTGACACGAATCGCCCCGACCCTTGTGGACCTCGAATTCTCGGTGAGCGAAGCTGACCTCAGCGCCGCCGAGGAACGCGCCTTTCGCTCGCTTGTCAAGGACGTGCGGCTGCCCGGCTTCCGTAAGGGTAAGGTGCCGCGGAAGATCTTCGAGCAGACGTACGGCAGCGACGTCGTGACGAGCCGCGCCTTCGACGACGTCGTCCCGGAAGTCTACGCCAAGGCGGTGCGAGAGCACGACCTCGAGCCGGTCAAGGCGCCCGAACTGCAGGTGATCGAAGAGAGCGAGGGCCGCCCCCGCCGTGTCAAAGCGACGATCGAGGTTCGACCGACGATCGCGTTGGGCGCGTATAAGGGCATAGGGGTGACGCGTCCGCCCGTCACCGTCACGGACGCGGACGTCACGCTCAGTCTCGAGGCGTTGGCCCGAGAACGCGCCACGCTGGTTCCGCTGGAACGCGCCGCCCGGCTCGGCGATGTTGCGACGCTCGACTATGAAGGCACGATCGACGGCGAGCTGTTCGAAGGCGGCAGCGGGACCGGCGAGATCGCGGAGCTCCAAGAGGGACGCTTCATCCCGGGTTTTGCGGCGGGAATCGTCGGCATGCAGCCCGGCGAGACCAAGTCGATCGAGGGCCACTTTCCCGATGAGTATCCAGCGGCGTCACTGGCCGGCAAGGCGGCCCGCTTTACCGTCTCGCTCAAGGAGCTCAAAGAGGTCGAGCTTCCGCCCCTCGACGACGCTTTCGCGAGCGCCGTTTCCGGAAACCAGACGATCGCCGAGTTGCGTGAGGACCTTCGGAAGCGGCTCGAAGCGGTGGCGGCCGGGCGGGCGCGGCGCGCCGTCGGCAACGCCGTGATGACGCAGCTTTTGGCCGCGCACGACTTTCCGCTTCCCGCGTCCATGGTGGAGCGTGAACTCGACCATCTCATGGAGGATGCGGCCGCTGCATCCGGTGAGCAGGGCGAGCCGCCCGAGCGCGATGCGTTCCGCGCTGAAGCGGAATCGCGCGTCAAGGCCGGCTTGCTCATCCAAGAGATCGCAAAGGCCGAGCAAATTAACGCAACGCCGGCCGACGTCGCCGCCGAATTGGAAGCGCTTTCGCGGCGTTACGGTCAACCCGCCGCTCGCATCCGCACGGCACTCGGCAATAACGTGTTCTCGCTCATGGACGGTATCGTGCGGAACAAGACGCTCGACTTCCTCATCGACAACGCCGAGGTGGTCAACGAAGAAACCCGCGGCTCGGCGTCGTAGTTACAGTAACGCATGGGACATCTAGTACCGATGGTCGTCGAGCAGACCGCGCGCGGCGAACGCGCTTACGATATCTATTCGCGGTTGCTCAAGGATCGAATTGTCTTCGTCGGCGGTGCGATTGACGACCATTTGGCCAATCTCGTCATCGCGCAACTCCTCTTTTTAGAGCGAGAAGATCCGGAAAAGGATATCGACATGTACCTCAACAGTCCCGGCGGCAGCGTTACCGCGGGGCTGGCGATGTACGACGCGATGCGGTTCATCAAGCCGGACGTTGCGACGATCTGCATGGGGTTTGCGGCCTCGATGGGGTCGATTCTCCTGACGGGCGGTGCGCCGGGGAAGCGAATGGCCCTTCCGAACGCCAAAATCGTCATCCACCAGCCCTGGGTATCGCAAATCGGAGGCCAGGCGACGGACGTTGAAATCGCAGCCCGCGACCTGATCGCCACCCGCCAGACGGTCGCACGGATCTACGAAGAAACCACGAAGAAGCCGATCGACCAGATCCTAAGAGACATCGAGCGAGATTACTACATGACTGCACGAGAGGCGAAGGACTACGGGATAATCGACCTGATTATCGAAAACCGGCAAGGCCTGCCGACCCCGGCATAGCAGTAGAGGAGACCTCGCACCCGCGATGTTCCGCTTTGGAGACGACAAGGGTCAGCTAAAATGCAGCTTCTGCGGAAAATCGCAGGAGCAGGTTCGCAAACTCATTGCCGGACCCGGCGTTTACATTTGCGACGAGTGCATCGAGCTCTGCAACGAGATTATCGAGGAAGAGCTCTATAAGAACGTCGACGAGAGCCTTCGGCTGCGCAACATCCCAAAACCCAAAGAGATCAACCACATCCTGAACCAGTATGTGATCGGTCAGGAACGGGCCAAGAAGTCGCTCGCCGTCGCGGTCTACAACCATTACAAGCGCATCAACGCCGGGGGAACCGCGGACGACGTCGAGCTGCAAAAGTCGAACATTCTCTTGGTCGGCCCGACCGGCTCGGGGAAGACCTATCTAGCGCAGACGCTGGCCAAGATTCTGGACGTGCCGCTCGCAATGGCTGACGCGACCTCGTTGACCGAAGCCGGTTACGTCGGCGAAGACGTCGAGAACATTCTGCTCAAGTTGATTCAAGCCGCCGATTACGACGTCAAACGCGCCGAGAAGGGCATCGTCTACATCGATGAGATCGACAAGATCGCGCGTAAGAGCGAGAACCCGTCGATCACGCGAGACGTTTCCGGCGAGGGCGTGCAGCAGGCGCTCCTCAAGATTCTCGAAGGCACGACGGCGAACGTCCCGCCGCAAGGCGGGCGCAAACATCCGCATCAAGAGTTCATCCAAATCGATACGACCAACGTCTTGTTCATCTGTGGCGGTGCCTTCGATGGTCTCGAACGGATCATCGAGTCGCGCGTCGCGGCCAACAATATGGGATTTCGCGCACAGCCCGAAGCCAAGCGCGAAGTACGCATCGGCAAGCTTCTCCAGCAACTGATGCCTGAGGATTTGCTGCGTTTCGGACTCATTCCGGAGTTCATCGGGCGCCTACCCATCGTCGTCACGCTCGACGCTCTCGACGAGCTGGCGCTGCGCCGGATTCTCACCGAGCCGCGCAACGCGCTGGTGCGCCAGTTCCAAAAGATTCTCAACATGGACGGCGTCGATCTGCAGTTCACCAAAGAAGCTTTGGTCGCAATCGCGAGCAAGGCGCAGAGCCGCAAGACGGGCGCGCGCGGGCTGCGATCGATCCTGGAAGAGACGATGCTCGAGGTTATGTACGATCTACCGTCCCTCCAGGGCGTTAAGAAATGCGTCGTCAACAAGGACGTCATCGAGAAGAAGGAGTCCCCAACGCTCGTATATCACGAACAAAAAAAGGACATGCCCGCCTAAGGGTCCATTTTTGCCCCATATCTTTGTCGCGGCCGGTCTCGATTACTAACTTGTAAACTTCGACCGGCCGCTTCGCGATCTGGGGCAAAACTGAACCCTTAGGACCTGCCAGCCCTCTGAGAGGCTGCAGCGCAAGAGGCGCTGAACGCTGGGGCACCGATGGATCTCCCGAAGCAATACGATCCCAAGGCGGTCGAACCGCGTCTCTATGCGCGTTGGGAACGCAACGGGTACTTTCACGAAGAGCCCGACCCCGCCCGGCCCCCGTTCGTCATCTTTATGCCGCCGCCGAACGTCACCGGGCGCGCGCACTTGGGACATGCGTCGACGTATACGCCGATGGACGTGCTGACCCGATACCATCGCATGCTCGGCGAGAACGCCGATTGGCTTCCTGGTGTGGACCACGCCGCGATCGCGACCGAGGCCGTGCTGGTTCGCGAACTGCGGCGTGAGGGATTGCGCCGCGAGGATCTTGGGCGCGAGCGTTTCGTCGAGCGCGCGTGGGAGTGGTCCCGCACCTACGGCGGTGCGATCGACGAGCAGTTTCGCCGGCTCGGCTTCGGACCGGATTGGCAACGCTCGCGGTTCACGATGGACGAGCATCTATCGGCCGCGGTGCGCCGCGTCTTCGTTCAGCTCTATCGCGACGGCCTGATCTACCGCGGAACGCGGCTGATCAACTGGGATCCGACCGGAAAAACGACCGTTTCGGATGCGGAACTCGAGCACGTCGAGCGCGACGGCACGCTTTGGCGCGTTCGCTATCCGTTTTCAAAGGAAGAGCCGACCGCAGGCATCGATGTGGCGACGACGCGACCGGAGACGATGCTTGCCGACGTTGCCATCGCCGTTCATCCGAATGATTCGCGATATGCCGACCTGATCGGTCGCAGCGTCTGGTTGCCGCCGCTGCTCGAACGCGCCATTCCGATCATCGCCGACGATGCCGTCGATCCTGACTTCGGAACCGGCGCCGTCAAAGTCACGCCGGCTCACGATCCTACCGACTACGAAATCGGACTGCGCCACCGCCTTCCAATGCCGTCGGTCATCGGCTTCGATGCGTCGATCACCAGCGCCGACGTCAACGTCGGTTCTTATACCGGTCTCGACCGGTTTGCGGCGCGTGCGCAGATCGTCGACGATTTGCGCGCGCGAAGCTTCCTCGTCGCGGCCGAACCGCACCGCCATACGGTCGCAACGAGCGAGCGCAGCGGGGATATCGTTGAGCCGCTGCTCTCGCTGCAATGGTTCGTGAAAGCCGCACCGCTCGCGGCGCCCGCTCTCGAAGCGTACCGCAGCGGTCGCGTGCGCATCGTGCCGGAGCGCTACGGCCGAACCTATACGCAGTGGCTCGAAAACATCCACGACTGGAACGTCTCGCGGCAGCTTTGGTGGGGGCATCAACTTCCGGTCTGGTATACGCCCGACGGTCACGAGGTGGTCGCCGAAAGCGAAGCGGAAGCGATCGAGCTCGCGCAGCGCGCCTACGGCACGCGTGATCTGACGCGAGATCCGGATACCCTCGATACGTGGTTCTCCAGCGGCATCTGGCCGTTCTCGATTCTCGGCTGGCCGGCGGAGACCGCCGAGTTGCGCTGCTGGTATCCGTCTGCGGTGATGCTTACGGGCGGCGAGATCATTTTCTTGTGGGTCGCCCGGATGGTGATGCTCGGCCTCCACTTCATGCGCGAGGTGCCGTTTCGCGACGTCGTCATTACGCCGCTGGTCTTCGACGAAGCGGGTCGCAAGATGTCGAAGTCGCTGGGAAACATGATCGATCCGATGGACCTCGTGGAAAAGTACGGCGCGGACGCCTTCCGAATTTCGGTTCTGCGTCAGATGCGGCTCGAGAGTCAGGAGATGCGCTATCAGGAGTCGCGCGCGGAAGAGGCCCGTAACTTCAACAACAAGATTTGGAACGCGACCCGATTTATTCTCGCGTTGCCCGAGGGGCTGCCGCAGCCGATGACGCTTCCCTCCCCGGCGGCGTTGACGCTCGCCGACCGGTGGATTCTCACACGCCTGCGCGAGACGGTCGTGCAGATGAGCGACCTGCTCAACCGGTTCGACTTCGGCAACGCCTCGGAGGCCATGTGGCGATTCATATGGTACGCTTTTTGCGATTGGTATTTGGAAGCGACGAAGGCCGAAGGGAATCGCGCGACGCGCGCGGCCGTGCTCTCGTACGTTTGGAACGCGGCGATGCGTTTACTCCACCCCATCGCGCCGTTTATTAGCGAGGAGGTCTGGCTCGCGTTGCCGCACGACGGCGAAACGATCGTGACCGCAAACTGGCCCGACCCGCTCGAAATCCCGGTCTTCGAGGACGCGGCAGGCGAGTTTGCCTTGCTGCAACGCTCCGTCGAAAAAGTCCGGAATCTTCGCTCCGAGATGGGCCTCCATCCCCGCGAGCGCGTGGACGTTGACGTCCCAACGAACGTACCCGATGAGATCGCGGAGCTCCTCGGGCTCCTTGCCGGCGCCTCGGTCGCGAGCTGCGCCGCAGTGGAAGGGGGCCTTGACGAGGCGCTCGCGGCGGTCCGCCCAAACGTCCCTCGCGACCTCTTGGCGCAGCGCTATCACAAGGAAGTGGCGCGTCTTCGCAACGAGATCGACCGTGGCGAGAAGAAGCTTGACAACGCAGCGTTCGTCGCCAAGGCGGCGCCGGACGTCGTCGCTAAAGAGCGCGAGAAACTCGGCGGCTATCGCAGCGATCTCGTACGGGTCGAAGCGGCGCTCGCCGAGTTAAAGGAGCCTGCGTGACCACAACGTCTGCTCGGCGCGTGCAGGCGCGCGGTGCGGAGATCGACCGCATCGTCGCGCGGCTGGCCCACCAAATCCTCGAGCCGAACGAGTCGGAGCGGGGACTCGTCCTGCTCGGCGTTCGCCGCGGCGGTGAAGCCCTCGCGGTGCGGTTGGCCGCGGCTATCGAACGCATCAACGACCGGGCGCCGTCGCTCGGCTTTCTCAACATCAATCTCTACCGGGACGACCGTGTTACGCACGAGCTTCCCGAGTCGCAGATTCCGCAAGAACTCTCCGGACGGATCGTCGTGATCGTCGACGACGTGCTCTACACCGGACGCACGGTGCGTGCCGCGCTGGACGCCGTCACCGATCTCGGGCGCCCTGCGGCGATTCGCCTCTGCGTCTTGGTGGATCGGGGGCTCCGCGAACTGCCGATCCAGCCCGACTACGTCGGCCGCTTCATCCCGACGTCGCCGAACCAGCGAGTTAGCGTCGTCATGGCCACTGAGGCCGCCCCTTCCGATGAGATCGTCGTCGCCGATGCGGATACGCCGTAGCCTCATCGACCTCGACGATCTTACGGCCGAAGAGCTCGAGCATATCTTTGCGCGCACCGCGCAGTTCGAGCGAACCGAGCCCGGCCCTCTGCTCAAAGGCAAAGCCTGCGTCAACATGTTTTTCGAGCAGAGCACGCGCACGTTCACATCATTCAATCTCGCCGAGCTTCGCCTGGGTGCCGACGTCGTCAACCTTAGGCCGAAAAGCTTAAGCCTCACGACCAAAGGCGAAACGATCGAAGATACCGGCCTCACGCTTGGGGCGCTTGGAGTCAACGTCCTCGTCGTGCGGCACCACGAAGCAGGCTTTCCGCAACGGATCGCGCTCAAGTTTGACGGTCACGTCGTCAACGCTGGTGACGGCGCTCACGCGCATCCTACGCAAGCTCTGCTCGATATCTACACGTTGATCGAGGAGTTCGGCGAGTTGCGCGAGCGGACGATTGCGATCGTCGGCGACGTGCTGCACAGCCGGGTCGCGCATTCGACGATGCGCGGACTCATCCGACTCGGCGCGACGGTCGTCCTCGTCGGACCCGAATCCTTTCTGCCGGGCAGCTATGCCAATGACGGAATCAAAGTCGAGCGCGATTTCGACGCCGTGCTTCCCTACGTCGATGCGATCGTGTTGCTGCGGATCCAGCGCGAGCGTTTCGTCGAGATGCCAATCTCGGACCGCGAGTATGTCGATGCCTACCGGCTCGACCGGCGCCGTCTGGCTCTGATACGCAAGGACGCGATCGTCATGCACCCTGGTCCGTACAACCGAGGCATGGAGCTCGACGACTCGGTGTTAGAGTATGCCGGCTGGCGCTACGCCCGCCAAGTGCATCACGGCGTCGCGGTCCGGATGGCCGTGCTGGATTTATTGGTCAACGCGCGCTAGGGCCGCTTGGCCCCTCGTCGAAAAGAAAGAGCCTAGCGGTGGCTATATCGCAGAAGCGACCGGCAACGCCAGGCCCGGTACTGCTGGACATCGCGTTGTTCGGGGAGTTCCGTCTGAGTCTCGACGGCCGGCCTGGCCGGTTGTCGGCGCCGCCTAAGGCCAAATTGGTGCTCGCTAATCTGCTGCTGCATCACGGCACAGTCGAGCGTGAGCGCATCGCCTTCGCGCTCTGGCCGGACGCGCGGGAAACCGAGGGCCGAGCGAATCTGCGCCGGCACCTTTATCATCTGCAGCGTGCGCTTCCGACGCGCTGCAGCGGGACGCCTTGGCTTTCCACCAGCGAAAACAGCGTGAGCTGGATCGACGGCACGGATGTGCGCGTCGACACATTTGAGTTCGAGCGGCTAGCAAACGACGTGCAGAAGCGCAGCACCGCGCTCGATCTCTACCGCGGCGACCTGCTCGAGAACTCCGACGAGGAGTGGCTGGCGCCGCATCGCGCGCGCCTGCGCGCCCGCTATCTCGCGCTGCTCGAAGAGCTTTTGGTCGAAGCACGGCGAGACCGCCGCTTCGAGCAGGCTCGAGCCTACGCGGAGAAGCTTCTGGTTACCGACCCTTGGCGTGAAGACGCGTTGCGCCAACTCATGGCGATCCGCTACGAAAGCGGCGACCGCGGCGGCGCGTTGCACGATTACGAACGATTCGCCGCGAGTTTGGACGAAGAACTCGGCGTTCCGCCGATGCCGGAAACGCGTGCGCTGCGCGATCGCGTTTTGAACAACGAGCCGCTCCCGACGACGGCATCCGAGCAACAAGTCGGCGTCGAGCTTGCGCGCCGCCCAGGACGTTTCGTCATTCCGCTTGTCGGACGCGACGACGAGCTCGCGGCACTGCGGGCATGTTGGTCGCGAACGACCGCCGGGCAGCGCGAGATCGTACTCGTCGCGGGCGAAGCCGGCATCGGTAAGACGCGCCTTGCCAGCGAGTTCGCCCTTTTCGCGGAAGCGCAAGGTGCGCGCGTCCTCTACGGCGCGACCACGTATCCCGAACGCATGCCCTACATGGCGATCGGTGAAGCGCTGCGCAGCGCGGTCGCAATGTTGGAGTCTAACGTAGTCGATCCCCTTTGGCTCTCGGTGCTCGCGCGGGCGGTGCCGAGTCTGCGTAAGCGGCTCCCCAATATACCGGAACCGCCGGCGATCGATCCAAAACGCGAACAGAGCCGATTGTTCGAGGCGTTCGCGATCACGTTGGAGGCGCTTGCAAAGCCGCGTCCGCTGCTGCTGGTACTCGAGGATCTCCATTGGGCCGGGGCGGCGACGCTTGCGGCGCTCTCCTTTCTCGCAGAGCGCCCGTACGATTCGTCGTTGATGATTCTCGGGACGTACCGCGACGACGAGGTCGGAGCGGCGCGACGATCTCCGGGGCTTCGGCGGCTGTTGCAATCGAGCGACGAACTGACACACCTCGCACTCGGCCGTCTCTCCGGTGAATCGGTCACGACGGCGCTCGAGGTGATGCCTGAGCTCGGCGGCAAGGCACAGGACGTCGGATCGCAGCTGTACGCGAAAAGCGAGGGCAATCCGCTCTTTCTCACCTACGCCTTGAGCGATCTCCTCGATCGCGCCGGGGAAGGCGCGACCGTCGCACAGCAAGGGCTCGATGCACTCATCGCCGCGCGATTGGAACGATTATCGGCGCCGGCGCGTGCGTTAGTCGAGATCGCATCGGTCATCGGAGATCAGTTCGACGTCGAGACGGCGCGTGAAGTTAGTGGTTGGCCCGAGGGGGACGTCCTCGATGCGCTCAACGAGGTGATGGATCGGGGCCTCGTGCGCGAAAGCCGTGGGGGATCGGCATTTGACTGCACGTTCACGCATCATCTCGTCCGCACTCAAGTCTACGGGCGCCTCCCGCTTGCCGTTTGCCGGCGCCGCCACCGCCGGATCGGCCACGTTTTGGAACGCGTCCATCAAGGGCGTGGCGCAACCACCGCCTTGGACTTGGCGATGCACTACGATCGCGGCGGCCTACCCGACCGCGCCGCAGGCTGGTATCTCGATGCGGCGGAATCGGCGCTTGGGGTCGGCGCGCTCGATGAAGCCCTGGCGCACGCAAAGCGCGCTGCGGCAGTAACCAGCCGCGATTCCGAGCGTTTCGTGGCCGCGGCAATCGAAGAGAGCGTCCACGGCCGGCGCGGCGACCGCACGCTGCAACGGGCTGCGCTCGACTCGCTCGCGTACCACGCCGAAAAGCTGGAAGACGACGAGCGCCGTGCTGAAACGCTCTGGCGGCGACTTCAATTTCATCGTTCGCTCGGCGAACGCAACGCCGAAGTCGAGAGCATCGAACGACTGAGCGCACTTGCCGATCGCATCGCTTCGAAGCAGTGGCGAGCGCGCGTGCTGCTTGCTCGCGCCGCATATCGGACGTTGATGAATCAATATGGCGAAGCTCGTGCGGCCGCGAAACGCGCGCTCGCACTCCAGCGCGAGCTCGGCGACGTTGCCGGCCAAGTCGAAGCACTCGGTCATCTTGCCCACGTTGCGATGCGAATCGGCCACAACGCCGAAGCTCGCGCGCTGGTCGACGAAGCTCGCGGCCACGCCGTTTTCTCGCAGAGCCGAAACGCCATCGCGAGCGCCACGCTTGCAGCTGCACGCGCCGCGTTTCGGAGCCACGAGTACGAAACCGCGCGCCGGCTCGCCGGTGAGGCGGCGGAAGAGTACCGCTCCCTAGGCGACGCCGAAGGCGAAGCGACGGCGCTGAACGATCAAGCGCCGGCGTTCTCGTGCGCGTTGCGCTTGCGCGACGCACGCGAATGCGTTTTGTCGGCGCGCGACCGCTTCCGGGCGATCGCCCATCGCCGGGGCGTTGCGGTCAGCCAAGCCAATCTGGCTTCCCTCAATGCATACGTCGGTCGCTTTGACGACGCCATCGCGGACCTCGCGCAGGCCCGCGCAAACTTCAACTTCTTAGAGGACCGGCGGGGTCTGGCGATCTGCGCAAATACCGCCGCCTTTATTGCGCTGCATCGCGGCGAGTTTCGAGCAGCGCAAGAGCTTGCCGGCGAAGGGTTAGATCAGGCGCGGGCCGTGGGCGATCCGCTCATTATTGCCGGCGCCCTGTCGATCCTGGGCACGAGCAAACGCGAGTTGGGAGAGTATGCCAAGGCGATCGAGCACCTGGAGGAGAGCGCCGCAGCCTATCGCGGACTCGGTTTCGGAGTCGAGCTCGTGCACGAGCAAGCCGATTTGGCCTTGGCCTATGCCGAAATGGATGACATTGCGGCCGGCGCGTCGGCCTTGGAGGCCGTGCGCACCGCTCGCGAAGACGAGTCGGCCGCGACGTTTTGGTCGCATTACGCGTACTGGATCGCCTCGCGTGCCGCGGCGAAACTCGGGGATGCAGCGGCAGCGCGCGAACTGCTGTCGCGGGCGCATAAGCTGCTCGATCGGTTGGCGGAAGCCATCGACGAAGCGGAAACGAGGAGAACGTTCTTAGCGGTTCCCGATAACCGCGCGATTCGCGAGGCGTTTGCCGCGGCAAAATAGCCGCCGGCAGATTGCTGCCGGCGGCTGGTTCCCTTCGTCGAAGGTTTGGTAGCGGTTCTAACGCGCCATCGGCGCGCGCGGCATTTGCGGGAGCTGGGTGACACCCATGCGCTCGCCGGCGTGGCCGAGGGCAGTCGCGACGACGCGATAGTCGAAGTCAACGTTACTGCGGCCTTTTTCACTTTCGCGCACGATAAAGCCGTTGGTCAGTTTCTGCGCGATGTAGAGACCGCGGTTGTCACCGTTCGGTGTCAGAAAGATGCGGTAGGGATCGGCTTGCAGCTCGATCGCCTGCGCGAAAGTCCGATGCAGATGAACGAAGGCGACGCCGTTGTTGAGTCGCGCGGAACCGACGTCCTCGATCGACTGCGTCGTGCTCTGGCAGCCATACGAAGCGACTTGCTGGCCGCCGCGAATCTTTGCGTATTGGATGAGCGAGCCCGCGTAGTAGAAGTTGCCGGAAGTGTCGGTCCAGTTTAGATCGGTGGCGTTCGAATCGGTGAGCACGAGGGGATACAAGCCGCTATTGGCCGGTGCGCGCCCGATGATGCCGATGTAACCGCCGTTGATGTCGGTGCCGTCCGCACCCGAATTCGTCGCGTACACGTAGAGAGCACGGACGTTGGTGTTGGAGGAGGTCAGCTGGGCGGCCGCTCCGTTCGTGTTGGTTTCGGTGAGGCATGGCACCGATTTATTGCACGTTTTGGCAGGCTGCATGTGCTCGGCCCGCACGATGCCCAGACTCGAGAGGCCGATGGTCGTCCCGAGCGCCAGGACGCCGAGGATCGCCGCCGGGCGGCGCAAGATACTCTGAAAAAGCATGGAGGAAAGTCCTTTCTGTTGACGGGGAAGCAGTGACGGGAGCGCCAGAAGCACCCCAGCGGCCGCAGCATATCGTCTCAGCCGTCCAGCCAGCGTCCAGGAAATTGCCATCGCACCGCCGCACGACGCGAGACGCTCGATGAAGGCACTCCTGATTACCGGCGGACGGGTGGTGGACCCATCAAACTCGCTCGATGCCCTCTGCGACCTTCGCCTGCGAGACGGTGTCGTGGCTGAAGTTGGTCCGAATCTGCAGACAGATGGCGAAGAA
>Ga0070765_100001087_pt1 | contig 16296 bp, 14 predicted proteins | sample HubBroMetageWFT5_FD_71516 | JGI IMG/M metagenome (GOLD analysis project Ga0070765, IMG submission 71516) | Warmed and freeze-thawed soil microbial communities from the Hubbard Brook experimental Forest, New Hampshire - Hubbard Brook CCASE Soil... | ecosystem: Environmental > Terrestrial > Soil... | reverse complement strand
TCGTGGTTCCTTTTCGCTCGCGATTCCCACGTGCGCGTTTTCGTGCCGGGCGGCAACGGCGTTCGCTCCCGCGTTGCGATGCGCGTCAGCCGTCTGCAGATCGGTGGCACTTTGACAGTCACGGTGAAAGGAGGAGCGCCACAGAGCGTCGCCCTGCCGGGGCCGCCCGCGGGGCCGCAGCAGTTCGATGCAATCGATCATCTCGACGGGCCCGTTCCCACGGCGATCGCGTTCACGCTCGATCTGCATCCGGGTTGGAACGACGTCGACTTCACCTTCCATCCCGGCAACGGCGAACGTAGCGATCTCGGACCGGGCGTGATCTCCGCGGCCGTCGCGCCGGACCTCTCGTTTACGCGAATCGCCGCTGCATCGGTCGCAGCAGGTTCCGGTGCGGCCGATCCGTCGTTCACTTCGGTCGCGCTGACGAATCCTCGGGCCGGCCTTACCGGCGACCCAGAGGTGATGGGCAGCGTTACCGGCACCGCGAACCGAGGCGTTTCGATTGCGATCGCCCTCTCCGACCGTAACGGGCGCATTCTCTATCGACTCTTTCCTATCGCACGTGACGGCGCGTTCGATATCAATTTCATGCACGCGTTCCCGAACGATTGGAACGACGTCTCACGCCGTGTCGTGGGGATCTGGCTCATCGGACGCGGCAATCACCCGCGATTCTCTACGCTCTTCTACGCGGTGCATGCGATGCCGGCTCGCGCGCTCCGGCGGCCGCAGTCGCTGACGTCGCTTCCCATCCGCATCGATGGCCGACTGGTCGGTAGTGCGCCGGTATTTCTGACCGGTGGCACGCACAAGGTCGTCAGCGCCGACAAGCAGGTGAAGATCGGTCTGCTGACGCTCAATCCCGTCACGTTGCCGCGAACGCGCGACTTTGGGCTGGTTTGGCAACGGCGCTCGCCGACCGCCATCGAGGTTACTTCGAAGAGCACGGCGACGCCGTTTCTGCTCGTTTTCGGCGAAGCGTATCATCCGGAGTGGCAAGCCACGTACGACGGCCAGGTGCTTCCGCACGTGATCGTCGACGGTGTCGACAACGGCTGGATCGTTCCCAGCCTGCCCGACGGCGGGCAGATCTCGCTGAAGTTCAACGGACAACTGCCTTACGTGATTTCGGGGGCGATCTCGGTCATCGCGCTGATCATCATGATCGTTCTTGCATGGTCGCCCGACTTGTGGCCGGTGCGGACGAAAAATCCTTGAAATCTTCGAGCGTCGGTTGGGTGCTAGGGCACGCGCTGCGAATCGCGGCCGCCACGGCGGTGATCGCCCTCATCCTGGCTACGACGCTCCAAGGTGTCGCCGCCGAACGTTTGGCCACGACGGCATATTTGGCCGCGATCTTTGCGGCGATTGCACTGGCAATTCAGCGTTTTCTTCCTGCCGAGGATCCACCGCCGGCGACGCAGCCGTTCCCGGCATTCCTCACGTTTTTCGTAACCGTCGCACTCCTCATCGGCCTCGCCGCGATGCTGGTCTCTGATCCGGGCGCGGAAACGATCCTCGTCGCCGTCTGCTTCGGGATCGTCGGTTTAGCGGTGCTCATCCGCAGCGGAAACCTCGCGGCGCTCAACTCGGTGCTCGTTCGCGGAGGCCGAGTCGAGGCGACCGCGCGATACGCCGTGGCCATCGGGGTCTTCGCGCTCGTGCTCGCCGCGATGCTCCCGGCCGATCTCGCGGGCGGCGCTGCCAATATTGCGTATCGTCTGATGATCCTTGCGGGCGTGTTCTTTGCTGCTCTGCTTATCGCTCCCACCCCGGCCGGTCTCTTCCTGAAGCAACGCTTCGAGCAGTTCCGGACGTGGTTTGATGAACTCGCCCAGGCCCTCGTCTTCAAACGCGCGGCCAGCTCGGCGGCCGTCGTTGCCGCGGCGCTGCTAGTAGCCGCTAGCCTTTTACCGCACGTCTACGCGGAACCATTGGCAGTCGCAGCATACCTGGCCGCCGGCGTGGCGGTCGTCTGCATCGCCGTGGAGTGCCGGCGGCTACGCGAATAACGAGGCTGGTGGCCTTTGCGGCTGCACTCGTTTTTGGCGCTTTCATCGTCGCCAAAGGTATACCGACCCTTCGTCACGATTGGAGTTGGCCGATCGATCGGACCGCGATCGGATCGTTCCTCGACGAATCGGTGCAAGGATGGCTATCCACGGGCTTCGGTACTCCCAATCCGCATCCAACGACGTATCTGATCGGACCGCCCATCGCCGCTGCCATGTGGATCGCCGGCCCGCTGGCTGCACTCTTCCTCTTCGCCGCCCTTACCGGATACGTTTGCACGGCGTGCGCGATGCGCGCGGCGTTACGCTGGAACGCCGCGCTGCCGGCGGCGCTCGGAATCGGACTCTTCGCGGTTTTCAACCCGTGGGTCTATAACGAGGTCGTCGCGGGACATCTCGTCATGGTGCTCGCGTACGGCGCAGTCCTGGGACTGATAACCGAGATGACGCGCGGCGCGCATGCTTCAACGCTTCGCCTTACGTTGTGGATCGCGCTGATCCAAGCGCAGCTGCAGCTTTTCATACTGGCGATGTTGGCGCTCGTAATCTTTGCGGTCGCGACGAAGAAATGGCAGCCGCCGCTGGCCGGGATCTTCTTCGCACTGCCGTCGATTATCGGTCTCGTTGCGGAGCGCGGCTCGCTTCTGCAGACGCCTTACAGTGTGACGTGGCAGACCAACCAATCGCTGGAACCAGTGGCCCTGCTCGGTCTCGGCGGATACTTCCCGGGCTACGCCGACCGCCTTGGCGTCATCGCGAACGCAGCAGTATGGGTAATGCTCGCGCTCGCGCTCGTCGGTTTGGTTCTCGGGCGGCGGCCGCGAGTCGCCGGCTGGGCGCTCTTCGCCGCCGTCACACTTTATGTAGCGGCCTTGGGAGTCTACGGACCGTTCGCCGGTGCGTACGAATGGATCGTCCGAAACGTTCCGGTCAGCGGCGTTTTTCGCGAGCTGTACGATTTGGCCGGCTGCTTAGCGGCGGTGGTCATCGTGCTCGCGAGCATCGCGGTGGCACGCGTTTGGCAGCTAGGATACCTCGCGCTGGCCGCCGGCGTCGCACTCCCAATTCTGTGGCTGGTGCGGCCACCGAGCGATCTTTGGGTCGGCGCGGGCGCCTATCCGCATCCCGACATTCGCGCTCCGGCCTTTGCGCGCGTCGCATTTTCGCCCGCCTTCCAGCCGCTGGCCTTACGCAACGGCGACGGCGGCGGGGCCGATCCCAACGTACATCTCTATCCAGGTCCGGTCGCGCCGTTGAATCAGTACTTTCCGACCTATCCCGTGGATATGGCGCTGGCGCGCTACGAGCAATCGGGTGAGACCGAAGACTTGCGCGCGCTCGGTGTCGCCGAGATCGTAAACCGGCCATGGCTCGTCTCGGTCACTCGTGGCGAGATCGGACTGGCTGCACGATCGTTGCAGGTGCGCGCGCCTCGCGCCTCGCCACAGGCGTTTCGTTTCCTCAATGCGGTGACGCCGCTGATTTCCACGTGTGATGCAGCGCGCGTGGTTACGCTCAGCGAGCGTTTGGGCACCTGCGATCTTTTCTTTGGCGACGTCCCGGGTTATGCATCGGTTCGTCCGATCGTCGCGGCGAGCGATTCGATCGATCCGCGAATCGCCTGGATCGACGCGCGGCTCGTTTTTGCCAAGGTTCCCGATCTCGCGCAAGCCTTCGGCGGTGCCATGACGCAGTCACGCCTTCCATATCGGGTCGAGTCGCCCGCGTGGCTGCTCGTCTATGTGCGCGGAAAGTTGACTGCAGCGCAGGGACAAGCGCTCTTCGAGAGCGCGGGGGCGTTTACGTGGTTGCCGATTCCCGCTTCGGTCGCATCGGTCGTCTGCGAAGGCTTATGTGCCCTTATCGCGCAGACGCCGGCGCTTCCGAATCGTTCGCCCGCCCCGCCGGCGCACGTCCAAGCCGCAACCTTTGCGCGCCTCGCGTCTTGGCTCTACGTCGTGAGCATCGGCAACGATTCAGGGCGCCTCCTTCGTCTCGACGAACGCTACGATCGGGCGTGGACCGCGATCGCAGCGTTGCACGTTCTGCCGCACGTGCGCGTGGACGCTACGGTCAACGGCTGGTTCGTTTCGAGCGGTCCTTCACGCGTGATCCTGCTGCAGGTTACCGCATTGTTGCAGTTAATTGCCGAAGCGCTAGGGGTTCTGTACGCGATCTACCTCTTGAAGGCACTCGTCCGCGAGCCGACGAAGCGCGCGTAAGTCATGGGCGTTCCATTCGTAGATTTACGCGCGCAGTACGGCACGATTCGGGACGAGGTCGTTCCCCGCATCATGCAGGTGATGGAGAACCAGAGTTTCGTTCTCGGCCCTGAGGTGGCGCGTTTTGAAGAGCACTTTGCGACCTATGTCGGAGCGCGCTACTGCATCGGCGTTGAATCGGGGACCGGGGCGCTCAAGCTCGCCTTACAGGCCCTAGGAATCGGTCCGGGTGACGAGGTCATCATACCGGTCAATACGTTTATCGCTTCGGCGCTTGCGGTTTCCGCGGTCGGCGCGCGCCCAGTGCTGGTCGAGGCAGACGATGCGTACTTGATTGATTCAGGCTTGCTTGAAGCCGCGCTGACGCCGCGCACAAAGGCGATCATGCCGGTGCACCTTTACGGCCAGGCCGTTCCGATGGACGCGATCGAAACGTTTGCGCGGCGGCATGGTCTGCGCGTCGTGGAAGATGCCAGCCAAGCGCATGGGGCACGCTGGCGCGGGCGGCGCGTCGGGAGTTTTGGCGATGCCGGCTGCTTCAGCTTCTATCCCAGCAAGAACCTCGGTGCATACGGCGACGCCGGCGCGATCCTCACCAGCGATCCCGAGCTTGCGGATCGTCTGCGCTTGCTGCGCGATCTGGGTCAGCCCAAGAAGTACGAGCATATCGTCAAGGGAGATAACTGCCGCCTTGACGCACTTCAGGCCGCGGTTCTCGACGCAAAGCTGCCGTATTTAGATGGCTGGAACGATGCTCGCAGGCGCCATGCCGACGCGTACGACGCGAAGCTTTCCGAGATCGGCATCACGCCGCCGAAACGTTTGCACGATGAAGGACACGTCTACCACGTCTACGTCATCGAGCTCGAGAACCGCGATCGCGTGCAAGCGATCTTGGGCGAGCGCGGCATTGCCACGGCCGTCCACTATCCCATACCAATTCATTTGCAAACCGCCTACGCGGACCTGGGCTTAGGGCGCGGCTCGTTCGAGCGTACCGAGCGCAGCGCCAACCGAGTACTCTCGCTCCCGATGTTTGCGGAGCTTAGCGATGAGCAGATCGATCTCGTGGTAGATGCGCTTGCAAGTTCCAAGGCTCTAGCGGTTAGCAGCGCATAGCAGCTATCTGTCCTAACGCAACAGGTCACAAGTCATGGAGCGAACGCCGCTTGGTGTAGCCGTGGTCGGAGCGGGTTACTGGGGACCCAACCTGGTCCGAAACTTTTACTCATCAGATGACTGGTCTGTCCGCTGCGTCATCGAACCCGATCGTGGCAGACGCGAGCGTCTAACCCGTTTTTATCCTTCGATCGCCGGTTACGCCGAAATCGACGCCGCACTCGAGGACCCGCGGGTCGATGCGGTGGCGCTGGCGACGCCGCCGCGCACGCACTACCCCCTGGCGGTGCGCGCGATCGAGGCCGGGAAGCACGTGCTCGTCGAAAAGCCACTCGCGGAGACCTTCCGGGACGCGCAAGACCTCTGCGAGCGTGCCCAGCGCGCCGGTCTTTGCCTTCTAGCCGATCACACGTTCCTTTATACCGGCTCGGCCGAGAAGCTGCGCGCGCTGCGAGAGGCCGGAGATCTGGGCAAGGTCTACTACATCGATTCCGTTCGAGTTAATCTCGGTCTCTTTCAGGAAAGCAATGTCCTTTGGGACCTCGCGCCGCACGATATCGCGACCATTAACTACCTTTTAGACGACATGCCGAGCTCGGTGGCGCTCGTGCTCGGAAGTTGCGTGCACGCAAAGACTCCCGATGTCGCCTTTCTAACGATGTGGTACCCGAGCGGTTGCCTCGCGCACGTGCACCTGAGCTGGCTCTCGCCGGTCAAGGTTCGCCGCACGATGGTCTCGGGGAGCCGCAAGATGGCGGTCTGGGACGACCTCGAGCCGACCGAGAAAATTTACATCTACGACAAAGGGGTCGTCCTCGATCCGTCGAGCTCGACGCTCGAGCAGCAGATGGTCTCGTATCGTCTCGGAGATGTGCACGTTCCGCTGATCGACAATCGCGAAGCGCTCGCAAAATTGGTTGCGGATTTTGCCGCGGCCATTCGAAGCGGTTCGCCGCCTCGCTCCGATGGTGCGTTTGGCGCGGGCGTCGTGCGCGTGATCGAAGCGGCGATACGTTCGGCCGACGCCGGCGGCGCGAAGGTTGACGTGTGACGACGGGCGAGCCGCTCCGTTTTTCGCTGCTGCTTCCGACGTTGAACGAAGCGTGGCGTCTGCGGGCGGTGCTCGATTCGATTCAGCGCCAGCGCTATCCACCCGAAGCGATCGAGCTGCTCGTCGCCGACGGCGGATCGAGCGACGAGACGGTTGCGATCGCGAGCGCATTCGGTGCTCGCGTTTTTCACAATCCGATCGGGCGTGCCGAGCCCGGCGCGGGAATGCTGTTAGGGAGAGCTACCGGCGATGTCGCCATGTGGCTCGCCGCCGACAATGCTTTTTCCAGCGAAGACTTTCTCGAGAAGATGGCGCGCGCGTTTGCAGATCCCAATGTCGGCGCCGCCTTCCCGAGTCTCGTCAGCACCGCGCGGGACGGCCGGACGACCCGTTACTTCAACGCCTTTAGCGACCCGTTCAATCACTTCATCTACGGGGGCGCAACGTCGCCGGCTTCATATCATCGCACGTACTCCGTGAGACGGCGGACCGCCGACTACGTCATTTACGATTTTGCATCGGGCCCGCGCCCGCTGATCGCGCTGGCGCAGGGCTTCACGATTCGCCTGCCTTATCGCAAGCCGACGGGAACCGACGAAGACGATGTGGCACCGGTCGAGGCGTTGCTCGACGACGGTTGCGAGCTTGCTTTTGTGGGACGCGCCGCTCTCGAGCATCACACGGTCGGCGGAATCGGCGATGCATTACGCAAATTCGGGCCCCGCTTTCGCGCTCGCATGACCGACTCGGCGATACCGGTCTGGGGGCGATTGCGGACGCGCAGCCGCGCGCATCGTTCTCGCGCCTATCTTTGGCCCTTCTATTCCGTCAGCTTTGTCTTCCCGGCGGTGATGGCCGTTTACGGATTACTCCGTGATCGGCGCCGCGAATGGCTCTATCATCCGTTCGTGAGCGCGGCCTTCGGTTTCGAGTTTTGGAAACAGGCGAGCTTCGTCGGCTTGACGCGGCTCAAGGGAGGTTCCTAAGCGCATGGTGCCCTCGCGGTCCTCGAAAATCTCGCTCCAGTAACGCATCATCGTCACGCCGTCTTTATGGCGGCCCAGCAGATCCGGTAATGGTGTGCCTTCCACGAGGTCGATCAGCAGCGACGCGAAGTTGATTCCCGCCGCCGTCGTAAGCGCAAGCGTGCCCGAGAACCGCGGGTTCATCTCGATGATCGAGAAGCTTCCATCGGCTCGAAGCATCCCTTGCACGTTGGCCGGTCCGTGCAGCGCGCTCCGCTCGACCACCTCGCGCGCGATCGCTTCGATCGCGGGATGGCGGTAGGTGCGTCCCTTCACCGAGACGCCGGCCTTGATCGCGATGCGTTCGCGCGGCACCGCCGCCACGACTCGGCCCGGCGCTGCCGCGAAACAGTCCACGGTGAACTCGGTACCGGCAACGGCCTCTTGCACGATCAGGTCGCTTCGGCCGCCGGCGGTTTCATGCAGTGAGTGCAAGCTCTCGACGCGCGCCGTGCCGACCGAACCCGAGCCGCGTCGCGGTTTCAGATAGACCGGGAAATGGTCGACGGTAATCGCAGCCGTGTAGCGTTGCGTTGCCGGCCCCGGAATGCCGATCTCGCTCAGGAAACTCGCGAACTCGAGTTTGTCGCCGGTGCGCTCGAAGATTTCGCGCGGCGGTAACACGAGGCGGCAGCCGATTGAATCGAAGAGCGGGCGCTGCGCGTCGATCGGTGGGAACTCGCTCTCGACGATCAGCGGCACGAGCAGATCGATCTGCATGCGCGCGGCTGCCTCGGCGCATCGCTGCGCAAAATCGCCGGCGCCGGCCCGCGGAAGCAGGACGAACTCATCGACGAAGGCGCGCGTCGCGTTAAGCGCGTCCATGTCGCCGGCTGCAATAAAGTCGACCCGGCCATCCTCGCGCAGTGCCTTGATCAGCGATTGCGCCGTGACGGTCCCGGCGGCAGTGATCATGACGCGCCGCACCGGGCGCCCCTGCTTATCGGGCATCGTGCGGATACCAATGCAGCCTGAGGTCATTGCGACCAATCGGGCCGGCATGATGGAAGATGAAAAATCGGCTATCGGGTCCCACGTATACCGTTTCGTTCGTTAGCGGATCCTGGCCGTAGAAAACCACCGAGTTCGTTGCTCGATCGTAGACCGCGCGCCAATGATATCCGGAAGGTAAATGCGTGTAGTCGTAGTGTGTGGTCGACGTGCAGCTCGCGAGGAGCCAGATGAACGCGAAACAGACTCTCTTCGCCGCTGACGAAACCTCAGTAGGACCGCACGTTGCGCAAGCCCGCCGCCTTGAATGCCGCGGCGATCGCTTGCGCGTTCGTGCCGGCGTCGGGATAGAGCACGACCGCGCGTCCCTCGTTGACGGCGTCGCCAAAGTTGTCGACCTCGTCCGATGGAATCGGAAAGGCTGCGAAGTAACGCCTCGAAGCGTTCTCAGGGTGCGCGAACTCTCCCAGCGTAGCCTGCCGCCCGCCGATTCCCGGCACGTTGGTGCCGGTCTCGTCCCAGACTCCAACACCCTGCGTCATGTCGTCGGAGAGCGAGTTCGCTTCCATATCCTCGATGACGTCGACGAACTCGAGTTGCGATGCCTCGGCGTCGCCGGAAGGCAACGTGGAGCTAACGACCTTCACCTTGCTCAGGTCGAGCTGCTGCGCCGAGAGAGCGCTTTCGAGCGCTTTGGGATCCGCTTCCGGAAAGATGCCGACGACTAAGCCTTCTGCCACGCGCGTGGGCTCCTCTATGAATGGTACAGCCTGATGGCGTGGGCAAGCCGTTCGACGCCCGCCTGGATATTCTTCTCCGAAGCGTTGGAAAAGTTTAGCCGCATTCCATCATGTACGTTTCGTGCCGGATAGAAGTTGACTCCCGGTACGAAGACGACTTTCGATCGAGCCGAGATTCGCAGCAGCTCGGTGGTGTCGACCCCTGGGACGGTCACCCAGAGGAACATTCCGCCGGCGGGACGCGTAAAGCGCACGCCGTCGGGCATGAACTCTGCGAGCGCGTCGGACATCACGCCGCGCCGATGCGCGTAGGTTTGGGCGATCTTGCGGACGTGCGCATCGAAGGCGTCGCCACCCGAGGCATACTCGTGAAAGACGTATTGCGCGAAAGTTCCGCTGTGAAGATCTGCGCCTTGTTTGGCAAGCACGATCTTTTCGCGAATCTCATCGTCGGCGATGACCAGCCACGCGATTCGCATGCCCGGCGCCATGATCTTGCTACCGGTGCCTAAATAGATGATCGACGCCGTCGTTTGATACGAAACGAGCGGCGGCAAGTCGGTCCCCTCGAATCGCAGTTCGCCGTAGGGATCGTCTTCCACGACGGGCAGACCGAAGTGCTCGCAGATGCGAACGACACTTTCGCGCCGGCGGCCCGCGAGCGTGCGTCCGGTGGGATTTTGAAAGTTTGGAACGAGATAGAGAAACTTCGGGAACGGATCGGCGTGCTGTAGCAAACGCTCGAGCGAATCGGGGATCAATCCATCTTCGTCCGTATCGACCGTCAGGTAACGCGCCTCGTACGCGTCGAAGGCTTGAATCGCGCCAAGATACGACGGATCTTCCATCACGACGTGATCGCCCGGATCGAGAAAGATCTTCCCGACGAGATCGAGTCCTTGCTGCGATCCATTGACGATAGTGACGCTATCGGCATCGAAGATTCGTCCGAAACGGCGCGTCAGTCGTTCGGCGAGCCAAACGCGCATTTCGGGAATGCCCTCGGTCACGCTGTATTGAAGCGCGGCGGCACCGTAGCGCTCCATCACCGCACGGGCGGCCTCTGCAATCGCAGCAGTTGGGAAGAGCTCGGGCGCCGGCAGACCGCCGCCGAAGGAAATCACGTCGGGCTGCTGCGTGACCTTGAGCATCTCACGAATCGTCGAGGCCCGCAAACGCGCAGTGCGCTCGGCAAACTGCGCGGACCGCGAGATCGTAGACATGCTCTACATTTATGCGGACGGCACCGGGGGTCCGCTTAGGTCTCTCGGAAACGCGCCGCCCGCGAACGAAAGCATCGTCGCGCCCAAACCGATGAGGCCGACGAAGATAAGTACAAGTGTACCGACGACCGGCACGAGCTCGGCCGCGGTGATCAGCGCCAAGCCGGCGAGCAGCGCGACCAGCGGCGACGGCGTCGTCGAAGGGCTGAGCAACTCGCAGAGGCGGCGACCGATGAGTAGCGCAAGCGCCGCGGTACCCAAAAAGACGCCCGCGAGAACGAAGACGAACTCGAGCAGAATCAACGGGATGAGGAGGATCGTAATCGCGAGCAAGACCGCTAGCGGAATCACCGCGACGCAGCCGAGCAAACCGGCGGCCACCGAGAGCCCGGGATGACGCTCGAGCCGATCGAGCACCATTCGTGTGCGCAGCGGGAATATGAGGAAGACGAGCAGCGCGAGAAGATTCCAGGATAGCCGCCAGAGCAGCCGGTGATCGGGAAGGAACGGGTTGTAGCCCGAATCGCTGGGTGCCCAGGGGACGACGCTCTGCGTGAGCGTTCCGCCAACCTGCGTGACTCGACCCGCCACGACGCCTCCCGGGCGGGGATCGTAGTTCCCACCGATCACGGTGACGTCGCCTTCGACGATACCGGCGTTCGTGGCATCGCCAAAGACGACGGTGAGGTCGCCGTCAACGACTTGGCCGGGCTCAACGACGACCGATCCAAAGTAGGTCCCGCCGTGATAGACGGCTTGCGTATCGGCCAGCGCCGGAGCGCCGAACATCAACACGGCGGCCAGGCAGAGTCCCGCGGCCGCAAGCAACCGACCGATCATGCCCGCGGTCCCCGCTCGAGATAGATCGCCAGCGCCGGTCGCACGCGGTGGTAGCCGTAGAGGAGCGCGGCGAGCAGAAGAACGTCGACCAGCAGCACGACCGTCACGGCGGCGGCCGCCACCGGCGTGGCCGGAGCAAGAGCTCGAATTGCCGCGCCGAGCGCAGCGGCGTTGCGCTGCTGATTCTCGACCAACGCCGCGCCGGCGGCGAGAAACTGATTCGACCGCAGCGCGGCGAACGCGGCGAGCGCCCAGGCGGCGACGAGATAGAGCGCGAGCGGAAGCAGAAGCGGAACGCGCCGGGGTGAACGGGCCGACTTCCCGTGGGTTGCGGAGAGAACGTTGGCGGTAAAGTTGGGAGCGACGCTGCCGGGCGGACGGGCCGTCGTCAACAGCGCGTCGACGACGCGCAACTCGCGCAAAAAACCTTCGCAAGCGCGGCACTCGCGAAGATGCTCGGCAACTCGTAACGCTTGGCGACGTCGTAGGGTCCTCTCGAGATATCCGGCGAGCAGCGGCTCACACGAGGAGCAGCGCACGCGAACCTCCCTTTGGAGCGGGGTTTTCCAACGAGCCGCTCGCGCGCCGCTCGCGCTCGCGCATCTTCTTCGTCAGTGCGATCTTGCCACGGTGGATCAGCGTTTTTACGTTCCCTAGCGAGAGTCCGAGCGTGCTCGCGATCGTCTGATACTCCATGCTGTCGAAATAGCGAAGCGCCAAGACCGTTCGCGTGCGTTCCGGCAGCTCTGCAAGCGCCGCGCGCAGTTCGCGCTCGGCCTCTTCGCGCAGAACACCGCCTGCCGGATCGGCCTGCGGCGAGAGATCCGGAAGCGCGCTCTCGAGCGATTGGTCTTCGGGCAGTTGCTGCAACTGCGGCGCGCGTAACGACTTCGCCAAATGGGTCCGAATGACGTTTCGCGCGATCTGGTAGATCCACGTCGAAAACTTCCCGAGTTGGGGATTGAACGTTCCGATATGCGCGTAGGCTCGCAAAAAGGTTTCCTGCGAAAGGTCCGCACTCTCGGACGAGTTTCGCACGGTTGCGCCGATAAAGTTCGCGATACCGCGTTTGTAACGATCTACGAGCACGCCGAAGACCTCCCTTTCCCCGGAACGCACTCGATAAACCAGAGCTTCGTCGCTCTGATCACGGAATGCCATCCCCTTTCGATTCGGTTCCTCTAGCGGCTGTTACCTCGGCTGACCCGCGTTTGTTACGCTTCCTTAACGCGCGAACGCGCGCGCAGGCTGGGAGCGCCGGCATCGCGCTCGGAAAGGATCGGCCGCCGTCCGGCGAGCGGCCACTCGATCCCTAGATCCGGGTCGTCCCATGCAATCGCGAATTCATGTTCCGGATCGTAAGGTGCGCTCTGCTTATAGGCGAACGTGGTCTCCTCTTCCAAAGCGAGGTAACCGTGCAGAAAGCCGCGAGGCACGTAGATCTGCGCTCCGCCGGCGGCGGTCAGCACCGTCCCGTGCCAGCGGCGATAGCTCGGGCTCCCCGGCCGCAGATCGACGATGACGTCGAATGCGCTGCCGCGTATCACGCTGACGAGTTTGGCTAAGCGCGCGTCGCCGTGTAGGCCGCGCAAGACGTTACGGTGCGAAAAGGAAAGATTATCTTGGACAAAGGTTTCCTCAATGCCGCATCTACGATAGCGGTCGACCGCGTACGTCTCTCGGAAAAAGCCGCGCTCGTCGGTAAACGTGCGCGGCGTGAGCACCAAGGCCCCGGCGAGAGGTAATTGCTCGATCTCCATGAGAACGAGGCTACTATGAACGGCAGTATGAGTCCGCCCGGGACGTTCGTTCTCCGCCGCGGGCTCGAACGGCTGCGTGCGAGCGCGATGCTCAAGCAGAGTCTGCTAGTCTTCTCCGCCGGCATGGTGCTCAACCTGTGCGGCTTCGTCGCGCACGCCGTGGCCAGCCGTCAGCTCGGCGTAACGGTCTATGGAGGCCTCTACGCACTGATCAACGCGGCGCTCATCGCCGCTCTGCCGGCGGCCTTCGTCGCGCCGGTCGTCGCGCAGATCGGTGCAGAGTTTCGCGCGCTCCACGACGACGGCCATCTCCGCGGATTAACCGACGGCGTTACCCGCGGCTTTGCCAAGCTCGGTGTGATTTATGTCGTCGTGGCGTTATGCGGTGCGGTCCCGTTCGCGCGCTTCCTCCACGTGCCGGTTTGGTCGATTCCGATCGTCGGTCTGCTTTCCGGCATCGCGCTCTTCGTCAGCGCACTGCGTGCGGTTGCGCAGGGTACGCAGGATTTCGTCGGCTACTCGGTATCCAATTCGATCGAGGGTATCGCGAAAGTCGGCGCCATCGTATTGTTGATCGCCGTCGGATTGAAGCTAGGCGGCGGCATCGTCGGATTTTTGATCGGTCCGCTCTGCGCGTTGATCTACTTGCAAACGCGTTTGAAGCAGCGGTATGCGAGCGTCGAGCCGCGTGGAGTGCGCTATGACTGGCGCCGCCTCATGAATGCCGGCGCGGGCGCGGCCGCGGCGACGATCTCGTTGGCGCTCATGGGATCCGCCGACGTCGTTTTGGTGAAACACTTTTTTGACGCGCACTCGGCGGGACTTTACGCGGCGGCTTCACTCGGCGGAAAGACGCTGCTCTATTTGGTCGGCTTCGTTCCAACCGTGCTGCTTCCGCAGGCGGCCGACCGCCATGCGCGCGGTGCGGAGACCCGGGAGGTTTTGGTCGTAAGTCTGTTGATGTTCGCGGGACTTTCGATCTTCGGGCTCTTCGTCTTCCGGTACTTCGGCACCCAGGTTCTGCACGCGCTGGTGGGACGGGCGTTCGACGCGGCGGCGCCTCTTTTGGTGACGTACGGTTTAGCGATGGTGCTTCTCGCGCTCACCAACGCGCTGACCGCCTACGGCATCGCGACACACCGCTTGGCGTTCACGGTTCCGCTCTTGATCGCTACAATCGGTACCCTTGCGGCGATCGTCGTGTTCCACACGTCGCTGGCGACCGTCGTCGAGATTTTAGTCGTCGGTAACGCGATAGCCGCCATCGCCGTCGTCCTTTCGTTAATCCTGCAGCGACACACCGCCGGCCGGCGATCGACTGTTTGAAGCGCGTTCTCCTGATCGGCGGCTCGGGACAGCTAGGAACGCAGGTTCGCCGACGCTGGGCTGATTGCGAGATCGTCGCGCCCTCGCACGACGAACTCGCGCTTGAGGAAACGGTGAACCTTCGTGCCGCTTTGGGCGACGTGCGTCCCGACGTTCTGCTCAACGCCGCCGCGTTCGCCGACGTCGATCGTTGTGAACGTGAACCCGAGCGCGCCTTCGCCGCCAACACGGTTGCGGTCGGCGCCGCGGCCGAGGCCGCGCACGAGTGCGGCGCGCTCTTCGTTACGATCAGCACCGATTACGTCTTCGATGGTTCGACGACGCTGCCGTACGACGAGAGCGACGCGCCGCACCCGCTCTCAGTCTACGGTACTTCGAAGCTCGCCGGCGAGTATCTCGTCGAACGCCTTCACTCGCGTGCTTTCGTTGTGCGGACGTGCGGCCTCTACGGTGCAACCAATGCGAGCGGACGCACGCCCTTCATCGAACGCGTGCTCGCGCAGCAATCTCGTGCGCAACCGATGCGGGTGGTCGCCGACGTCGTGGCATCGCCGACGTTTGCGGGCCATCTCGCGCAAGCGCTGCGCCGTCTGATCGAGAGCGAATCGTACGGACTCTATCACATCGCCGACGTCGGCCCCGTGAGCTGGTACGATTTCGCGGCGGAGGCCATTGCTCAAGCGGGTGCCGCGGTCTCCATCGAGCCGATAGCCGCCGATCAATGGAAGGCGCCCGCGGTGCGCCCGCGCTTCTCGGCCCTGGAAAACGCCAACCTCGCCCGTTTGGGCATCGCAATGCCGTCCTGGCGGGACGGAATTGCCGCATATCTCGCGCTCCGGTAAGATAGACGGCACCATGGAACTCCGAATCGATCGAGCCGGCGTCGATCGCTGCCGGACGCTGGCGGCCGCCATCGTCGCGCCGGTTGAAGCCTTCATCACCGCGCACTCGACCGTCTCGGTCGAGCGTGCGGTGCTGCGCCTGCTCGGCGTCGACGGCATCACGCCCGAAGAGATTCCGCTGCCCAACGCAATCGTGGATTCAATCGCGCCCGGCGAGCGTGGCCACGGAGTTGCGATCGCTTTCGGGAAGGCGGTTGCCGAAACGGGTCTCGACCCGTTAACCCTCGCCGAAGCCGTCGGGGCGGGACGGTACAGCATCGCAGAGTTCGGCGAGACGCCGGCCAGCGCAGCTCGTGGCGCGCTGCGCCCGCACGTGGCAAACGCGCTCGCTCGGATTGCCGCACAGCGCGAGGAACGCGCCGCGCGCCTCGCGCGCCTGCCGCAGCTGCCGCCGCCGTTACTCTACGTGATCGTCGCGAGCGGGAACATCTACGAGGATCGGACCGCCGCCGTTGCCGCGGCTGAGGCCGGCGCGCAAGTCGTCGCGGTGATTCGCTCGACCGGTCAATCGCTGCTCGATTTCGTTCCGTTCGGCCCAACGACCGAAGGCTTCGGGGGCACGTATGCGACGCAAGCGAACTTTCGAATCATGCGGGCTGCCCTCGACGAGATTAGCGAGCGGCTCGGCCGCTACGTGATGCTGACCAACTATGCCAGCGGCCTGTGCATGCCGGAGATCGCCGCGATGGCGGCGCTGGAGCGTCTCGACATGCTGCTCAACGATTCGATGTACGGAATACTATTTCGCGATATCAATATGAAGCGCACGTTCATCGACCAGCACTTCAGCCGCATGCTCAACGCATACTCGGGGATCATTATCAACACCGGCGAGGACAACTACCTCACGACGGCTGACGCCGTCGACCAGGCTCCCGCGGTTTTGGCGTCCCAGTTCATCAATGAGGAGTTCGCGCATCGCGCCGGCTTGACCGATTCCCAGATCGGACTGGGCGATGCGTACGAAATCAATCCAGACTTGGAGGACAGCTTCCTCTATCAGGTTGCGCAGGCGCAGCTGGCGCGCGAGATCTTTCCCAACGCGGCATTGAAGTATATGCCTCCCACCAAGCACATGACCGGCGACGTCTTCAAGGGCCATCTCATCGACGCCATGTTCAA
>Ga0070765_100001084_pt1 | contig 16314 bp, 10 predicted proteins | sample HubBroMetageWFT5_FD_71516 | JGI IMG/M metagenome (GOLD analysis project Ga0070765, IMG submission 71516) | Warmed and freeze-thawed soil microbial communities from the Hubbard Brook experimental Forest, New Hampshire - Hubbard Brook CCASE Soil... | ecosystem: Environmental > Terrestrial > Soil... | reverse complement strand
TGAACAAGTCTTTTTTTCGAGACAAAGCTTGGATGGAAGAATGCGACGGGCTGGAGTCATGATGGGATGGCTGGCGGCAGTTGTTCTTGCCGCGGGAGTATTGCCCTGTCTGGCCCAGCGCAATAACAACTATCATCCGCCTCCGCCCCCTCCGCAAAATCATCCCGTGGCGCAGAACCATCCCCAGCCACATCCAGGACAAGCACAGGGCCATGCCGGCGACTGGCTTCGCCGTTATAAGAATATGCCTCCAGGAGAGCAGGAGCGCGCGTTGCAGAGCGATCCTGCATTCCGGCATTTGCCTCCGCAGCAGCAGCAGCAGTTACGACAGCGCCTGCAGCATTTCTCCGGTCTTCCTCCGCAGCAACAGCAACGCGTGCTGAACCGCATGGAGACCTGGGAGCATTTAACCCCAGGTCAGAAGGAACAGGCGCGTGAAGTCCACGGCCGAATGCAGGAACTTCCTGCGGAACGGCGGCGCATGGTGACGACCGCTGTGCGCGACCTGAGCGCCATGCCGCAGGAGCAGCGCGATCGGATCATCGATTCAGATCGCTTTAAAGGAATGTTCTCCCCGCAGGAGCGCGACATCATGCGCAAGGCCGCGAGATTGCCGCTGGCGCCGCCGGAGAATCGCCCGCCCGAGGAGTGAGGCGGGAGTCATTCTGCCCTGTAAATTCAGTGCACTCAGTGAAAATCGTGAGAGACGGTTTCCGCCTTGGTGACGAATAGAGGGAGCACCCGCTCCGCTTTCACCGAAATCACATTGTCCTGATTCTGCAGAATGCCCTCGATGGCCAGAAACTTTTCTGAGGCCAGCAGCAGTCGATTGCGGTGAAACAGATCAGGCGCGATGATCGCATTGGCCACTCCAGTTTCATCCTCCAGACTGAGAAAAACAAAACCTTTCGCGGTTCCTGGACGCTGGCGCACGATCACGCAGCCTCCGATGCGAAGACGCTTGCCGCTGGGAAGTTCGCGAAGTTCACTGGCGCGGCGAATGCCCATGGCATTCAGCCACTCGCGGCGGTAAGCCACAGGATGCGGCCCCACAGTGAGGCCGGTACCGCGAAAATCGGCGACCAGGCGTTCTTCTTGGTTCATGGGCTGAAGCGGAGAGGGCAAATCGGATTCCGGCAAATTTTCCAGCAATGGCCCGGATCCCCGCACCGCACGTTCCATCTGCCAGAGCGCATCGCGGCGATGAAGCTTCAAGTACCGAGTACCAAGTATCGAGTTGCGAGATTCCTCCGCCCCTCGCGTTCGCTCGAGGGTCGGAATGACAATGGTTTTTTCTATTGCTCGCGATAATTCCAGTGATGGAACGGCAAAGGTTTTACTCGGTACTTGGTACTCGGTACTCGCTACTGCGTTCAGCGCCCCGATTTCCGCCAGCGTAGTAAGTTCATCCTTGCGCAATTCTGGAACGCGCCGAGTGAGATCATGAATGGAAGTAAACGGAGCACGCATGCGTTCGCGCACTAGAGCTTGCCCGGCTTCCTCGCGCAAGCCGCGAACGTAACGAAGGCCGAGGCGCAGTGCAGGCGCAGCGAGTTGTGAGCGCGATAGAGATTCCTCCGCCCCTCGCATGCGCTCGGGGGTCGGAATGACAAAGTTCGTTTGTGATGGCTCATCAGTTAAAAGGTTTTTACTCGCTACTCGGTACTCGGTACTCGGCACTGCCTCCAAACTGCACATCCACTCCGAACGCATCACATCCACGGGCAGCATTTTTAATCCGTGGCGTTGCGCATCTTTGGTAATCGTCGCCGGAGAATAAAAACCCATGGGCTGGTTGTTGAGCAAGGCGGCAGTAAACGCGGCAAGGTAATGACACTTCAAATAAGCGCTGGCATAAGCGATGAGCGCGAAGCTGGCGGCATGGGATTCTGGAAATCCATAGAGCGCGAACGAAGTAATGGAAAGAATAATTTGCTCTTGCGCTTCCGCTGAGATTCCGTTCTGCGTCATGCCGGAGCGCAGCCTGGCCTCAATTTCCTTCATGCGTGCCTGCGATCGCTTGAAGCCCATGGCGCGGCGCAGGTCCTCCGCTTCGCCTCCGGTGAAGTTGGCCGCGATCATGGCGAGACGAAGTAATTGCTCTTGAAACAGTGGCACGCCGAGCGTGCGCTTGAGCACCGGTTCGAGCGAAGGATGCGGATACGTAACCTCCTCTCGTCCCTGCCGGCGTTGCAGAAAAGGATTCACCATCTGTCCTACGATCGGCCCCGGCCGGATAATCGCCACTTGCACTACGATGTCATAAAAGCGTTTCGGATGAAGGCGGGGCAGACACGCCATTTGCGCGCGGCTTTCCACCTGGAACATGCCAACGGTGTCTGCCTTTTGCAACGTCGAATACACGGCGGGATCATCCTGCGGAAGATGCGCCAGATCGACTTCTTCATGATAGTGCTCGCGAACCAGTTCGATGGAATCCTTGAGCACGGCCATCATACCCAGGCCGAGCAAGTCAACTTTGATAATGCCCATATCGGCGCAATCTTCCTTATCCCACTGCACCACGACGCGGCCGGGCATGGATGCGGGCTCGAGCGGAACGACAGAATCAAGCTCTCCCTGGCAGATGACCATGCCGCCGGAATGCTGCCCGAGATGGCGCGGCATGTCCTGCACGGCGAGACATAGCTCGTAATATTTGCGCAGGCGAGGATGGTTGAGATCGAGACCGGCGTCGCGAAAGCGGCGATCGAGTGCGTCGTTCTCGTCCCGGAATTCCCAGGTGGCGACAGCCGCGGAAATTTTGGCGAGTGTTTCTGGATCGAAGCCAAGCGCCTTGCCCATTTCGCGCGCCGCCATGCGATTGCGATAAGTAATGACATTCGCGGTCATGGCCGCGCCGCGTTCGCCGTAGCGGCGATAGACGTACTGGATCACCTTTTCGCGTTCGTCACCGCTAGGCAGGTCAAGATCGATATCAGGCCACTCGCCACGCTCCTCGGAAAGAAAACGCTCGAAGAGAAGCTCCATGCTGATAGGGTCGACTGCGGTGAGGCCCAGCGAATAGCAGACAGCGCTGTTGGCGGCCGATCCGCGGCCCTGCACCAGAATATTTTCTTCGCGGCAGAAGCGGACCAGGTCCCAGACAATGAGAAAATATCCGGCAAGTTTGAGTTTTTCGATCAGCGCTAATTCGCGCTCAATTTGGCGGCGTGCGCGGCTTTGCAGGGCCGCGTCAGCACGGCCATAACGCTGCCGGAAGCCGTCCCACGCGCGGTCGCGCAGGAACGAGTCCATGGTCTCGCCTTTGGGAACCGGGTAGCAAGGAAACTGGTAGCCGAGCTCATTCAACGTGAATTCGAGGCGTGAAGAGAGTTCCAGAGTATTGTGAATAGCCTCAGGAAAATCAGCAAAGAGTTGCTGCATCTCCTGCGGGGATTTCAAATGGCGCTCGGAGTTGCGCGCCAGCAACCGGCCGGCCGTAGACAAAGTACGGTGATTGCGGATAGCAGTAAATGCGTCCCAGAGTTCGCGATCTTTCGCAGCGGCATAACAAACGCCGTTCGTAGCCAGCAACGGCAAATTGAGCGAGCGGGCAATCGCGACAGCGGCACGGTTGCGAGCTTCTTCTTCACGATGAAAATGGCGCTGCAGTTCGACGTAGACGTTGCCGCGGCCAAAAATTCCAACCAAATGTTCGACTTGCTTGCGTGCTCCCTCGACGCCGCCGTACTGTAAAGCGGCGGCCAGCGGCCCTTCCCTGCCGCCCGTCATACAGACCAATCCCTGGGCATGTTCTTCCAATTCTTCTTCGCGGACCGCGCCTTCGCCTTTTTTCGCGCGTAACTTCATTTTGGTAATCAGGCGGCAGAGATTTTGGTAGCCGGTGCGCGAGGAAACAAGAAGAGAAAGACGAAATCTACCACGGAGACACGGAGACAAGGAATTCAATTGTTGATTTTTGATGGTTGATTTTCGAATGTTTTTCTCCGTGTCGAAGCCTGCCCTGAACGCAGCCGAAGGGTGCCTCTGTGGTGAAAGATCGACCGTAACCTCCGAGCCAATGTGGGCTTTGATCCCAATTTTCTTCATGGCCATGTGAAAGCGTGGCGCGCCGTAGACGCCGTCCGTATCAAGCAATGCCATGGCAGGCATGTTGAGTCGTGCACACATTCCTGCCAACTCCTCAGGCAACGAAGCCCCTTCGAGGAAGCTGAAAGCCGAACGGCAATGAAGCTCGATATAAGACATCAGTTCTCGTAAAAACCTTTTCACCACAGAGTCACAGAGACACAGAGACACAGAGAAGCCAAACCTCAGCAAGGGCCTAAGCGACATTGGGCTTTAGACACGCTTTTTGGTTTTCTCTGTGTCTCTGTGACTCCGTGGTGAATTGTTTTAAGAATTCAGTCGTAAGTTCCCTCCACGAACCACTTCCCGCCGAGCAGATCGTGAACGAGCCGGTAGAGAGCGACATCGCCCGCAGTTTGCAGAGCGATGTCCCACTCGTCGCGTGCCCAGGCTTCGCGCTCCCACCAGTCGCCGGAACTGCGCCAGGGACCGGATTTCCACAGCACACTGCCCTGCACTTCTTTTTTCTTGCAGACCACACGCGCCGGCTCACCGTTTTCTAAAGTCACGGTGGCACGCAGCGGCGGACGAAATATTCGAAGCGCAGCGACAGTCGGTTTTTCTGGCGGGTTTTCTACAGGTTTCGTCTCCGAAGCTGCCCTGGCCATAAAACGTCGCAGACGAAAGCCCTCGACCCGGTGCGTATCCAGCAACTCGATCGAGCCGACACAAGATTCGCCGACTAGTCCGGCAATGCGCGCCAGCGTGAGCGCAAGTTTTTCCGGCTCGGGCGATGGAGGCAGAAACAGGCCGCCTTGCGCCGGGCGCGGCCGTGCCGGTTCCGCGATGAGATGGATTTTCTTGATTGGCGCTCCCGGTGGATGCGCGTTCAAGTCCAGTTGCAACAGCTTGAGAAAAAGTTTGGTATCGAGCATGGGAAGCGGAAGCCGAAGAGTCCGGCAGAATTTATTTCTTCGCCCAGGAACAAAATACCTGGAGAATGGCTGGGATTCGGCGGCGCGATGCGATTCGTCGCTCTCGCTGGCCATGCCAGAAGTATTGAATTCAGGATCGGCGCCGGTTCGATTTTGCAGTTCCAACGTAAGCCGCAATTCCTGCGTGTTCAGCGCACGTGCAGCCAGGCGAGCGCAAACCTGATCGAGCAAACGGTTCAGCAAAAAAGCCAGCGGCTCCAGCAACACGATGGGAAATTCCAACTCAATGGCTTCTTCAAATACCGGCGGCGCCTCGACAGGAACCAGCGTGCGCAAAGCCGCTCCGCGCGCCAGTTGCCGCAAGCGCAGGCCGTCCTGTCCCAGCCGTTCGCTCAATGCAACTTCGGGAAGCGCCGCCAGCGAATACAAATTACGAATGCCCCAGCGCTCCAGCGTTTCCAGAAATTGGACTTCCTGTTTTTCTTGTTCGCCCTTTTGTGGATCTCCGGAATGATCTCTAAACAGCACTTCCATCGGAAGCGATCCCAAACATTTCGCTTCTTTCCCATCGGGAATGATGGTGACGCCGGAAAATCCGCGGGCCGCCAGTGCGGCGGCATCTGGATTTGACGCAACCGCGATGTTCACATCAAGCCCCAAGTCAGCAGCGCAACGTAAGAGATGATGAGCAATTTCCGGCAGGGTGCCGAACAGAGATTCCATACCGGCCAGATCAAGAATCGCGGTGTCAGCGTCGGTATCTTCCACGCAGGGAGAAAAAGACTGGGCACAATCAAGCAATGCGGCGTGTGTCGCCGATTCCTGCAGCCGGGAACGCGGGCGCAGCATCAATTCCGAACAAAGCTCCGCCTGAGCTTTCGTCATCCCTGGCGTAATGCCCGCACGCTCTGCACGCTCATTCACGGCAAAAATCTTTTCCAACGGAGGTTTGCCTTCGAAAATCGCCGTCGCCTGCGCGCGCAAATCCGGCTCGGCGCGAAAGATCGCGGCCACGGGAAAACTCGGCACGAAAATGCAGGCGAACATAAAACAGTACCTAGTACCGAGCACCCAGTACCGAGTTGTCAGTTGCCAGACTGTTTTTCAGTACCGAACCCAATTTTTCTGGCCACTGGCAACTGACCTCTGGTTTTTCATCCCGCCCAGGCGGTTTTGCTGGCAAATGTAATCTCCGCAGAACGAGCGGGTTTGCGATCCATGCGCGACCGCACAATTTCGGCCCCGAATTCCAATCCCGTCAACAACTGCGCATGGGTAAGCCCTGGGAGTTGAGAATTCATCTCTTGACCGCCAAACCGGTTGCCCGTCAATCCCAGCTTTATCAATAACGATGAGCAACTCCCCGCAATCGATTGACTCTGTATCGCCAGCAGAACTGTGGATGTATGCTCCACGGCGCGGCGGAATCGGAACCACGTGGTCAATGGGATGCGGCGCACAACTTGCTGCGGTAAATCCGCAAGATCGAGAGCAATCAATCCGAAGCCTCCGCTTTCGAGGAGCAGATCGGTAGCGCCCAGAAGTTGCTCCAGGCAATGCTCTGATTGCTTTTGGCTGGAAGCGCCGCGCCACCCAAAATCCTTTTGTTCAAACCGTGAAGCCATATCCTGGTCTTGTTCTTCATTTATTTTCTCTGTGCCTCTGCGCCTCTGTGGTGAATTGTCTTTTTGGGTGAAACTCTCTCCGCAACGCACCCACAGCAGACGTTCGAACTCAATCCCCGATGCGGCAGCCGATTGCGGATCCAGGGCGTCGCCGGCATCCACGACCGCGCAGAATTCACCTCGCCGCGTGGCAGCCGCCAGGGCAGATAACAATAAGGTAGTGCGCCCGGAAGAGGCCGGACCGCAAATTTCCGTCAGGCAACCGCGCGGCAGCCCTCCGGTAAGAGCATCCATTTCTGCAATGCCGCTGGAGACCATTTCTGGCGCAGGACGCACTGCCAGCCGCGAAGCTGAAGTGACGCCGGCAAGTTTCGCATCCCCAAAAGCCCCGTTCCCAGCAGGGATCACTCGCCGCGGCGGGCGTCCTTCGCCGAAGAGCTCGACCCCGGTGGGTTGCGGACAAACTGCGGCTTCCTCTTCATTGTCAAAGACAAAAGGGCGGCTCTGGGCCGCCGAAGTGGAAAACACTGCGGAAGACATAAGATCCTCGGGAAATTTCAGGGAACGCCGGGGTTGGCTGGCCTCGGAGGCGTATTCGCTTTTTGTTCGCCTATTGATATTCTGTGTCAACCCCCGGATATTGTCAAGCGGAATACTGTCGAGCGAAGACTGTCGAAGAAAAATTCCCGCCAGAAATACTCTCCCCTGCGCGAATTGCTTACCTTGTCCCCCGCCTCGCGTCTAAGCCCAACAGCACAGTCAGTCAGGCGCGCACGCTCATCCCATTGTTGATCCCAGGATTGCGGCTGATTCGCTGTTCGATTTCCAACAATAAAGAGGAGTCTCCCATGCACAGAACTCGTCTACTTGTTTTGTTATGCGGTGTCCTATCGGTCGCGAATTTCTGCCAGGCGCAAACCGCGACCGGCGAAACCCTCATGCTCAATCTGCCGCGGCAGAGCCAGCACGCCCTCACCATGCAGCGCATCGGCATCACCGACATCACCATCAACTATCACCGGCCTCTGGCCAATGGCAGGCAAGTCTGGGGCAAGCTCGTGCCTTATGGACAGGTTTGGCGCGCCGGGGCCAATGAAAACACTACGATCACCTTCACCGATCCGGTCACCATCGAAGGCCAGCCGCTGGATAAGGGGACTTACGGCCTTCACATGATTCCGGGCGAGACTCAGTGGACCGTGATTTTCTCGAAAGATTCTGCCGCATGGGGAAGCTTCAGCTACAAACAGGGAGACGACGCGCTACGCGTCACCGTGAAGCCGCAGGCGGCGGAAGCTCACGACGCGCTGGCTTATGACTTTGATGACGTGAAGCCCGACTCCACCGTGATCACCATGCGCTGGGATAAAGTTGCCGTACCCTTCAAAGTTGCAGTCAACGTGAACGACATCGTTACCGCCAGCATCCGCCGGCAGAGCTTTGGACTCAATCAGTACTACTGGGAAGGGTGGGACGATGCCGCCGGCTACTTCCTCGCCAACAAGATTAATCTGGACGAGGCGCTAAAAGACGAAGATCTGTCCCTCCAGGCGGAAGAGCGCTACGACAATTTGCTCAACAAATCGAAGATTCTCGATGCCATGGGCCGCAAGGATGACGCCAAGGTTGTTCTAACCAAAGCCTTGGACAAGGGCAGCGCTCTGCAACTTTATTTCTACGGCCGGCAATTGCAGGGAGAAAAGAAAGCAGAAGAGGCCTTCGCTGTCTACCGCTCCAATGCAAAGAAGTTCCCCGACTATTGGACGACGCACCTTGGCCTGGCACGCGTTTATAGCGGGCAGGGAGATTTCGACAAAGCCGTCAAGGAAGTGCAGACAGCACTCACGACCGCGCCCGATTCCAATAAACCCAACCTGGAGAATTACGTGAAGCGCCTGCAGTCGAAGGATGACATCAATCGCTGATCGTTAACGCCGTCGCAATGAACATGAAAATAGGCCAGCCAAATGCTGGCCTATTTTCGTATGGATCTTCGTACGAAGCCTAATCGCCCGTGCCTGTGAGCATCGGTTCCTGGGGACTTCCTCCGCCATCGTCATCGATCCGCACGTAGGCCGAATTCGTCCCTTTCCTATGAGGGATAAACGTTATGGTAATTGTGCAGCTAGCGCCTGGACTCAACTGCGAGCCGCAGTCGTCGCTTTCGGAGAAAGCGTTGTAGTCTTTCCCGTCAACAAAAATGGAATCCGTGATGCTAAGAACAAGGCTGCCCGTATTTGTGAGCCGTATCATTTGGGGGGCGCTTTTGGTTCCCACTTTTTGCGAAGGAAATACCAACTGCGGTGGAGAAAGCTCAACCACCGTGCCGGTGCCGATCAGTTCCACAACCTGAGGCTTCGAGGACGCGCTGTCCCGGATGGTCAGGGTTCCAGCCACGAGACCTTTGGACTGGGCAGTAAAGTTCGCGCTCATAGAACAATGAGCGCCGGGGCCCAGGCTGCCTTGGCAATTGTTCTGCGTCATCTGAAAGGGCGTCCCACTGCAGGTCACCGAATCGATGTTCATGGCAACATTTCCCGAATTTGTCAATGTAACTGTTTGCGGCGGACTAGTCGCCCCGATCAGCTGATCACGAAACCGCAAGGGAGAACTGGGTGAGAAGACCGCGGCACCCGTGTTGAGCAAAGTAACCATGTAGCCAAGATGTCGATCCAGGTCTACAACATCGAGTTTGTGATCTCCGTTGAAGTCGCCTACAGCCGCAACGTCGGAGGACGCCGCAGCCGGAAATACCATTTGTGGCTGAAATGTACCGTCGCCATTGCCCAGAAGTATGCTCACCGTCCCCGACAAATAGCCGTTGAACCCCCCATTTGACACAATGAGATCCGGTTTGCCGTCTTCATTAAAATCGGCAACCGCGGCCCAGTCCGAAAAGGTCGAGGCATAAAATACGGGCGGCTGAAAGGTTCCGTCGCCATTGCCTAGGAACACCTGGACGTGCACTCCCAAGTAGTCCGTTACCGCCAGATCGAGGCTGCTATTGCCTCGCAAATCTCCGACGGCAATGAAGATGCAATTTGGGGGCCCCGCGTAGCTCTCTCCCTGAGTGAATGTGCCGTCCCCGTTCCCGAGAAGAATTACGACCTGTCCGGCCGTCAGGGTGTTTGTAGCGACCGCCAGGTCCAGAGTTCCATCGCGGTCAAAGTCGCCGAACCCCAACGCGTCGATCCCTATTTTTGCGCCCAGTCCCGTGTTAATGGGCTTGCCAAAAGTGCCGTCGCCGTTGTTCAGATAGACGCTGATGAAGTCTTTATTGATATTGAGGTTCACATTTATAAGCGCTATGTCCGGTTTGCCGTCGCCGTTAAAATCACCCGCTTGGATGCCCGAGGGCATGCTCAATGCGTTCAACGTCATCGGCGGCTGAAAGCTACCATCGCCGTTGCCCATCAAAACGCTTATTGTTCCACTCAGATAGTTGGTGGCTGCAATGTCGAGTTTCCCGTCCCCATTGAAGTCGGCCACAGCAACCGAATTTGGGTTTACTCCGACAGCGTAGTTGATCGGCGACTGGAACGTTCCATCGCCATTGCCAAGAAAAATCTGAACTTCTTTCTCGACCGCCACAACATCAAGCTTGCCGTCGTGGTTAAAGTCAGCCACCGCGATGCCGGCATCGTCTGCGCTCTGCAGCAGATGAGTGGTGATGCGTTTTTCCAGTTGCGCTCTGGCCGGCAGGCAGAAAGTTGCGGCACAGGCGAAAACCGCCGCCACGATGCAGAATGGGCGGAATGAAAACATGGGACCTCCAACAACTTGCCCTCAGGAGCGGAAGTTACTCACTGGGGACAATCCAGGCAGGATTGGCGAACAACAGGGGGAAATGTCTGCCATCACGAAACAGCCGAGGCATACTTTACCACGGATTGCTCAGCGGCCAGCGCGCATTTTCGGGCGCAACAGTGTTTGCAGCGAACTTGTTACGAAATCCGAACAAGATCGTCAGCTTGCAGTTTCTTGCATACTGCGGATCGATCACCACACTCGACAGGCATTCTCCCGAACCATCTTTTGCCCGGCCTTGCAACCAAAAGCCGCGGCAAACTCAGGCATGTTGGAAACTACGTTGTCGATGCGGAAGATGGGCAGCGAGTGCGGGTTAGTGGTAACGATCATTCGCGACACTTCCGGGCGCACACTGGCGCACCACGAGTACGCGTAAGAAAGGAAGAAGCGCTGGCGATAGGTCCATCCATCGGGGCCCTTATCGTCGAGCGATTTGCCTTGCTTCTTGAGATCGGATTCGAGCGCCATCAGCGCCAGGTGGATGCCGCCGTTGTCGGCCGTATCCTCGCCCTGCGTTAACAGGCCGTTCTGCTTGACGCCCGGACCGGCCTCGGGAACGTCCTGCGTGTACTCGTCGGAGATGCACTTGCCGCGCTCGTCATATTGTTTGGCATCTTCGGCAGTCCACCAATCGCGCAGGTTTCCGTGGGCATCAAACTTCCGGCCCTGGTCGTCGAAGCCGTGCGTGAGTTCGTGCCCGATGACCATGCCGATGGCGCCGTAGTTCACCGAATCGTCCATACCCTTCTCGAAGAATGGAGGCTGCAGAATTCCGGCGGGGAAATTAATCGTATCCAGCTGCGGATCGTAGTAGGCATTGATGGTAGGCGGCGTCATGGTCCACTCGCTGCGGTCGACCGGTTTGCCGATCTTGGCCACTTGCCGTTCGAATTCAAATGCCGTGGCGCTTTCCACGTTGCCCAGATAATTTTCGCGCGTCACTTTTACGCTCGAATAATCGCGCCAGTGCGTGGGGTAACCAATCTTGTCTTCGATTCCCTTCAGCTTGACGATGGCCTGTTCCTTGGTCGCCGGCGTCATCCAACTCACATTCTCAATGTCGCTGTGCATCGCCTGCTCGATGGCGTGTACCATCTCCAGCGTGCGCGCCTTGCTCTCCGGCGGGAAAGCGCGATCCACATAGGCCTGGCCAAGAGCCTCTCCCAAATCGCGATCGGCATTGCGCACGCAGCGTCTCCACCGCGGCTGGTTCTCTTTCTGGCCCGCGAGAGTGCGGCTGAAGAAGTCGAAATTTTCATCCACCATCGCTTTGGTGAGCAGCGGCGCAGCGCGGTGGATCGCCTGCCAGCGCATGTAAGTCTTCCAATGCTCAAGCGGATGCTCCACCAGTAGCTTATCTTCAGCACGGAAGAAATCCGGCGAGGTGACAATATAATGGCCGCTCGCGGGCGCTTTCACTGCTTTGAGATAAGCATCCCAATCGATGGACGGTGCAAGTGTGCGAATCTCCGCGACGCTCATCTTGTTGTTGATGTTTTTCGGATCGCGCCGCGTAACATTATCCATCTGCGCCTTGGCCAACGCGGTCTCCAGCGCGATCACAACGTCGGCATCGGCGCTGGCTTGCGCCTCTGACTCTCCCGCCAGCACAAACATCTTTTGCGCGTGGGCACGAAATTTTTTCAGCGTCTCCACCGACTTGTCATCCGTCTTGATGTAATAGTCACGGCTGGGCAGGCTGAGGCCGCCCTGGTCAAGCTGCGCTACAACTTTCGAGGCATCATCGTAGTCTTGCTGGCCGGTGAAACCAAAGAAAGGTGCGTTCGTCTGGTTATCGCCCTGCTCCCACGCGCCCGGAAATAGATGTTGCAGGTGAGCGATCTCGATAGTGATTTCCTTTTTGGACTTTAGCGCGCCAATACGCTCCAGTTCCGGCTGCAGAGACTTCAAGCCTGCGGCCTCAATGCCGCTCTCATCCATGCAAGCCGCCCAATAGTCGCCGATTTTCTGTTGCACTGCGCTCCGCTGGGAATCGTTCTTGCTGCTCGCTTCCAGCGTCTCTCGCAACGCAGCTTCGTTCCACAGTTGCAGGGTGCTGCCAGTGCTCCAGTACACCTGATCTGCCGGAATCGGATTTGCCGTGAGCCACTTGCTGCAGGAGTACTTGTAGAAGTCATCGCAAGGGCTGAGCGCGCTGTCGACCAGATTCGGATCGAAGTGTTCGAGCTTGGGAGCTGGTTTTGATTCGTCCGCCGCTCCCGCCGTACCACTGAAAGTCGCAGCATCTTGCCCCAACACAGCAAGCGATAAAGTCAGAAATAGAAATAACAAGGCAATCCTGAGATTCGACATTAGCCCTCTTTTCGCTGGTAAGCACATGTGAAGGATGGGACACACCTCCGCCCTTGCACAAATCACAATACTATAGACGGACGCGGAGCCGCAGAGTTAGCGCCCGCGAAACGCCGCAAACCGCGATCTCTTCCAGTCGGAATTCATTGGGAATCTGACAACTGGGACTGCGATCTGCCCCTAATTGGACGCCCGCTTCTTCGGCGGATGCCGCAAGCTGCGGCCCTCAATCAGGCTATAGAGATCCTCGGCAAGGTTCGTGGTATGGTCGCCGGCACGCTCCAGTGCCTGCGCCATCAATAGGACGTCAAAACTTGAAGCATCGCCCTGCAACGCCTGTTCGGTCAAATGCTCCTGGAACAGCGCATGGCAAACCCGATCAATGCTCTTATCCATTTGCAGAACTTTGCGGGCGCACTCCAGGTCGAGATCGACAAATCCTTTGTAAACCAGATCGAGCATCTCACGCAGGATCGCGGACATTTCCACTAAGTTCCGAATATCGGAAGCCGGCATCTTCGCAGTGCGCGCTTGCACCCGCATGGCCACGCTCATCATCAGATCGCCGATGCGCTCCAGATCGGTTGTGCACTTCAGGCTGGTCAGCAGCTGGCGCGCCCTCACTTCATTCACCCGCGTAATGGCAGCCGGCATGCGCTCATCAATGTAGCGTTCGATGATATCGAGTTCCTGCTCGCATTCCTTGATCGCCAGGAACGCCATGCGCGAGGAGTGAGTGAGCAAGTCACGAACGTTGAATGCAGCATCCCTGGCGATGAGGAACGCCCTCAGCGCCGTCTTCGCCAGATCATCTATCGATTCGGTTCCCCTTGCAGCCGTTTTCTGGAGTGATTTCTGATTCTTTGTCTTCACGATCGCCGGATTGGAAGGGCCCGGCTTCTCGTTCGCAGGCTTTTGGGCAGTCCGGGATATCAGGGCTTTTCGGGGCATGTTAGGGGATTGCAGTTTTCGTCACGCCGCTTCAGAGTAACGCACCGCTTGGTTTACGAGCAATCTACTCGACCAATGTGAACGGATCATTAACAACAGTTGCATCTCCCAGCCCGGTTTACGGTGTCACGCTGTTCTGCCGCTTGTTTTAAACTGGTCCAGTTCACACTGAGAAGGGCGGGGCTCTACCTTAATCATGGAATTACTCGAATATCTGCGCCGTCAATTTACTTACGATGAGTGGGCGAACCGCCAAGTGCTGGCCGCGATAAATGCAAGCGCTGGTGCGACGGCGACGGCGCGTCCGGGGCAGCTCTTGGCGCATATTCTCTCTGCTCAGCGCCTGTGGTTCGAGCGCATCACGAAACAGCCGCAAAGCGTCCAGGTATGGCCAGACTTTTCCCTCGACAATTGCGCCGCGCAAATTAGCGAACTAGCCGTATTGTGGCGTGACTATCTCACGCACCTCTCTTCTGGGGCGCTTTCGGATACAGTCGCATATCAAAACAGCAAGGGCGAACCGTGGAGCAGCACGGTCGAAGACATCCTGACACACGTGATTCTGCACTCTGCCTATCACCGTGGACAGATTGCCAGTCAAATGCGCGCCAGCGCAGAGCAACCTGCATACACGGATTTCATTCACGCAGTCCGGCAGGGTTTGATCGAGTAGAGCTTGTCCCTGCATGACGCTCTACCGCCAGAATTGACCGCCTTGTCGGGACCGTGACGGCAAGGTGGTTTAATATCTCAGCAATGAGGAAATTCCTGATTCCTGTTTTTCTCTTGCTGTGTTCCGCCTTGGCGCTCGGCCAGGACGAAAAAAAGCTTCCGCCCATGCCCGCCGCGGTTTCCGGCAATGCCGTCGCTAGTCTCAAGGACGGCCTCGAATTGTATTCCATGATGGGAGTCGGTCCCCGAAAAACCTGGGACGACGTCACCAATCAGGTTTACATTCTGCATCTCGCGTCCGGTAAATGGAGTGAGGGCCGCACCGTGCCCGGCGTCGTTGGTCGTGTAGGTGCGAGCGCCGCTGGTGCCAAGGGATTGATCGTCCTCATGGGCGGCTACGTCATAGACGCGCAGGGCAACGAACTTACCCTGCCTGACGTGAATGTCTATCAACCCACCGCTCACAAATGGTCTCGCGGAAAAGACATGCCAGTGGCTGTTGACACGGCGGTTGCGGGCGTGACGCACGACCGTTTCATTTATCTCATCGGCGGCCGGTCGCCGCAGGGACCAGTAAATGCTGTCCAGGTCTATGACGTCGAGAGAGACGAGTGGACTCAGGCCACGCCGTTTCCAGGTACTCCAGTCTTTGGTTTAGCTGGAGGAGTCGCCGGCGATAACATCGTCGTGATCGACGGCGCACAGAAAGGCGCCCAGGGCGGTCCGCGTTATTCCGCCTGCGAACAGGCCTGGCTGGGGAAAATCGATCACAAAGATCCCAACAAGATTGAATGGAGCAAGCTCCCTCCGCATCCTGGCACAGCGCGTTTCGGAGTTGCCGGCGGAGGCTCCGACCGCGAGCACAAGATTGTTTTTTCCGGCGGCACCAGCGCTCCGCATGACTACAAGGGCGCAGCGTATGATGGCAAGCCTTCCGAGGTCTCTGAATACACCTTTGCTTACGATTTGCACCGTCACAAGTGGGATACGATCAGCGCCACTACATATGATCCCCGAGCCGACAGCAGAGGTGTTCTGGCTACCCCGCTCGGACCGTTGGTTCTCGGGGGCATGGTGAAGAATCTAGCTGTAACCGCGCGCGCGACTCTTTTACCCCAGAAATAAGCTTTCGAATAATTGAATGGACATCCCCAGGGCGTGCTTATGGAAGTCGCAATCACATCTCCGGAAGAACGGCAGACCCTCTGGGCATCCCTCGTGGAAGCCGTTCGCGGCTCGCACCGGGACTACACCACCGGCAGCCTGAACCGCGCCATCCTCCTTCTCGCCGTGCCCATGGTTCTGGAGATGGTGCTGGAATCTCTGTTCGCCGTGGTCGACGTCTTCTGGGTTGGACGCTTGGGCGCGAACGCGGTTGCGACGGTGGGGCTCACCGAGTCGATGCTGAGCCTGGTGTTCGCCGTGGCCATGGGGTTGAGCCTGTCGACGACCGCCATGGTGGCGCGGCGAATCGGCGAAAAAGATCCCGAGGGCGCGGCGGTCGCAGGTGTGCAGGCGATCGCCCTCGGCCTTTTCATTTCGCTGGCGATCGGCATCCCGTGCGGAATATGGGCGCCTGATCTGCTGCGCTTGATGGGTGCATCGCCGGAGATCGTCGCCACCGGAAGCGGCTACACCAGAATTTGCCTGGGCGGAAGTTTTGCAGTCCTCCTGCTTTTTCTCAACAACGCGATTTTCCGCGGCGCTGGGGACGCAGCCATTGCCATGCGTCTGCTCTGGGTCTCGAACATCATCAATCTGATCCTCGATCCCTGCCTGATCTTTGGCTGGGGACCATTTCCGCGCCTGGGCGTGACCGGCGCGGCTGTGGCCACGCTCACGGGTCGCAGCATCGGAGTGCTCTACCAGTTCTACCGCCTGATGCGCGGAACCGAACGCATCAAAATTCTCAAGACGCAGATTCGTCTTCAATTCGACGTGCTGTTTCGGCTGATGCGCGTTTCGCTCACCGGGAT
>Ga0070765_100001083_pt1 | contig 16315 bp, 12 predicted proteins | sample HubBroMetageWFT5_FD_71516 | JGI IMG/M metagenome (GOLD analysis project Ga0070765, IMG submission 71516) | Warmed and freeze-thawed soil microbial communities from the Hubbard Brook experimental Forest, New Hampshire - Hubbard Brook CCASE Soil... | ecosystem: Environmental > Terrestrial > Soil... | reverse complement strand
GACATGGGCTTCGACATCGTGCACTTCAACCTCCACAAGTCCTTCACCCAGCCCCACGGCGGCGGCGGCCCCGGCTCCGGGCCGATCGCGGTCTCAGAGCGCATCGCGCCGTTCCTGCCGGTGCCCGTCGTCGTGCGGCGCGAGGGCGACACCTTCGACCTCGACTTTGGCTTGGGGTCCGTGGGGTCCAAGTCGATCGGGCGCCTGCGCGGCTTCCAGGGCAACTACGGCTGCTTCGTGCGGGCCTACGCCTACATCTGCTCGCTCGGCGCCGAGGGCCTGCGCGACGCCTCCGAGACCGCCGTGCTGAACGCCAACTACCTGCTCGCGCGGCTGCGGCAGCTCGGCGTCGCTGAGTACCTGCCGCTCGCGTACGGCGAGCTCTGCATGCACGAGTTCGTGCTCTCCGGGGGCCCCATGCGACGCGAGCTTCAGATCAGGACGCTCGACCTCGCCAAGCGTCTGCTCGACTTTGGCTTTCACCCGCCGACGGTCTACTTCCCTTTGCTCGTCGAGGAGGCCCTGATGGTCGAGCCGACCGAGACCGAGACGCGGGAGACGCTCGATGCCTTCGCCGAGGCCCTCGCGGAGATCCTGCGCGAGGCGGCTGAGGACCCCGAGATTGCGCGCACCGCGCCGCACACCACGCCCGTGCGGCGGCTCGACGAGGTTGGCGCGGCGAAGCGGCCAGTTATCCGTCAGTCTCTCTGACGTGCGCATCTTCTCCGGCATCCAGCCGACCGGCAGCAAGCACCTGGGCAACTACGTGGGGGCGATCCTCCAGTACGTTGCTGGCCAGGAGCGCGGGGAGGCGCTGTACTGCATCGTGGACCTGCACGCCCTCACGGTCTCTTACGAGCCCGCGGAGCTGCGCCGCAGCCTGTACGACCTCACCGCGCTGCTGCTCGCCGCTGGCCTCGACCCCGCGCGCTGCATCCTCTTTCGCCAGTCCGACGTGCCCGCTCACACCGAGCTCTGCTGGCTGCTCTGCTCGCTCACCGAGCTCGGGCGTCTGCAGCGCATGCACCAGTTCCGCGACAAGTCGCTCGCTCAGCGCGAGCTCGTCTCCGCCGGGCTGCTCTTCTACCCCGTGCTGCAGGCCGCCGACGTGCTCGCCTACCGCGCGCACGAGGTCCCCGTCGGCGAGGACCAGCGCGAGCACCTGGAGCTGATGCGCGACGTCGCCCGGCGCTTCAACGCGCGCTTCGGCGACGGGCGCGAGGTGCTCGTCGTGCCCGAGCACCGCATCCCCGAGGTCGGGGCGCGCATCATGGACCTCCAGGACCCCACCAGCAAGATGTCCACCACCGCGGGTTCCCCCGAGGGCACCGTGTACGTGCTCGACGAGCCCTCCGCGATCGAAAAGAAGCTTCGTCGCGCTGTCACCGACTCCGGCAGCGAGATCCGTCGCGCGCCCGACAAGCCCGGGGTCTCCAACCTGATCGAGATCCTCGCGGCCGCCCGTGCCACCACGCCCGCCGCCGTCGAGGCCGAGTTGGCGGACGCGCGCGGGTACGGCGATCTGAAGGCCGCCGTCGCCGAGGCCGTCGTCGCGATGCTCGCCCCCGTGCGTGCCCGCTACTTGGAGCTGCGCTCCGACGAGGCTGCCCTGGAGGCGGTCCTCACCCAGGGCGCCGCCCGCGCCCGGGAGCTCGCCGCCGTCACCCTGCTTGACGTGCGCGAGTGCATGGGCGTCGGGGCGCCTCGTCGGGTCTGACCGGTACCGTGACGGGGTGAGCATCGCCTCGCTCGACCTCGACCTCGACCTCTTCAGCGGCCCCTTCGACCTACTGCTGACGCTCGTCCTGCGCGAGGAGATCGACCTGCTCGAGCTGTCCCTCGCCGAGGTTGTGCTCGCCTACCTCGACCACCTCGAGTCCCGGGGCGAGCTCGACCTGGAGAGCGCCACCGAATTCATCGTGTTGCTCGCCGCGCTGCTGGAGCTGAAGTCGCGGCTACTGCTCGCCGGCGAGGAGGACGAGCCACTGCTCGAGCTCGAGCCCGGCGAGGCCGCCGAGGAGTTACTGCAGCGGATGCTCGACGCCCGCCGTTACCGCTCCGCCGCCGAGCACCTGCGCGAGCTGCTCACGTGCGAGGCCGGTGTGCGCTTCCGCTCCGCGCCCCTGCCCGCCCACCTGCGGGGAGCGGCGGCGTCCGAACTCGTCGAGGGCGCCTACGACCCCGTGGTACTGGGCCAGGCGATCGGCCGCCTACTTACGATGCCCCCCGCGATCAGCATTCGCCACATCGCCATCCCGCGTGTCTCGCTCGCCGAGCGCCTCGCCCACCTGCGCGGGCTGCTGCGCCGCGGGCGCTTCACGTTCGACGAGGCCGTCTGCGGTGCCGACCGCATGACCGTCGCGGTCACCCTGTTCGCGCTGCTGGAGCTCTACAAGCGCGGCGAGGCGGCGTGGGAGCAGTCCGAGTGCTTCGGCGAGATCCAGGTCCGCGCGGGCGCGGCGCAGGCGGACACTCCGGTTTCGACCGCGGCCGCCGCGGGGGCCTGAGTGAGCGACGCCGTGGAGGAGTTCGAGTCCGAGCGGGAGGAGGACGCCCGGGTCGTGCCTGTCGCGCTCGCCGCTGAGCCCGGGGGTGACCCGGAGACCGGGGACAACTCGCAAGCGGAGGGGCCCCCCCCGAGTCAGGAGGACCAGCAGGCAGAGGCTCACCCGCCGGGCGAGGAAGACCTCGCGCAGCTCGCGCGCGTCGTCGAAGCTCTCCTGTTCCTCTCCGCCGACCCGCTCACCACGCGCGAGTTGGCCGATGCCACGCAGGCCGAGGAGCTCACGGTCGCCGCCGCGCTGGAGCTGCTCACCGAGCAGTACGCCCTCGGACGCCGCGGCCTGCAGCTGCGCGAGCTCGCCGGCGGCTACACGCTCGCCACCGACCCCCTCGCCGAGGACGCCGCCCGGCGGCTGCTTTCGCGTCCGCGCGCTGCGACGCTCACCCCGGCGCAGGCCGAGACGCTTGCGGTCGTTGCCTACCTGCAGCCCGTCTCGCGTCCGGAGATCACCCGCATCCGCGGCGTCTCCGCCGACTCCGCGGTCTCCACGCTGCTCGAGCGCGGCCTCGTCGAGGAGGCCGGCCGCTCGCAGTTCGGCGCCGTGCTCTACCGTACGGGCACCGCCTTCCTCAAGCTGTTTGGCCTGCGCTCGCTCAGCGAGCTCCCCGACGTGGCGAAGTGGGACCCCACCCCCGAGGAGCGCGCCGAGCTGCGCGAGCGACTGCTGCGCGCCGGGGAGGCCCGCGGCGAGGGCGGTCCGCCTGCTGTCGAGGGGTAGCGCTGGGCTCGTCAGGCCGCCGGTTGGCTGGCTACTGCTGCGAGCTGACCGCAGGCAGCGTCGATGTCGCGCCCGCGCGTGAGGCGCACAGTGGCCTGCACTCCGCGCTCCTCCAGCGCCGCCCTGAAAGCTGCGATCGCCTCGCGGCTCGACCCCGTGTACTGCGATTCGGTCGGGTTATAGGGGATCAGGTTGACCTTGAACATCTGCGGGTCCCGGGCGGTGGCCTCGCGCCGGCCCCGGATCTGCGCGCCCGGGGCCCCGGAGGCGGGGTGGGACACGGGTGCGCTCACGTGGCCCGCCGGGGCGAGCAGCTTCGCGAGCGCCACTGCCTGCTCGTAACGGTCGTTGACCCCCGCGAGCATCACGTACTCGACGAACACCCGCCGGCGCTTGCGCACGTAGAAGGCGCGGCACGCCTCGATCACGTCTGCCAGCGGGTAGCGCTCGTTGACTGGCATCAGCTCGGTGCGGAGTGCTTCGTCGGCTGCGTGGAGCGAGAGCGCTAGGCGCAGCGGCAGCTCGCACTCCGTGAGCCGTTCGATCCCCGGGATCCAGCCCACCGTTGAGATCGCGGTGCGCCGGTGGGTGATGCCCACCTGCGGCAGGCGCTCGCACGCGGCGAGCACCGCGTCGAGGTTCATCATCGGCTCGCCCATCCCCATGAACACGCAGTGGTCCACGGGCTCGACGCGGCGGAAGTGCAGCGCCTGCTCGAGGATCTCCGAGGCGCTCAGGTTGCGGGCGAAGCGCATCTGGCCGGTCGCGCAGAACGTGCACGTCAGCGGGCACCCCGACTGGGAGGAGAGGCAGATCGAACGGCGGGAATCTCGGTAGCGCATCAGCACCGCCTCCACCGGGCGACCGTCGGCGGTGGCAAACAGGGTCTTGACGGTGCCGTCGCGTGCGTGCGCCTCGCTGCGTACCTCCAGGCTCGAGAACGGCACCTCCGCCTGCAGCGTCTCGCGCAGGGCGACCGGCAGGTTGGTCATCTCTGCATAGCTGCTCGCGCCTCGCGCCGCCCACTCCCACACCTGGTGGGCGCGGAAGTGTGGTTGGTCGCGAGCGGCGAGGGTCTCCTGCAGAAGCTCCAGATCCATGCCCCTATCGTTGCAGCCTCATGCGTCTCGCCAAGTACCTGGCCCACGCCGGCGTCGCCTCCAGACGCACTGCCGAGACGATGATCGCGGCGGGGCGGGTGCGCGTCGAGGGGGAGCTCGTGCGCGATCCCGCTCGTGACGTGGACGAGCGCAGCCGTGTGGAGCTGGACGGCCGGTCCCTCGCCGGCCCCGAGCCGCACGTCGTCTACGCCCTGCACAAGCCTGTCGGCGTGCTCTCGACCGCCCACGACACCCACGGCCGGCCCACGGTCGTGGAGCTGATCGGCACGGAGGAGCACCGCCTCTACCCGGTGGGGCGCCTCGATGCGGACAGCAGCGGGCTGATCCTGCTGACCAACGATGGTGAGCTCGCCAACCGGCTCACCCACCCGCGTTACGCGGTGCCGAAGACCTACAGCGTGCGTGTAGCCGGCGGGCCCGTCGAGGAGCGGGCCCTGCGCGCACTGCGCGCCGGTGTGGAGCTGGAGGACGGGCCGACCGCGCCCGCGCAGGTGCGCCGGGTGGGCCGCGGCGGCGACGAGCTGGAGCTGACGATCCGCGAAGGCCGCAACCGCCAGGTGCGGCGCATGTGCGAGGCGGTCGGCCACCCCGTCCTGGCGCTGCAGCGCATCGCCTTCGGTCCCCTGCGGCTCGGCGACCTTCAGCCCGGTGCGCACCGTCGCCTCGACGAGGCTGCACTGCACAAGCTGGGCGAGGCCGGCCGCGCGCTTTGACACAATCGCCGGCCATGCGACTGCACGCCTTACGCGGCGCGACCAGCGTCTCCCGCAACGACGCCCAGGACATCCTTGACGCCACGACCGAGCTGATGACGGTGATTATGGAGCGCAACGCCCTGGACCCTGAGCACGTCGTCAGCTGCATCTTCACCGCCACCGACGACCTCGACGCCGAGTTTCCCGCTGTCGCCGCTCGCGCGCTCGGCTTCGAGGGCGTGCCGCTGCTGTGCGCCCGGGAGATCCCCGTGCCGCGCTCGCTGCCGCGCGTGATCCGGGTCTTGATCCACTACTACGCCGCAGAGGGCCACCGGGCCCAGCACGTGTACCTCGGCGAGGCGAAGGCGCTGCGGGCTGATTTGGAGTCCGCACAGTAGGCGGCGAGATCGGCGGAGCCCGCGTAGAGGTGCGAGTCTGCGGTTGCGGTCTGGGTCGCAACCACGACGTCTGCCGATCCAGCGTCCGTGTGCGATCGAGGGGCGCGAGGAACGCGCGCCTACGCTCCTCTACACGCTTGCTCTCTGGACGGGAGCGCCGTGCCAGCGCGTGTCGGCCGGCAGCTCCTCGCCGCGCAGCACCACCGAGTGCCCGCCGATGCAGGTGTTCGCGCCGAGCTTGGTGTCGGGGAGCACCGCGGAGGTGGGGCCCATCGTCGCGCCGGCGCCGAGGCTCGTCGGGCCGATGCGCAGCAAGCGGTCGTGGAAGACGTGGGTCATCAGGCAGGAGCCGCGGTTCACCGCGCAGCTGTCTCCGAGCTCGAGCACGTCGTACTCGGTGACTGCCGTCGTCTCGCACCACACGCCGCGGCCGACCGTGGCGCCCATCGCGCGCAGGTAGAGCGACATCAGGGGGGTGCCGAGCGCAAAGCGCAGCAGCCACTCACCGGCGAGCTGCTCGTGGGCGGAGTTGACGAGCTCGTCGCGCCACACGAACAGCGACCACAGCGGGTGCTGGCCGGGGCGGTAGCGACCGATGACCAGCCACTTGATCGCGACCGCCACCCCCGCTGAGAGGAGGCCCGAGCCGAGCATGACCAATGGAGCGAGGGCGATCATCGTGGGGATGCCCAGGCGTCCGCCGACCAGGTCGAGCACGAGCAGCTCGAGCAGGCCGATCGACAGCGAGATCGTGTTGGGCACCAGGACCCGGATCACGTCCATGACGCCGCGTGCGAGGACGAGTCGTCGCGGCGGTTCCGTGGTGCGAGCTGGATCTGCGGCCTCGCGAGAGCGGGGCAGCTCTAGTGCGGGCACACCGAACCAGGACGTTCCCTGCGCCGGGCGGCGCGGAGCGAGGGTGAGGGCGCCGACGAGGCTGTCGTCGCCGAGCCGGGTGCCCTCGCGCAGCACGGCGCCCGCGCCGAGGAACGTGCGGCTGCCGATCTCGATCGGCTCAACGTGCAGCCAGCCCCCACGTGCTCTGGCACCACAGAAGCCGACGTCGTCGGTGGCGTGGCTGAGCTCGCCGAAGGAGACCAGACGGTTCAGGCCGGTCGAGGTCGAGACCTCCGTGCGCCGACCGACGCGGACGCCCATCAGGCGCAGCCAGCCGCGCGTGTAGAGGGAGGCGTAGAGCGGGAACAGCACCGCGCTGACCGACTCCTGCAGCTCGCCGGAGAACCACAGCGCCCAGCTCAGTGCTCCGTCCTCGCCGTGCCAGCCCGGGCGCACGAGCTTCCACACCAAGCGTAGGGTGAGGGCGACGAGCAGCGCCAGCGTCACGGTTGAGATGCCCACGATCACGGCGGCCTCGCCCACCAGCACGGCGAGCGAACCGTTCAGCGAGGGAGCGGGGGCGCCGAGCAGCACGAGCAGGGCGATCCCCGGGGCCAGTGCGAGCAGCGCGAGCAGCCCCTCCCAGGCGAGGCTCGAGGCGTACACGAGCTTCCAGAGGCGTGCGCGGCGGCCCGCCGGCGGAGGAGCCTCGGCTGGCCAGGTCTCGCCCGCGAGGCCGAGGCGGCGGGCGGGGCTGCCTCCCCAGTGCTCACCGGCGGGGATCGTTCCGGAGATGACGCTCCCGGGCTCGATCTCCGCACCCTCGCCGATGCTCGCGCCGGGGGCGAGCAAGGTCCGGGCGCCCACGCTTGCGCCGGCGCCGATGTGCAGCTCACCGATCACGAGCTCCTGGCCGTCGATCCACCAGCCGTGTAGGTCGACCTGGGACTCCACCGTGGCCCCGGCGCTGACGTGCACCAGCGAGGTCAACGTGGGCATGCTCCCCAAGCGCGCCCCGGGGCCGACCTCGACGCCGATCAGGCGGGCCCAGTGCGCCGCCCACGGCGTGCCGGCGAGCCGTGTGAGATGGCAGTACTCGCCGAGGCGCTCGAGGAACCACACGCGCGCGGCGAGCCAGGAGTCGCGGGGGTAGCGCCCGGGACGTACACGGGGCAGCAGGACGCGACGGGCCACCACGGCGATGGCGGCTCGCCCCACGGGACTGGCGAGCAGCAGCCAGGCGCCGATCAACCACACCCAGCTCACGTGGGGCAGTCCATCGCGTTCGACGTTGCCGTACCCGAGCGCGGCGATGACCCACTGGGTCGAGGCCAGGGCGGTGAGGACGAGCACCCCGGCGAGCTGCGCCGCGGCGAGCCGACGCGGCGGGGTGGGGGTGGCGCCGGCCCTGGGGGACGCCTTCCCGAGGTGGTCCAGGCGCGCGCGCTTCCGCGGGGAGGTCAAGGTGCGCTCTCGCGGGGAGGTCGAGGTGGAGAGGGCGGGGGCTCTGCTCTCGGCGGTCTCCCCGAGGTGGTCCAGCCGCGCGGCCAGCGCTCCCAGGCGGCGGTACTCGTACACGTCTGCGACCGCCACCGAGGGAAAGCGCGCGCGCAGCGCCGTCACCAACTTGGCGGCCACCAGCGAGCTGCCTCCCGCGGCAAAGAAGTCCGTGTCGGCCGTCACGGCCACGGGACCGAGCTGCTCGGCCCACCGCTCGGCCAGCCACGTGGCGGTGGCGCTCAACGACAGATCGGTCGCGCCCGGGGTCCCCTGCGGCGGCCAGGGAAGGGCCCTGCGGTCGACCTTGCCCGACCTCGCCGTTGGCATCGCATCAAGGGCGACGACGAGCGGTGCCAGACCATCGGGCAGCTGCTCTGCCACCTGAGCGCGGACGTGAGCTGGGTTGACGTCGCCCACCACGTAGCCGACCAGGATCTCGTTGCCGCCCGCGGTTCTCTGGACTGTGGCCGCCGCCGCGCGGACACCGGCGACGGCGCTCAGCTGTGCCTCCACCTCGCCCAGCTCCAGGCGCCGTCCACCGAGCTTGACCTGGTGGTCGCGGCGCCCCACGAAGTCGAAGCCCTCGATCGTCTCGCGCACGACGTCCCCGGTGTAGTAGGCGCGCTCCCACCCGAGCGCCGGCAGGCTGGTGTAGCACTCTGCGTCGAGCGTCGGGTCGAGGTAGCGGCCGAGGCCGACGCCGGCGATCACGAGCTCACCGGGCTCCCCCAAGGGGACGGGCTCACCGGATTCGTCGACGACGGCGACGAACCAGCCGTGCAGTGGCCAGCCGATCGTGATGGGCTTCCCGGGGCTGATGCGGGCCGCCGTGGTGACGACCGTGGCCTCGGTCGGGCCGTAGGTGTTCCACACCTCGCGGGCTGCCGCGAGGCGCCAGCCGAGCTCGGGTGGGCAGGCCTCGCCGCCGAGGATCAGCAGGCGCACGCCTGCGAGCGTCTGCTCGTCCCACATCGCCGCGAGCGTGGGGACCGTCGAGACGACGCTCACGCCACGTCGAGCCAACCACGGCCCGAGGTCGGCGCCCGAGCGCACGAGCGAGCGTGGAGCGGGCACGAGCGCGGCGCCGCTGCTCCACGCGAGCCACATCTCCTCGCAGCTCGCGTCGAAGGCGACCGAGAGGCCGGCCAGGACACGGTCCTCGGGGGTCACCGTCCACAGCCGAGCCTCCGCGTCGATGAAAGCGGTCGCAGAGCCGTGGCTGACCGCGACGCCCTTTGGCTGCCCGGTCGAACCCGACGTGAAGATGACCCACGCGTCGTCCTCGACAGCAAGAGCTCTCGGAGCGTGGACCCCATCGACTCGGTCGCAGGCGACGGAGGCTGAGGCCGAGGTTAGGGGCGTGAAGTGCAGGCCGTCCTCGAGCACCCCGCGGACGCCGGCCTGCTCCCAGATCCCCGCGGCGCGGGCCGGGGGATCGTCGGCGTCGACCGGCACGTAGGCCGCGCCTGCGAGCAGGACCCCGAGGATCGCGACGTAGAGCTCCGAGGTGCCGCTCGCGACGCGTACGCCGACGCGATCGCCGACGCCGACGCCCGCTTCGCGCAGGCTGGTCGCGAGCTCGTTCGCCGCGTGTGAGAGGTCGTCGTAGGTGAGCGCGGCGTCCTCGGCGTCTAGGGCGACGCGATCACCGTGGCGCTCGACGGTGGCGGCGAGGACGTCGAGCAGCGAGCGGGTCGCCGGCGACTGCGTGAAGATCGGGAGCAGGCCGTGCTCGCGCGTACTGTCGATGGTCACCATCTCGGTGCAGTAAACCGAGCGAGATGCTCACGTACCTTTAACGAAGGTTGGGTTTGAGTTAGAGCTGGTTTCGTTCTTTGAGCGCGCCGGTGGGCGCTGGGGTAACCCAAGCCGACCCGCACGAGGCCAGCACGAGGGTCACGCTTGGACAGCGAGGGACCCGCGCTCGGCTCGCCCCCCGGTTTCGCCACAATACCCCCGTGCCCTTCGAGTTCTCAGAGCGGATCCGCCGCCTGCCGAGCTACCCGGCGGCGGGCGGGTACGGCGACGCCGCGCCGCGCGTGCGGCTCGCCAGCAACGAGTCCCCCTGGCCGCCGCTGCCCGCCGTACGCGAAGCGATCGAGCGAACGGTGGGCGGCCTGCACCGCTACCCCGACCCGGCCTGCACGGCGCTGCGCCAGCGCCTGTCAGAGCGCTACGGGGTGGCGCCGGAGCGGATCGCGATCGGCAACGGCTCGTGCGACATCCTGCTCGCCGCGGGCGAGGCGCTGCTGGAGCCGGGCGCCGAGCTCGTCCACGCGTGGCCGTCGTTCTCGATCTACCCGCACCTCTCCGCCGCCTCGGGCGCGCGGGCGGTACGCGTGGCGCTGGACGAGCGCGAGCGCCACGACCTGCCGGCGATGCTGCGCGAGATCACCGTCGCCACACGGCTGGTGGTGGTATGCAACCCCAACAACCCCACCTCCACCGCGCTTCCACTCGCGGAGATCGCCGAGTTCCTGGCGGAGGTGCCTCCGTACGTGTGCGTGGTCTTGGACGAGGCCTACTGCGAGTTCAACCTGCTCGATGACCCCGACGACTCCGTGGAGCTGCTCTCCGAACACCCCAACCTCGTGCTGCTGCGGACCTTCTCGAAGGTCTACGGCCTCTGTGGGCTGCGCGTCGGCTTCGCGCTGTGCGGCTCGTCCGAGCTGCCGCGGGTGTTCGACCAGGTGCGCCAGCCGTTCTTCTGCAACGCGGTCGCGCAGGCCGCCGCGACCGAGGCGCTCGCCCACCAGGACGCCGTCATCGAGCGCGTCACGCGCACGGTCGCCGAGCGCATCTCAGTAGAGGAGCGCTTGCGCGCGCTGGGGCTTCAGCCCGCCGAGTCGCAGGCCAACTTCTGCTGGCTGGCGCTCGGCGAAGAGCGAGACGAAGCGGAGGTGCTGCGTGGCCTGCTCGAGCGCGGCGTGCTCGTGCGCGGCGGCGGCGCGCTTGGCCGGGAGGGCGCGCTGCGCGTTACCTACGGGACCCCGGAGGAGAACGCGATCTTTCTAGATGCGCTTGCCGAAGTGTTGTAGAGGTGCTACAACCTCTGAGACGACCTCATGTCTGCATCGGCCCTCACATCCTGCCGCTCCCTCGCGCCTGCCGACTGGTCGCCTTCCTACGCCTACGCCTGGCGATTTAGCTAGGCGCTTCGGCCTGCCCCGTCCGTGAGCGGGTGTCGGGCTGCACGGGTCCCCTGACCGAGCGCCACCCCACCGGGCGTACGAGCCCGCTCACGACAAACCCCCGCGCCTTTTTCACACGGGGGGGCCGAAGAGCACTTACTATCCGGGTACCAGAAAGGAAGCACAGATGATGATCGTCATGAAGGAGGCCGCGACCGACGAGGAGATCGCGGCGGTCGTAGGAAAGATCGAGCGAGCCGGCGCGCGTGCCCACCGCAGCCAGGGCGCGCGCGTAACCGTGATCGGCGCGATCGGCGACGTAGAGCAAGATGCCTGCGTGGAGAGCCTCGGGCTGGAGGGCCAGCCAGGGGTGGACCGGGTCGTTCCGATCCTCAAGCCCTACAAGCTCGCTTCCGCCCAGTTCCGCCACGGCGAGCGCACCGTCCTTGAGATCGATGGCCGCAAGGTCGGCGGCGAGCACTTCGCGCTGATCGCCGGTCCCTGCACGGTGGAATCACGCGAGCAGACGCTCGAGACAGCGCGTGTCGTGCGCGACGCGGGCGCGACCCTGCTGCGCGGCGGGGCCTACAAGCCGCGCACCTCCCCCTACGCCTTCCAGGGCCTGGGGGCGGAGGGGCTGCGGCTGCTCGCTGAGGCGAAGGCCGAGACCGGCCTGCCGGTTGTCACCGAGTTGATGGACGTGCGCGACCTCGACGCGGTGCTGGAGGTTGCCGACGTGATTCAGGTAGGCGCGCGCAACATGCAGAACTACTCGCTGCTCACCGAGATCGGCCGCTCGGGGCGCCCGGCGCTGCTCAAGCGGGGGCTCTCCGCGCCGCTGGACGAGCTGCTGATGGCCGCCGAGTACATCCTCAAGGAGGGCAACCCCGCGGTGATGCTCTGCGAGCGAGGTATCCGCACGTTCGACACCGCCTACCGGCGCACCACGCTCGACCTGATGGCGGTGCCGATCCTCAAGGAGCTCTCCCACCTGCCGGTGATCGTCGACCCCTCCCACGCGGCGGGGCGGCGCGACCTCGTGCTCTCGCTCTCGCTGGCCGCCGCCGCGGCGGGCGCGGACGGCCTCATCGTGGAGGTGCACCCCTCCCCCGACGAGGCGCTCTGCGATGGGCCGCAGTCGTTGCCGACCGACACGTTCGCTGAGTACGCCGTTGCCGTGGAGCGCGCCGCGGCGCTTGCGGGCAAGGCGCTCAGCGCCGTCTGATGGTCAGTCGCCGGACGCTCCGCTCACGCCGGATGCTCCTCTGCATGGAAATGGATGTCCAACCACGCCAACTTCTCACCCGTGCGTGCCGCGGCTGTCCGTCCCGTACCCGGTTGCTCTGCCCCCCGGGGCCCGCCCGTTGAAGATCGCGATCCTCGGGGTGGGGCTGATCGGCGGCTCGATCGGGCTGGCCGCCCGTGGGCGCTTGGGGGCGCACGTCTGCGGCTACGACCCCGACCCACAGGCGTGCGGGCTGGCGCTCGAGCTGGGGGCCGTGGACGAGACGGCGCCGGACCTCGCCACCGCGGTGACGGGAGCCGAGTTCGTATTCGCGGCGGCTCCGGTGGGGACGCTCGCGGGGACCGTCCGCGAGGCGCTCGCACTCGCCGGCCCCGAGTGCGTCGTGAGCGACGTGGGGTCGACCAAGCTTGCGTTGGACGACGCTCGGCGGGACCCGCGCTTCGTCGGTGGACACCCCCTCACGGGGGCCGAGACCTCCGGCGCCGCGCACGCCCGCGAGGACCTGTTCGAGGGCGCCACGTGGTACCTCACGCCGACGGCGCACACCGATGCGGCGCTGTACGGGCGCCTGCACGAGCTGATCGAGCGCCTCGGCGCGCGGCCCGCGGCGATCGAGCCAGACGCCCACGACCGCCTGATGGCGTGCGTCTCACACCTTCCGCACGTGCTCGCCAACGTGCTCGTCGTCCAGGCTGCGGCGGCCTTTGAGCGCGAGGGGCAGCGGCCGGAGGGCGGCACCGGTCCGAGCTTCCGCGACGCCACGCGGGTGGCGGGTGCGAACACGGCGGTGTGGCGGGACATCTACCTCGCCAACCGTGAGGCGCTGGGGGCGGCGCTCGACGAAGCGGTGGGGCGCCTCGCGGAGGTCCGTGCGGCGCTGCGGGCGGGCGACGCACAGGCGCTTGCAGCCTGGAACGAGCAGGCCCGGGTGGACCGGGAGGCGCTGTTGGGCCCCGACTCATAGGGTGGGGGCACCATGAACCTGCGCTTCGAGCCATCCGGCCCGCTCACGGGCGAGCTGACCGCTCCGCCGGACAAGTCGATCTCTCACCGCGCGGCGCTGCTCGGCGCGATGGCCTCCTACCCGGTGCGCATCGAGAACTACCTGCACGCCGCCGACACGACGGCGACGCTGGACGCGGTGCGAGCGTTGGGCGCCCTGGTGGAGGTCTACCCACACGAGGTCGTCGTGCGCGGCGCCGGCCTGCGCGAGGCGCGCGAGCCCGAGGGTCCGATCGACGTGGGCAACGCGGGTACGCTGCTGCGCCTGCTGCCCGGTTGGCTTGCTGCGCAGGAGGGCCGCTCCTTCACCCTCGACGGCGACGCCTCGATCCGCCGCCGCCCGGTGGACCGGGTGGTCGAGCCGCTGCGCCTGATGGGCGCCGACCTGCAGGCGCGGGGGGGCCGCTTCGCGCCGCTTGCAGTGCGCGGCGCGCGGCTGCACGCGATCTCCTACGAGCTGCTGGTCGCGAGCGCCCAGGTGAAGTCGTGTGTGCTGCTCGCTGCGCTCGCCGCGGACGGCGCGAGCACCGTGACCGAGCCGGAGCGCAGCCGCGACCACACCGAGCGGATGCTGCTGGCGGCCGGGGCCACGATCCACCGCAACGGCCGTCGTGTGACCGTCACCAACACCGACGAGCTAGTGCTCGAGCGCGTGCGGGTGCCCGGAGACCCGAGCTCCGCGGCGTTCGTGCTCGCCGCGGGAGTGCTCGTGCCGGGCTCGCGCCTGCTGGTCCGCGACGTCGGCGTGAACTTCACGCGCACCGGCTTCCTGCGCATCCTGATGCGGATGCAGGGCATCGTGCTCGGCGACCTTGAGGACGAGACGGGTGAGCTCGTCGCGTACGAGCCCATCAGCGACCTGGACGTCGCCGCGGGCGCCCTGGAGGGGACGTTCGTGGGACCCGAGGAGGTGCCGGCGGCGATCGACGAGCTGCCGCTGATCGCGCTGCTCGGTTGCTTCGCCGAGGGGGAGACGGTGGTGCGCGGCGCGGCCGAGCTGCGTCTGAAGGAGTCCGATCGCATCGCCACAGTGGTCGAGGGCCTGCGCGGCCTCGGCGCGGACATCGAGGCGACCGAGGACGGCTTCGCGGTGGCCGGGACCGGCGGCCTGCGCGGCGGCCTGCTCGACGCCCACGGCGACCACCGCCTGGCAATGCTTGGCGCCGTCGCCGGCCTTGCCTCGCGCGAGGGCGTCGAGGTGCTTGGGATCGAGGCCGCCGCGGTCTCCTACCCGGGGTTCGTGGAGGACCTGCAGAGGCTGGCGGGCTGATGGGACCCGGCCCCCAGGCGGCGGTGCGCCCGTGCGCCAACGGTGCGCGGCTCGGCGCACAGGGGTGGCGAGGCGAATGGTGATCGCGATCGACGGCCCCGCGGGCGCCGGCAAGTCCACTGTCGCGTGCGCGCTGGCCCGTGAGCTGGGCTTCGCCTACCTGGACAGCGGCGCGATGTACCGCTGCGTGGCGTTGCTGGCGCTCGCCGCGCCCGACGAGGAGCCGGCACGGTTGGCGCGGGCCGCGAGGATTGAGCTCTCGGGCACGCCGGCCGGAGAGCCCGGGCCGATCTTCCTGGACGGCCGCGACGTGGGCGGGAAGATTCGCTCGCCGGAGGTCTCCGAGGCCGCTTCCATGGTGGCCGCCGACCCCGCGGTGCGGGAGGCGCTCGTGCCCACGCAGCGCGAGGCGGTTGCTCACGGCGACTGGGTGGTGGAGGGCCGCGACATCGGCACGGTCGTCGCTCCGGATGCGCTGCTGAAGGTATTCCTCACGGCGGATCCCCAGGAGCGGGCGCGCCGACGCGCAGCCGAGCGGGGAGCCGACCGATCGGAGATCGGTCAGGGGCAGGTCGTCGAGGAGCTGCGGGCGCGTGACGAGCGCGACTCCACGCTCGGGCGCAGCACCCTTCAGGCTGCGCCGGACGCGGTCGTGCTCGACACCACCGGCCTGAGCGTCGAGCAGGTTGTCAAGCAGATTGCAGGGCTGGCGCGAGCGGCTGCCCGTCCGGAGGCCCAACCGGCCGCCCGGCCGTCATAGCTCATACTGGCCCGGTGAGACCCACCTGGGAACCCCAATGCTGAAGGTCGCCGTCGTCGGCTATCCCAACGTGGGCAAGTCCTCGCTCGTCAACCGCCTGAGCGGCGGGCGCGAGGCGGTGGTGCACGAGCGCCCGGGGGTGACGCGCGACCGCAACGAGGTGGAGTGCGAGTGGAGCGGACGGCGCTTCAAGTTGATCGACACGGGCGGGGTGGACTTCCGCGACGAGGACCCGCTGGCGGGCTCGATCCGCGACCAGGCTCGCGCGGGCCTCGCGGAGGCGCAGGTGGCGGTGCTGGTGGTCGACGCGCGCGCGGGGGTGCGCGCGGGCGACGAGGAGCTCGCGGATCTGCTGCGCCGCTCGCCGCTGCCGAGCATCGTGGTGGCCAACAAGTGCGACAGCGTCGCGGAGCTCCCGCAGGCGGCCGAGTTCCACCGCCTCGGCCTGGGCGAGCCGCTGGCGGTCTCCGCCGCGCAGGGCCTTGGTACGGGCGATCTGCTCGACCGGATCGTGGAGCTGCTGCCTCCCTCCGAGCTGCAGCCCGACGAGGACACGCTGCGCCTGGCGGTGATCGGCCGCCCGAACGTCGGCAAGTCTTCGCTGGTCAACCGCTTCCTGGGTGAGGAACGCGTGATCGTGTCTGAGCTCGCGGGCACCACCCGCGATGCGATCGACACGCCGCTGAGCGTGGCGGGCCGCAGCGTGACCCTGATCGACACCGCCGGGATGCGCCGCCAGTCGAAGGTGGCGGACTCCGTGGAGTACTACACCGCGCTGCGCTCCCGCCGCGCGGCCGAGCGCGCGGACGTGGCGCTCGTGGTGTGCGACGCGACCGAAGGCGTCACCGCCCAGGACCTGCGTATCGCCGAGCTCGCGATGAAGGCGGGCTGTGCGACCGCGATCGTGCTGAACAAGTGGGACCTCTTCGCCGAAGCCCACTCCCCCTCCGCCTCTCTCTCCCCCGCCGAGGAGGCCGGCGAGCGCCTGGCCAACTCCCATACCACCGAGGAGGCGCTGGCGCACGAGCGCGCGCGTGTGGCGGAGAAGCTGCGGCTGCGCCCGCGGGTGCTGAC
>Ga0070765_100001081_pt1 | contig 16343 bp, 11 predicted proteins | sample HubBroMetageWFT5_FD_71516 | JGI IMG/M metagenome (GOLD analysis project Ga0070765, IMG submission 71516) | Warmed and freeze-thawed soil microbial communities from the Hubbard Brook experimental Forest, New Hampshire - Hubbard Brook CCASE Soil... | ecosystem: Environmental > Terrestrial > Soil... | reverse complement strand
CAGTTTCTTGCAGACGATGAGCAAGAGAGCCGCAAAAACGAATCCGACTAGAGGAGAAAGAAGCAGAGACTTTCCGATGTTCGTCGCCTGTCCCCAATCCACGCCGCTCGTGCCGGTCTTCACAGACATCAATTGATTCGCAATGCCCACGCCAATGATGGAACCGATGAGAGTGTGCGAACTGGACGCGGGAAGTCCGAACCACCACGTGCCGAGATTCCAGATGATGGCGGCGATCAGGAGAGCGAAAACCATCGCGAAACCGGCCTTGCCTCCTACCTGGAGAATTAATTCAACAGGGAGCAGGGAGATGATTCCGAAGGCGACCGCGCCGCTCGAAGCCAGCACGCCGAGGAAATTCCACATTCCGGACCAGACCACAGCGACGTGAGGTTCCAAGGTGTGAGTGTAAATAACGGTGGCTACAGCGTTCGCCGTGTCGTGGAATCCGTTGACGAATTCAAATCCCAGGGCCGTGAGTAGCGCTATGCCCAGAAGAATAAAAGGCAACGCACTGCCCGGATGAACGTCTGCGAGGTCGCGAAGCAAATGGGTCCCGGCGTAGACCAAACCTACGACCAGGGCCACGCCGAAAATTGCCATGCCAATCTTGGCCGGCGCGCTGACGGTCATTTTGCTATCTAAAGCTGACGTGCCTGCCGCCATTCAACACCCCTATTGACCAGATTTGTGTGCGAGGCGGGAGACGGTACTGCGCGATTGTTACGTGGGCGTGACAATGGCGTGAACAATCCTGTCAATGGCGGCGCGTCCTTCTTCGACTGAGAGATTAAGGCTGAAGAGGCAGGAGGCAGACGGCAAAGGCAAAGAGCAAGAAAGACAGAGACCGGATGGAGGCTGTTGAAGTCGCGGGCCGTGTATCGTAATCTATTTGGACCGCACGCGTAGTTTCGGCGCGCCCGTAGCTCAGCTGGATAGAGCGTTTGGCTACGAACCAAAAGGTCGGGAGTTCGACTCTCTCCGGGCGCGCCACTCTTCTTCGTGATTCAATTCACTTTACGAAACTTCTGACAGAGACACTGTTTGGGTGCAATTGGGTGCGTTTGGGTGCAACATCGGGCTTTCGGTTGGATTTTCTGCCGGAAGCTGAAAACCCAGCCCGACGTTCGCCGCACACACCTGCCGGAATGCAATATCATCTTTGACCATCGAATCGGCATCCGTCACGCTCTTACCTGCATGACCAATCCAGAAACGCAGCAGGTCTTCGGGGACGCGGTTCCTTCGCAAGTGCGTTACGCGGTATGTTCGGAAGGAATGGAAGCCCCCCTTCTGTCTGCCAATTTGTTTCAGAATGGGATGCAGGCTGCGCTTCAGGATACTTGACTGAGAAACGATTGCACGGCCACCGTGCTGGAAGACGTAGCCGGACTTCCGCGCCCCGATGAACGCCTTGAGCATCGCTGCCAACGACGGATGCAGATCGACTTCACGGAGAGCACTTGGTGTTTTTGGGGTTTGCTTCTTCCCGTTCCACACGCTCTGCCGAATCTTTAGCATCAGCCCATCATCAGGAACATCGCTGACTTCCAAGCCCACAGCTTCGCCAATTCGAAGACCGCTGCCAGCGAGAAGGGCATAGAGCACGCGGTACTGCCCTTCAGCACCTGCAACAATCTTGGTCACGTCTTCAGCGCTGAATGTCGGCGCGTGCTGGTTCTTCACTTCCGGCAAGTCCATAAACTCATGGTTCCACTTGCGCGGATAAAGTTCCTCGCCATGTTCATTCACTGCTGACGCCACCACCAGTTTTGCGATTTGAATGTAGTTATGGATTGATTTCGCGGACAGCCCAGCGTCGGCCATCTTTGAAACCAGTTCCTTCAGAACTGGGTTGTTGACGTCAGAAAGCGGACTTGCGCCAATGTGCGGGTTGAGCCACTTCTTGATGCAGGTGTCCCAGCTCTTCGCCGTAGCGGGTTTTATGGGCCGTCGCTTTCGAGCCTGTGCGTGGGCCATGAACCAGTCAGCCTGCTGCTTGAACGTCACGCCAAGATTGACGCCTGCTACCAGCTTGAAATGTTCTTCGGTGTCAGCCCCACTCTCGGCAATGATTTGCTTCGCTCGCCGTTCCCGCTCGGGCGTCGTCATCTTGCCGGGGCCAAACGCTGGACAGATGCGCACGCTCTTGTATGCCCGCTTTTCTTGTCCCAGCACGTCAATCCAAAACCGAACGTAAAACGCGTAGCCCTTTCTTTCTACATGACCATCCTGACCAGACCTACGCGCCATGGATTCTCTCCTTGGTCGTTTGTCTGGCGTCGCTGTGACAGACTCTATCACGCCGTGTGTATATGGTGAACATGTTGGGGGTGGTTCTACGGCATTGGAAGTAGCTAGAGCATCATCATCCTTCATTGCCTCGCTTCCAGCGGTGGTGGTTCAGGCGATTAGAACCCGCTGCGATTCCGTCGCTGCCGCGTCTACGGTTGCGGCGTTCGCTCTATGGCGAAACTCTTTTCCCCGCCGGGACATTTGCGTCTGCCCGTCGTCAGACGTTGAAATCTACGATCGCATATATTTTACCGTTTTCGTTTCCTGCGAACCCGCTTTCGCTTCCGGACCTTGCGCCAAGCATTTCCTTTCCTTTTCCACCAACGTCGTTTGAATTCCCGTTGGGCCGGCGCCGAGCAATCCTCCGAACAGTACTTTTGACCGGGGCGAGTTGCAAAAAAATAGGGCGCGGGAGATTGAGTCGGTAGAACGGGGGCCGATGCGATTTGAGTTCCATGCGAACTTCCAAATCGACGGATTTTCTCTGCGGTCAGAGCTTCGGTGGACGGAATCCCAACTGCTTGAGCCTAAGTATTGCCCCAGAGGATTGGTAGAAGACTAGCCGCGAACAAAAGCAATGTCAATCGGTTATACACCTGCTTGTCAAAACTCGATAGAAATGTCCCCTTTTTTGCTTTTCGGTTTGGTTGTTTGTTCATCGTTGGCCTTGACCGCAGCGAAGCCCTGCGGAGCCCGAAGGGCGGAGCGTCTAGGGCGAAGCGGAGGGCAAGGCCAACGATGCCCGCTCCGCGACGGCCGCCGCCTTTAACTCCCGTTTTTGTTACGCTCTCAGGATCGTTCCTCTCCAGGGATGATTCGCAGCCGGTCGTATTGATCTCCCCAAAGCTTTTCTCCGTTTGCCGCATTGGCGAGCCGCATAGTCACCAAGTGGTGCCGAACGATACCAAGTTGAAATCCTACGTGGAAATCGCGGCGATTTCGTCTACTCGATAGTGGCTTGTATCGCTTGGTAAATTTCAGTGATCGAACCGCATCAGTGTTGAGACGGTGCGGTATGAAATGCGTTGAGACGGGGCGGGAGCGTGACTTTCTAGAGCCAAGAACTACGGTCACATTAACGAAACTACTGTGCTCGGTGGACTCTGCGACTGGACACGTTCGTTAGTAACGTAGACGAACCCGGTTGACAATCGATCGCTTGACAGGGCTTCCCGCCTGAGGATATGAAGTCCACAGTGAATCCGGTCCTACCGATGTGTGCCGGGGAGTTATCACCATACAGTGGCTTTCTCGCCGTACCTCCGGTAATGCCAAGAGGACAAGATTCAACGGCGCCAATAGGGAGGTGCTTCATGCGATCCGGATCCGACTCTAGACGATTTGCTGCCGGTTTTATAACTATTGTGGCATTCCTCTGTGGGATTCTCGTGCCCGCTTCCATCCGCGCTCAAGTAGTTGGAGCGACACTGTCGGGGACGGTCACGGACAGCAGCGGTGGTGTCATTCCGGATGCTCAAATCTCCATCAAGAACACGGCGACGGGCGTCACACGCACTCTCACAACCAATTCCGACGGTTTCTACACCGCACCGAACCTTCTCCCCGGGACGTACGAGGTCACAGTGTCAGCCCCAGGATTTAATAGGGAACAGCAAACGGGCATCACATTAACTGTTGGGTCCGCGCAGCCCTTGGATTTTAAGATGAGAGTCGGAAACGTGTCCGAGAAGGTTCAGGTGACCGCCGAAGCTCCGACCGTACAGCTTGCGACATCGGAAGTCAGCGCCACGGTGAATTCCACTACGGTCCGCGAGTTGCCCCTGAACGGACGTAGCTGGACAGATCTGGCGACCCTCGAGCCCGGTGTCGCTGCGATTCAAACCCAGCCGTCGTTCGCTGTCGGGCCGGATCGAGGCAATCGCGGCTTTGGAGCTCAAGTTGCGATTTCAGGAGCCCGGCCTCAGCAAAATAACTATCGCCTGGACGGCATCAGCCTCAATGATTACGCCAATGGAGCGCCTGGCAGTGTATTGGGCGGGAATCTCGGGGTGGACGCCATCGCGGAATTCTCCGTGTTGACCAGCAACTATTCGGCCGAGTACGGCAAGACTTCAGGTGGAGTGGTTAACGCCATTTCACGTTCGGGAACGAACGAGTTCCACGGCAGCGCCTACGAGTTCATCCGCAACAGCGCGCTGGATGCGCGAAACTATTTTGACGGCACGATCCCCCCGTTCAAGCGCAACCAGTTTGGGGGGGCGATCGGAGGGCCGATCCGGACGGACCGAGCCTTCTTCTTCGTGGACTATGAGGGGATACGCCAGTCGAAGGGGATAACGAACGTAAGCACCGTGCCTTCGCAGGACGCGCGGAACGGGCTTCTTTGTCAACACCCTAACGATCCTGGGGCCACGTGCACGCCGAGCACGGTAATTGTGGATTCCTCGGCTCAGAAGTATCTGCCCTTTTATCCTTTACCGAATCCGTTAATTCCCCTGGACCCCGGCGGGGACACGGGTACTGCCACTCTCGCACTCCAACAAGTGATTAACGAAAACTTCGTCACAGGCCGGATTGATTACAGGTTTTCCGACAAGGACAGTATCTTCGGTACATACCTTTTCGACCAAACACCTTATCATTCGCCCGATCCATTCAATGTCGTTCTTCTGGGCAGCCAGACGAAACGCCAAATCGCTTCTGTGGAAGAAACCCACGTTTTCGGCGCTAGCACGGTCAATTCTGTGCGGTTTGGGTACAACCGTAACGGCGTATACAACGACAAGACCCTGTCGGCCATCAACCCGCTTGCGGCGGACGTGAATCTGGGTGCCGACCCAGGACGGGCTGCGTCCCAGGTATTAGTGGGAGGCCTTGCGCCCTTTAACGGTGGCGTGGGGGCGAACCCGACCTATTTCTATTATTGGAACTCGTACCAGGTCTATGATGACGCATCCTTCACCCGCGCGAAACATTCGGTGAAAATTGGGGGAGCTGTAGAGCGAATGCAGCTTAATTTTAGTGTTCTGAAGGATCCGAATGGTGTTTTCAATTTCGGCAGCCTCTCTGGCTTTCTGACAAATAACCCAACGAGGTTCCTCACCGGAGAGGCAGACACGCTCACTCCGCGGCATCTCCGGCAAACTCTTTTCGGCCTTTACGTCCAGGACGACTGGCGCTTGCTACCCAATCTGACACTGAATCTGGGTCTGCGGTGGGAAATGACAACTGTGCCGACGGAAACTAACGGGAAGATCGCTAACCTGCATAACATCACTGACCCACTGCCATTCTGCGGGGTACTTGTGCCGGGCTGCGTCGGTACCTCGCCTTTCTTTTCGAACTCAACGCTCCGAAACTTTGAACCTCGTATCGGTTTTGCCTGGGATCCATTTCGCAATGGCAAGACGGCCGTTCGAGGCGGCTTCGGAATGTTTGACGTCCTTCCGTTGCCTTACCAGTTTATCCTCCTGACGAGCCAAGCCGCCCCGTTCTTTAAGGATGGAGTGGTTACGCCTAACAGCGCGAACCCCCTGACGCCGGGCGATTTCTGTCCGTTTGTAAGTTGCGTTCCTCCCAATGGAGCCTTTAACAAGCTCGGAGACGCGTCTTTTCAGGGAGTGTTCATTCCCCAGCATCCAGCTCGCAACTACGTGATGCAGTGGACGCTCAATGTGCAGCGCGAGCTGACCAGGAGCGTCACAGCGATGGTGGGATATGTAGGTTCGCGCGGCGTTCACCAGCCTTTTCGGGCGGACGACTTCGACATGGTCCTCCCAACAAAGACTTCCGCGGGATACGTTTGGCCGTTCAATCCAGTTGACGGTACTGCCCTCAATCCCATCAACCCGAACTTCGGAACGGTCCGAGGAATCATGTACGACAGCAATTCCTTCTACGATGCCCTGGAAGTAGGAATTAACAAAAGGCTGAGCAACGGGTTCCAGGTGCAGGGATCCTTCACTTGGGGCAAGAGCATTGACAACAACTCGGCGACCCTCGCCGGCGATGCGTTTTCGAATTCCATCTCAAGCCTGGACTGGTTTGACTTGCGGCTGAGTCACGCGCCATCAGATTTCAACATTGGCCGCGTCTTGGTGATCGATGGCACTTGGCTGATGCCATATCCAAAGTCGTTTTCCGGAGTTGCAGAATGGGCAACGAAGGGCTGGCAGTTGGGCCTCATTTTCAAGGGAAGTGATGGGGTGCCATTTACTCCGACATTCGGCACCGATGGAGACCCCTTAGGGAAAAACAGTAGTGACCCATGGGCCTTTCCGAACCGGCTTCACGGCCCCGGATGCGGGACAGCGGTCAAACCCGGAAACCCCGTCAATTATATCAAGACACAGTGTTTCGCTGTCCCGACGGCACCCACGCCGGAATTCTACAAGCAATTTTGCAATCCTTTCTTCGGGGACCCAGCCCAGCTTCAGTGCTTTAACCTTCGGGGCAATGCGGGACGCAATAGTCTGATTGGCCCCGGCACAATCGACCTTGATTTTTCGATTTTCAAGAACAACTACATCCCGAGAGTCTCAGAGAGCTTTAACGTTCAGTTCCGGGTCGAGATTTTCAATATTTTGAACCACGCGAACTTTGCTGTGCCCGTAACTCCCAGCAACACTGATATTTTCCTCTCAGACGGAACTCCGAACAACATTGCGGGTCAACTTTTGACAACGACTACCGACTCGCGGCAAATTCAATTTGGCTTAAAAGTGATCTTTTAATAAGCGCTGTTTGGAAAAGACAATCGCGGTGGCCGCTCTGTGCCCGGCGCACCGTTCCTGCCGTCGCAGGAGCTCTGTCATGCGTGGGGGTATCATGAAAATGAAAGTAGGTGCGCAGTTCGGACGAGTTCGAATGCCGTTCAGACCACAAGTCCTGGCATTTGTGTACGGGTTTTCGCCTAGTCAAACATTGCACCGAGGATTTAGCAGCATGAGTTGGAGAATAGCGGTGAGGACCATTCTTGTAATCATGGTAATAGCGCTCGTTTTGGGAGCGCAAACACCCCAAGTCATCGCGGTTCGCGCAGGCCGGCTATTCGATCCCAAGTTGGATCACTTACTGACAAACCAGATCGTACTTATCCAGGGTGAATGGATTACGGAAGAAGGTGCTGCCGACAGTATCCAGATTCCCGCTGGCGCGCACGTAATTGACCTTACCCATGCTACCGTTCTGCCGGGCCTAATCGACGCTCATACTCATATTTTCATTGCAGGGCAAGACAGCATAGAGAGCATAGGTCCGCCTACCGCAGACGACTTCCTTCATACCACGCGGGAATACCGCACACTTGTGGCTCTGGCAAACACTCAGGCCGACCTCCAAGCCGGCTTCACCACATTGCGCGACTTAGGCAACCACGGCAACATGTACGCCGACGCCGACCTGCGCGACGCGATCAATCGCGGGTTGTTCGTGGGGCCCCGGATGCAGGTCGCCACAAGAGCCATATCATCCACTGATGAATCACTACGCGGTTCGCGCGAATTGGAACTCCCTACCGACTATGAGATTGTCGATTCGCCCTGGTCCGCTCGTCGAGCTGTCGAAGAACAATTCCATTATGGTGCCAATGTCATCAAGATCCGTGCTACCGCCAGCAAATACCACTTCAATCCTGACGGCCAATTTGAGGACACTCCGCTTTTAACTCTCGAGGAAATCCAGGTGATCGTAGAAGCGGCTCACGCGCGGAATCTTAAAGTAGCGTGCCATGCTTTCGGCGGAGAGGGCCTTACCCGTTGTGTGGAAGCTGGGGTCGACACGGTCGAGCATGCGATCGAGCTACCCAACGCGACTCTAGAAAAGATGATGGCAAAAGGCATCTACATGGTACCGACGATTTACCATTATCATCTGGCGAACTATACGATACCGGACCGCAAGGCCACCGGGGGGAAGAACAGCCTCGCGCTCATGAGGGAGGAGAGCTTCAAGCGGGCAGTCGAGCGCGGATTGAAGATCGGGTTCGGAACCGGAGTTGGACCATTTCCTCATGGGACACAGACAAAGGAATTTGAATACATGGTGAGGTATGGGATGACGCCTCTTCAAGCGCTGCGCGCCGCCACTTCCGTTAACGCAGAAATGATGGGTTGGCAGGACCGCGTCGGGTCGATCGAGAAGGGCAAATTTGCGGATATTGTCGCGGTTTCGGGTGACCCTCTAGTGGATATCACCGAGCTGGAGCGCGTCAAGTTCGTGATGAAAGGCGGGCACGTCGTGCGGAACGACTTCAGATGAACGCGACACCGATTCGGCCAGCTTCGTGCGTGAGACAGCGCGCTGGGGGTAAAATGCTGCAGGCACCGGTTTGAATTATTTAGTGACTTCGTAAACGAGCAACTTGGCCATGGCCTTGGTATCTCCGGGTGAAACCGCAACGAACAACCGGTGCAGTTCCGGTACCAGGACAGCGGTTTTTGCGCCGGGAGCCGTCTGAACCTTTGCGATCTGCTCATAATGATCAGCGTCCTTCTGTTGATACACCGAAATGAAGCCTTCGGCACCGGGGACGTAGATACGGCCACTGTCTTTGTCGAAAGCAACGTCGTCGGCGTGGCCAGCCGTGGGAAGGCTGGCGACAACTTTTCCATTCGTCGCATCCATTACGACCAGCATAGGAGGTTTGCGGCAAACGACGAACAGCCTTTGATTTTTTTCGTCGTATGCGAGAGGGGAATTCTGTTCCGCTATACCCACGGGCCACCGCGCGATCACCTGCATTTTCTTCCGGTCAACGACGGCGACCTCCGCTTTATCCGCGAGATTTACAAAGAGGCGCGAGCCGGACGTTTCTATCGCCATCGCCTCGACGTGGTCGGCCTCGAATCGAATTTCGCCGAGCGTTTTTCGTCCAGGCAGGTCCACAGCGGTGAGGAACGAGTGGTCCAGTGGGACGTCTTTGCCTCCGCTGACTACGTAGAGGCGCTGAGCAGCCCGATCGTATACGATGGAATCTAAGCCCTCTACTAATTGGATCTTGTCCTTCAACTTGTAGTCGCTGCCGCTGAATATTTTTAAGGTGCCGTCAGCGCCATCGGTAACGTACAGTTCATCCTGTTCGGGCAAATACAGGAGGCTGTGCGGAGTTCCAACCTCGGTAATACTGTGAAGTTTTTTTCCTGTCTGGAGGTCGAACACCTCGACAGATTTATGATCTTCACCGGCGAGAAATAGTCGTCCGCCTTTCACATCCGCGGTGAGATGGTCGAAATCTCCCGAGAACCCCGGCAACGTAACAGTCAGGATCAGCTTCAATGAGGCCTGCGTACTAGCTGGGCCGCGCGCGTAAACTGAAAGCGACGCTAACAGAATTGACGCAACAGCCAAACGCATAACCACGGTCCGACTCATCGTTATCCCCTTAGTTGGCGACGTAGCGAACTGTCCGCAAATACTGGAAGAGAGAGAGTGTACATGAGCGACATGCCCCGTCAAAGCATGAACATTCGGTATGCGGCGAGCAGAAGTCTGGCCCAGCAGTATTTGGTGCGCTGGGGTATGCTTTGCCCTCACAATTCTATTATGCTGCGGAATGGCGAATCGCTTCGACGGTGAATCTGTTTGGGAGACCTTGAGTACGGAGAGACACTGCCGTGATCGCGAAATGGGTAGCCGTACAACGAAATGTGATCTCCGAAACGGTGACGCGGTGGGCGGTGCAGGGCAGATCACGAAGAACGTTGAGAGTCGTCTTGAAACTAATCTGGAAATTGAAGCAGCTACTTCCAACGCATGAATCATTGTGAGCGCAGACTGCCCGCTTCTCTGAATTTCGGAAGTTTGTCCCGCCGCTGGGTGCGCATCATCCCGGTGGCAATCGTCATGTATACGATTTCCTTCATCGACCGCACCAACATTTCTTTAGCCCTGCCGCACATAAGCCACGACCTGCATCTGGACCCGCAGCAGGCAGGCGCCGTGGCAGGCATATTCTATTGGGGTTATTGGGTGCTGCAAATTCCTGGAGGTCACCTCGCGAAACATTGGAGCGCCAAAAAGCTGGTTAGCATTTTGATGGTGGCCTGGGGAATTGCGGCAGTGGGTTGCGGACTCGCTCGGAATGGGCACGAACTATTAATTATGCGCGTGATATTGGGCGTCGCTGAAGGTGGCGTCTTCCCAGCAACATTGATATTGCTGTCACACTGGTTCTCTCGCGCCGAACGTGCGCGCGCTAACGCGTTCTGGCTTTTATGTTTGCCGGGAGCGGTTATCATCTCCTCACCGATTTCTGGCTGGATCCTGGATCATTTTAACTGGCGCGTGATGTTGATGACAGAAGGAGCCTTACCGCTCATATGGCTCCTGGTATGGCTAATTTTTATAGATGATCACCCGCAGCATGTTTCATGGCTGGAGCCATGTGACCGCGAACAGCTTATTCTGACATTGCAAGAAGAAGGTTCAGAATTGGAAACTTCTGGGCGTGTCTTTTACTTTCGTGAACTACTTCGTCCCCAAGTCGGCATCCTCGCGGCTACGTATTTCTGTTTTACAAGCGGCCAGATGGGATTACTGTTCTGGCTCCCAAGCGCCATGGAAAGAGTCACCAAACTCAGTAATCTTTCAACAGGTATTCTCTTCACCATGCCTTTTATTGTCGGGGCCGTGTCGTTGCTGATCTTTTCGCGCCTTTCCGACAAGTTCCGCGAACGCCGCAGACATGTGGCATGGGCATTGCTGATCGGAGGAGCATGCCTTCTGGTTGCAGTGATCGTTAGCTCACGATCTCCCGTGCTCGCTTTCTCCTTCATTGCGCTAAGCGGAATCGGTGCGTACGGGCCGATGGGTCCATTCTGGGCGATTCCCACGGAAACTCTTCCCGCAAGAGTTGTGGGATCTGCGATGGGGCTCGTGAATGGAGTCGGAAATTTAGGCGGGTTCTTTGCTCCGATGGTGGTCGGATATCTCAATAAGAAAACTGGAAGTTTTCTTTATGGGTTTGCGTTCTTGGGGTTGGTTACTTGGATTAGCGCGGCTCTTGCTTTGTCGCTGCATCGAACGAAGCCTTCCAAATTGCTTTTGCCGAAAGGCCTTTGAAAAGGGTAGCGCGCGCGACAATTTCATTCCGGAGGTGCAGATTCGGCACTTCCAGAAAGAGATGACCTGAGGACCGAGAAATGATAAGGCGAGACTTCTTCAAGATGTCACTGGCTGCTGGCGCATCGACTCTGCTCCCAGAGGAAAACATGGCAACTACCTCGGTTAGTAAGGAACAATTTCGTGAAGCGCCAGGTCTTACGCGCTACGTTGCGGAATTCGTCTTGAATACAACGTACGAGGAAATTCCGGCAGAAGTTATTGAGCTAGGGAAGAAGTCCATACTCGATGGCTTCGGATTGGCTTTGGCAGGATCGGTCGCAAAAAGCGGAGGGCTAAGCCGCAAATATATTCAGTCTCTCGGATTGTGCGACGGAAAATCTATTGTTATTGGAACGTCGCTCAAAGCTGCGCCACGATTCGCTGCATTTGCCAACGGCGTGTCCATCCATGCCGACGATTTTGATGATACGCAGCTTGCCGTCGCAAAGGACCGCGTTTACGGGTTGCTTGTCCACCCAACCGCACCGGTGTTGCCCCCGGCGTTCGCGATTGGCGAGGAAAAGAAAGCCTCCGGCAAGGATCTAATGCTCGCCTATCACGTTGGCGTCGAAGTGGAGACAAAGATCGCCGAAGCCATTTCTCCACGGCACTATGAGGACGGCTTTCATTCGACGGGTACTTGCGGGACATTCGGTTCGGCCGCAGCGTGTGCGAGGTTGCGTGGTCTGGATTTTGCGCACACCTTGAACGCATTTGGCATCGCTGCCGCTCAGGCCGCAGGTCTTCGCGAGAACTTTGGCACCATGACAAAGCCCTTCCACGCGGGGCACGCGGCCGAGAATGGCGTGATTGCGACGGATCTCGCCGGGATCGGGTGGACGGCCGCAGAGCAAATTCTGGAAGCTCCGCGCGGTTTTTTTCATGCATATGGAGGCTCGTATGACCCGGCTGCGATTCTTAATAAACTTGGGAAGCCGTGGACTTTCGCCTCTCCGGGGATATCTTTGAAGCCCTACCCTTCAGGCTCACTCACTCATCCTGCTATGGGCGCTGTGCTGCGCCTGATCCAGGAAAATAATGTTACTCCTGATCAAGTCGAGAAAGTGGATGTAGGCACAAATCACAATATGCCGAATGCTCTGATTTACCATCGGCCACAGACAGGCCTCGAGGGAAAGTTCAGCATGGAATTCTGCATTGCAATCCTAATTCTCGAGCGGAGAGCTGTCCTAGGTCAGTTCACTGACGCGACTGTTAAACGTCCCGACGTTCAGGGTATGATCCGCCGGATAAATTTCTATGTGGATCCGGAAGCCGAAGCCGCCGGCTTCGACAAAATGACTTCACTGATCAAGATTCATTTGAAAGATGGACGGATACTTTCCGGACGCGCCGATTTCGCCAAAGGTAGCCCCGCAGATCCGATGTCTTTCGACGAGACTGCCAGGAAGTTCGCAGGCTGCGCTGAATATGCCGGATGGCAACGTCTCGACATAGACGCGATCATTGAATATGTAAAGAAATTGGACGGACAATCGGACATCAGCAAACTTTCATCGTTGCTGACTGGAAAGAAGGCGTAATAACTCGACAAATGAAAAACTTCAAAATCGCGGTGATACCCGGAGACGGCATTGGAAAAGAAGTAGTGCCAGAAGGAATTCGCGTCCTGGATGCGGCGGGCCGCCTGTTTGATCTCGCATTTTCATGGCAACCGTTCGATTGGAGTTGTGAAAACTACGTCAAGACCGGAAGGATGATGCCGGAAAACGGTCTCGAACAACTCCGTGCGTTCGACGCGATTTTTCTGGGAGCGGTAGGCCATCCGGATGTACCCGACCACGTTTCACTCTGGGGACTTCTAATTCCGATCCGGCGTTCATTCCGCCAGTATGTAAATCTTCGGCCCGTGCGCCTGCTTCCCGGCATAGATACTCCTTTGAAGAACTTCAAGCCCGGTCAGATTGATTTTTGTATCGTCCGTGAGAACAATGAAGGCGAATATTCCGACATCGGGGGGCGGCTTTACCAAGGAACAGACGATGAACTGGTTATTCAACAGACTGTATTCACTCGTAGGGGTGTGAATCGCATCTTGCGGTACGCTTTTGAGCTCGCCCGAACGAGGAATAGTCACGTGACCTCGGCGACGAAATCAAATGGCATCATCCACACAATGCCGTTCTGGGACGAGTGTTTTCGCGCAATCGCACGCGATTTTCCGGATGTTCGCACAGATCAATTCCACATCGATATTCTCACCGCTCATTTCGTGCGCCATCCCGATTGGTTTGACGTAGTGGTTGGCTCCAATCTTTTTGGCGATATTCTTTCGGACTTGGGACCGGCCGTTGTCGGGTCCATTGGCATTGCACCTTCGGCGAATTTGAACCCGGAGAAGGAGTTTCCCTCTATGTTCGAGCCGGTTCATGGGTCGGCACCAGATATTGCAGGAAAGGGGACGGCAAATCCAATCGGCCAAATCTGGTCGGGAGCAATGATGCTACGTCACTTTGGGGAAGAAAAAGCCGCCAGCGCAGTTGAGAACGCAATCACATCGTTACTTGCAAAAGCAAAGGTTCGTACGCCGGATATCGGAGGAAATGCAGGAACCATAGATATGGGCAAGGCCATCGTTGACGAGCTAACCTCACAACTAATCCGCTCAACCCGCTAAGTCAATCCTGGCTGTTTGTCGCCGACATCGATCCGATGGAGTCGCCTTGAGGTTTTGATCCTAGGAGCGTGTCCGAGAATTCATCTTTGCTTCTGCTGAATTCACTTGAAAAAGAGTACAAGGGTGTGCGAATTATTCGGAACCATGGCGAAACCATACCGATCCTACCTTCCCGAACAAGATTTGCTTTTACCTCCAAGCCTGCGCGAATGGTTGCCGGATGACCACTTGGTTTATTTCGTGTCCGACGTAGTGGACCAGTTAAACCTTTCGGCGATCGAGTCGGTGTATGAAGAGGATGATCGGGGGCAACCGCCGTATCATCCGCGCATGATGACCAAGATCCTGCTCTACGGGTACTGCGTAGGAGTGTTTTCGTCGCGCAAGATCCAGAAGCGATTGCTGGAAGACGTTGCCTTTCGCGTATTGGCGGCTGGGAATCAACCCGATTTCCTATCCCCACCAGCGAGACTAAACGGGCTTGAAACTCTGCTTCGTCCCAACCTTTCGGTCGCCAATCAACTTTGATGTGGATGCGCCTTTAGCTAAAATCCAATTCGCTAAGGTAAAGTGCTCGTGTCAGTTCGATGAACGGCACGGTTCCCGTACTGGTTCGAACTCGGGAAACAGTAGCAGCGGCCAAAGCGCGGTGGCGGCTATCCTTCTCTCGTCAACTTCATGGAGCAAAAACCTCCCCAACTCCGCCACGAGCTCCGCGCAGGACAAATGGCCATGGTCGCGATCGGCGGCTCGATCGGCACCGGTCTTCTGCTAGGATCGGGCGCGGCGGTCCAGATCGCCGGGCCAGGAGTCATACTCTCCTACATCCTGGGCGCACTTATTGCTTTCACCGTGACGACGGCGCTGGGCGAGATGTCGAGCCTGCATCCAGCCGCGGGCTCGTTTGGAGTCTACGCCGATAAGTACCTGAACCGCTGGGCGGGCTTTATTTCGCGTTATGGATACTGGTTTTCACTGGTAATCGCCATCAGCGGTGAACTCGTGGCATCCGCCACGTACATGCGTTACTGGTTTCCACATATTCCCGCCACGGCCTGGATTGCGGGATTCGCGACACTCCTGCTAATCATTAATTTGGGGGCGGTACACACGGTCGGCAGTTTTGAATACTGGTTCGCGATGATCAAGGTCGTCGCGATTGCGGCCTTCATTCTGATCGGAGCCGGATTGCTGCTAGGCGGAGGGGCGCAAACGCATTACACCACCGATGGCGGTTTCCTGCCGCATGGCGCCGCAGGTCCGTTGCTGGCGCTCCCGTTTGTTCTGTTCAATTTTCTTGGAACCGAGATGGTGGCCATCTCTTCAGGCGAAGCACGTTCCGCTTCGGACATCGTGCGCGCAACTTACATATCGTTGAGCGTTCTCACCTTCGTTTATTTATGCGCGTCCGCGGTACTGGTAGGAGTCGTGCCGTGGAACCTGGTTGGCGTGGGACAGAGTCCCTTCGTGACGGTGTTCGAGGTGGCGCACGTGCCGGCCATTTCACTGGTGATGAACTTCGTGGTGCTGACGGCCGCGCTCTCCGGTGCCAACGCCGCCCTGTATGTGACTTCGCGCATGCTGTACTCGCTGGCTGAGTCTGGATATGCCCCTGCAAGACTCGCACAGCTATCGGCAAACGGCTCGCCGCGCAACGCCGTGCTGTTATCGGCGTCGGGAATCGTGGTCGCTCTGGTCGTGCAGTACGTCGCACCACAAAATGCTTTCCTGTATATTATCGGGGCTTCGCTAGTCGGCGGAATGCTAGCGTGGTGCATCGCGCTCGCCTCGCACGTGGCCATGCGCAAAAGGCTGTCGCCAGAGCAGGTGGCGGCGCTGCCGATGCGCGCTCCCGGCGGAGCAGCGGCATCCAAGGGCGCGTTCGCGGCGATTGTGGTGATCGTGCTGTGCACGTGGTGGACACCGCAGGCTCGCATTACCATCGTCAGTGCAGGTCCGTATCTGTTTCTCTTGACCATCTTCTATCTCATGGCGAAAAAAGCACGCTCACGGAATTAGGTGCTGGCATGACTGACCCTCTCCTGCGCTATCGCCAGGAGTTTCCAATCCTGGAGAAGACGACTTATCTCATCAGCAATTCACTGGGTGCGATGCCGCGTGGGGTCTTTGACGCACTCCACGATTATGCCGGGGTTTGGGCGGAGCGCGGAGTGCGTGCGTGGGAGGAATACTGGTGGACGCTGCCGCTGGAGATTGGCAACCAAATCGGTGAGCTGATGAACGCGCCGATGAATTCAGTGGCCATGCACGGCAATGTCACCCAGTGCCAGGCAGTGGTCGCTTCCTGCTTTGACTTCAGCGACGAGCGCAATAAGGTGGTTTACAC